>OLOR01001594.1_pt1 | contig 20275 bp, 11 predicted proteins | sample 1672521 | NCBI WGS metagenome assembly OLOR01 (sample SAMEA3136695, study PRJEB25190) | human gut metagenome | biome: human gut; feature: human-associated habitat; material: faeces | place: Austria | collected 2013
CCCTTGTAAAATCAAGGTTTTTCTTGGTTGTCCCTATTATACCGCTATCTCCATTGAGTACATTCCAGAACTGCGGAAATTCATCCAGGGATGTTTTTCTGATAAATTCTCCAATTCCTGTTTTCTTTCTTCCATCTGGAAGGATCTTGTTTCCAATGACTCGTGGATCGAAGTCTAACTTGAACATGCGTCCGTCGCTCATTTTATTCTGGGACATCAGTTCAGCTTTACGGGCTTCTGCATCCATATACATGCTTCGGAATTTGTACATTTTAAATGGCTTACCGTTTTGTCCGATTCTTGTCTGTGAGAAAAAGATCGGGCCAGGGGAACTGATGTAAATTGCAGGTCCGACAAATATGAAGATGATTCCTGTCAGTATACAGCCCACAAGTCCACCTGCAATATCGATCAGACGTTTTACCAGTGCCTGACGGTCAGTAGCATAATTCATGCTGGTAGTGATTACTGTGTAGTTTCCAATCTTCTCCACAAACTGCTTTTGTCCGGATGTTTTCTGTATCCTGGATAAATTCACATGGACAACGATTCCCATCTCCAAGAGCTCTTCATAGAGTTTCTGCGGATAGGTATGCTCTTCTGCTACATTGATCAATACTTCATCTACCCAATGCTGGCAGATAAAAGCTGCTGCATCTGAACTTGCAGCTACTACAGGTACTCCAGCAATTTCCTTATCTGTCATATCGCAGTCCGTCACAATGATTCCATTAATATCATATCGATTATAATTGTGCTGGCGAACTGACTCCACCACAGATTCTGCAATATCTGAGGAAGTGATGATATAAAGAGAATGTTCTCCTCTCTCGGCCATCATTCGGATAAGATGTTTTTTCCAGAAGATCCTGACTATGTAAGATAAAGCTCCGTAAACAACACCTGTAAGATATAATACTGCTCTTGAAAAGGTTCTCCCGTCATCGACAGTAAATAAATAAAGTCCTGCTGCCAGCTCTATCAGTATAACCTGTTCTAATACCTGAATGAATTCACGGTAATAGCCTCTTCGCAGAACCCCTGTATATATTTCAAATAATATGATCACTACCAGGTCTGCAAATAATACAAATATCATTGCATTATGGTAAACTCCATTGTCGGTAATACTAATATAAGTGTGATTTCGAATATAGTACGCAAATATAAACGCCAAAAATATGCATAAAAGATCAAGTAGAATAAAATCTTTGTGTTTATACCAGCCATGAGACTTTTTCTGGTACATTTTCCTTTTCTCTCCTTCTGTTGTTTTTAATCCGATTTCATATTTTTATGATAGGATTTTATTGTTTCTTGTTGCTTTCTACATTTTATTATCGGATTATGTCTTTTAAGCTATTCTTTAATATACCATTCATAATTTATCATGTCAATGTCATAACTTGCCCGTTAGATACAGAATATGTCATTTCGACATATATTTAACACTTTTATGCTGCTCCAGATATCTTCATCTGATTTTCTTTTGGTTTAAATTTTTCATATTATTTCATCCCGCATCCTGAATCCCGGTGTAGAACCTTTGCTGACAAGGAAATTCAGGACTGTTATTACCTGTTTTCGTCTGCGGTTGTCTGTTCGCAGCGTAAACTTTTCTTTTTTTATCAGACTGTTCATGTATTCTTCCAGATAATACTGCGTATTTGCTGGTAATGCTGCTTTTTCCAGATGTGGGTTATTTTTTATGATTATGCTTAGCCATTCCAGACCTTCTTTTGAGAAAGTGTCTTTTCCGATAGAGTTCAACACATATGCGATCGAATATAGTGTTGCCGGGTGGTATCCTATTCTGATCGCAGCCATTTTGTAAAATTTTGCATTTTCATGTTTCAGAGATTCCCAGACCGTTACGTCTTCTTCCCATATGTTATTTGCCAACAGATAGTTTTTTATAAGTGTGGTAATTTCCTGCATGCTTCTGTATTTCTCTGCATTTTCATTCTGCTCAGCTATTTTTTTCTCATCACATTTTCTGAAAACATACGGTTGAAGCAATTCCCGCATATTCCAAAATGCTACATATCTCGGTCTGTGCACTTCGCAGATAACCATTTCCCAGATCCAACTGCTAAATGCGGCCTCCATAGTAATGTAAGACGTCATATTCTGTACAAGTTCTCTCTGTTTTTCCAATGACAAATCCAGCGAATAATCTGCCAGCCATCCTATATACGCCCGTTCTCCGGAAAAATCTCTTCTTTCTTCCGGATCTTCGGTATCCTTTCCGAATGTTCTTCCCCAAACTTTATGTCCTGCTTTGATAACTAATGAGAAATTATCCTCATCTTTCTTATTTAAGAACATGTGAAAGGACAATAAATCATCAAACTTAAGTGAATCTGTATTTATTTCATTAATACCTGTTATTTCTTCAGAAAAATCCTTCTGTATTACTTCTTTATTTTTTTCAAGAAATTCTTTCAGGTTTTCTTTTCTTACACACGTGCAATAATCTCTTCGATATATTGGATACAGATGAACATACGTGTATAAGATTTTCAGTGCTGCATACCGATCCTGTGCCCATAAAATATCAGCAACACAAGACGGAAGCATTTTTAAATTTTCTGTTTGTTTCATCATTATTCCCAAAAACAAAAACATGGGATTGTCCCAATCTGCTGATACCACTTCATGGGAAATCATTTTTATCAGTTCCGGAAGTACCGCATCTATCCCATCATTCAATAGATATCCGTTATCCGACACGATCCAGTCTTTAACTATCCTTTGTATGACTGTTTTACAATACGCGATTTCTTCTGGTGAAAGCTTTTCTCTGAAATCCCGCAAAATTACTGCACAGGTGCGCATTGCAGTCGTCACAGCCTGTAATTCCGATGTATCCCCTGCTCTTTCCATAATTCCCTGCATTTCTGCATATGCTTCCCCGGGATTTTTCTCATATTTTATATATTTCCTGTAGTCTTTCGTTTTCTTTTGATATCGTGCGTAAGACCATACCTCCAATTCTATATGCCTGTCCTGATAAAACTGTTCTCTCTCTTTTTCTGAATTTTTACTGAATTTTTCCAATTCTTCCGGCATATGAACTTTCAAACCAATATATTTCTGCCCGTCTTTTTCAGTAATTTCTGTTTTTTCGGAGTACTTCCGCAGATCCATCCTGTAATATGCATAACGATAGTTAAGATCCCAGTTTTCCATATCCTCAGTTGTCTGATCAATGTTTTTATAAAGTACCGCAGTCCGATTGTTAAATTCTTCTTCTGACAAATTTCCTTTTCTTATCTGGTAATTCACGATCGCATGTTCAAATAATGTTTTTCTGAATTCAAGGTTATTGCTTGCAATCCTTTCTTTATCAAATATCTCCCCCTTTGGATTCCAGCCTTTCAGGAAATTCGCTCCACTTTCAACAATCTGTCTGCTGATATCATAATGAAATATCTCTTTTGTCCTGAGCAGAATACAGCTTATCTTGAATAATTTTTCCGGATATGCTTCCACAACACTTAATACCGTTGCTGTAATTGCCACATTATTGCTGTTTTTCAACAAAAACAGACACCATCCATTTATGATATTTTCAGGAAATTCTTCTGCAACTTCCAGCAGCCACTTTTCCAGTGCCATCAAAACACATTCCAAAACATTAGGATTCGGACAGGTTCCTCTGTGCATCTTCCAGAGTCTTTCGCTGCAGATCTGCTTCACTTTTTCTGTTTCAGAAAAAATGATTTCTATTCCCTCACACTCTTCTCCTTCTTTTGCCAACGAGGAATTCTGATAACATTCTGATGTATGATTTAATAAGTCCAGTACAAATTTCAGCCCCACACATGGTGCTGCAACCAGCAGAGGATAAACCGGAGTCTGCAGTGCGCTGACCGGATAATATTCATAATTAAGATGTGGTTTTAAGTCAAAATCCTGTTCAAGTCCTGGATGTCTGTCCCATTCCGATATCAGTTCTGATTCAAGCCAGTAACCCTTCAGAATCTTTATCAGTGTTTCCGGCATAGCTACATGAATCATTCCACATTCCGATGCATTCGATACCGCTTTTTTGATCAGAGGATAATATTCTGTTCTGTGATCAAATTCATTTTCTCTGAGTATTTCTGCAAATAGTGTTTCCAGCTCCGTCTTTATTTCTATTGCAGCATTGAGAATGATCGTATCCAGTTTTTTGTATGTATCATCTTCTTTTAATTTATATTTATATTTCGTCTCAGCATATATCTTCTTTCTTAAATATAATGCTGCCAGACCGGCTGATCTGGTTGCTTCGCCTCTATGTTCTGCATAGGTCCATGTATTTAAAACTTCTGTCACTGCTGACAGATTTTCTTCGGACCAGGGAATCCTGTTCAGATTCTCAGAAATATATCGAAGAATCGTTTTCCATGCAGTCCCGTTTGGCCGTGTATACCTGTATTGATTGAATTCTGTTTTTTCCTGTTTCTTAAAATTCTGCAGGATTTCGGAATTAATGCCAGTTCTGCATGCAGTGTTCAGCAGAAACAATATTCTTATAAATAATGTACTCCCCGACAGTCCTAACAGCATATCCAAAATGGAATAAACTTCTTCACTTTCGGAATTCATCAATGCGGTCATTGTTTCATCATGCCATTCCTGTCCAATTTCCTCATCCTGAAGAATATCTGTAAAGAATTCCAGGAGATCGTCATCATCATCTGATAGCCGGCTTTCCAGCCAGATCCTGTATGATTTTCTGCTCCTGAGAGAATTACCCAGATCTGCAAAAAAAATTTTTCCGGAATATGCTTCCTCTTTAAATCTTTTCGTAAAAATATGGCTGGTCACGATTTCTTCGTATACATCATGGCTCACCAGCCAGTCAGATCTGCTCTCCTGATACGGCACAATGATCCCGCTGTTTTCCAGCGCAGAAACTGTCTCAAATTCATCGGTATTTTTAAGGGAATATGTATACCTCTCATGGGCTAACATATCGCAAACCATACGCTGAATAAAAGTTTCTCTTTTAACAGGCAGATTATTATATTGCTGGAAATCATCGCGAATGACCTGGCTCCAGATTGCCTCTCTGAACAATACTATGTTCATATTTTCATCTTCTGATCTATGATTCAGATTCAGATATAGGTTCAGATAAAACAGATTACATAACAGATCCTGTAATTTTGTATCTGCCGGTAATGCAAACTGATACTGAGCACTCATTTCTGTCAGTGTATCTTTTTCCAGTTTCAGGATTTCCTGTTCACTCCGCACATAGTTTTTTAGAAACAGATTACAGAGACTGTCTTTATAAAATGTCCGGATCGTTATAATTACCTTCCATCCATGATCCAGAAACTGCTGCAGAATATCTCCAAAGACTTCCGGATATCTTGCAGTGGCATATTTCTCTGCGGAGTCTATTACACATAACCTGTATTTTTCATTTTTATATAATCCGAACAGATCCTGTAAGCCGTAATTTTCTTCTTTTAAAAACAGATTTTCTTCTTTTACGTCCAGATCTGCTGCTGAAAAAACAACAGTTATCTCATCCTCTGTTTTTTTATCTTTTTTCAGAAGAAAATCTTTTACTGTGTCAGATTTTCCGGTACCTGCTGCTCCGTGGATGATCAGTACCTGACTGTCCGATTCCTGAAAATCCATGAGTTTCTGATAGTCCTGAGCAATTTTTATATCTTTCTCATCGTATTTTATTGTGGAATGAATATGTTTCAGAATGGAGTTTTTGTGATTTATGAGACTTTCATGAAAATGATCGATTCCGGTTTCTACATTGAAGTACAGATTTTTTACATATCTCAGTTCTTCCATTGCCAGCATTTTTTCTATGTGGCTCTGGCCTCTCCACTGGATTTCGATTCCCAGATTTTTTCCGTATTTTTCAATTCTGATCTGATGTTCTGGTTTGTCTTTTTCTTTTGCACTGCTGGCGGAGAATTCTCTATTGATATAGAAAATTATCCGGTCAATTCCGACATATTTGTTTTTTGCCCCTTTGATTGCGTCTTTCAGATCCTGTTCTTTGGATGACATCTGAGTTCCTGCATCATAGTATTTGGCCTGGAATCCGACTTTATGGCCATCGGCTATGTTCGCGGGCTGTGTTTCAATGTAGGGCTGGTTGTAGTATCGGAAAATTCCGTAGGTCTGTTTGAATTCATAGCAGAAAAGGATGTAGGCGAGGCTTTCGAATGCGGCTCTTGGATCTCCGGAAAATTTGTATTCGAATGCTTTCCAGTCGATGGGGTTGTTCATATGGTTGTTCTCCTTATCATAGTTTCCTTACTTCGGCTGTTTACGATTCAGAAAATCCATCAAAAATTTTTCCTGCGCAACCGAATCCTACTGTCCCGGAAATCATTATCCTCAGGTTTATCAGAAAGAAAACGGGATAATTTTTTTTCGGAGATTTGTATTTTTTCAAATTCCTCTTGTTCCGTTAATACTTAAACTTCTTCACGAATTTCTGTTCAAACATTTCTGGTGTATACACATATGTTTCTTTAAAAGTATATTTCTCTAATTTTTCCATATACTGCGGAAGAAATTTTTGTCCTGCCAATTTACAATCATGCATTTTTTTCACATTGTTATAATTCTTTTCCTGGCTTACTACTAAAATATAAGTTACATTTTCCCTTGCAAATGAAATAGGATCTTCATAATTAAAATTATTATACTGTATTGTATCTTTCATTTCGCGCAAAACATCTACCAGCCAATACCAATTTTGATATGCTTTTTTCGTCACACTATCCTTAGCTTTAGTTATCTCCTGATTTTTAAACTCTATAAAATACCACATATTATCAGCATTGATTACAAATGCATCTGCAGATGCCAGTGAATCGTCTTCTTTCACAGATTCCGGATACCTTGCCACACGATATGCCTTATGTGCAATTTCATCCATATCAATTACCTGCATATCCTTTCTGTTATCCTCATACAAAAGCACTTTTTTCTCAGTCCTCTTCGAGGCGGCTTTATCTTCCGAAACATCTGACATTTTTGATTCTATTATAATTCTTGTTACATATTTATCTGAAAATTGTTTTAAGATCTCTTTTATTTGATCATAATTCGTCATCTTTATTTTCCAGTTCCTCTCTTAATCGGCTCAGTAACAATGTAGGATCAACCAATTGTTTATATATCTTACTCAGATTTCTGGTTACATTTTCAAAATATGCGCCCGTTTCATTTTCTTTATTGTAGGCTAAATAATAATTACACCTTTCTTCTATATCGTATTTTTTGGAATACAATTCCAGAGCTTCCATAAAATGAGAACTATGTGTTGTGACAATAATATGAAAATTAAATTTTTTCTGCAGTAATACAATAATTTCCGCATAAATCAACTGCCATTCGGGATGAAGGTGTATTTCTGGCTCGTCTAATACAATAACATCTTTTTCATTCAAAACACCATTTAATAATAACTGTTTGATAATTACAAAAGCTTTTAATCCTGTAGATAAAGATGATATATCCAATTCTGTGGATATATTTCCATCTATCTGATACATATACCGTTGTCTCTTCAAAACGTTTCCAGATACTACACGATTCATCAGGTCCATAATATCTTCCAGACGTTTATTCATCAGCAATTCAGATAAAACTTTTTCTTCTACTGCTTTTTCTTTTTTTTCCCTTAATTTTTCTATAATGTTCTTTTTATGCAGTGAGCCTTCTACTGTTAAAAATGAAAAAACATTATTAAGCTCATCCAGGACAAATGGATCATCAATATATATTGAGGTATTAGAAATAGCCACTTCTCTTATGCTCCTGATACATGTATCTTTTTCAAAAGTAAGTCGAATATTTTTCCCTTTTATTGATAATGTAATATCTGCTTCTTTGTCTCGTTGGTATAAAGAATTAATTTGCTTATGAAAAACCTCTCCAAAATATTGTGTATATATAGCCTGGCTTAAAGTTTCTTCTGAAATCTGATCTATTTCTTCTAGCAACCCTTTAATTTTTGCAATAACTTGTCTTTCCTCTGATTCATCCAAAGATATTCCTAGTTCTGCCAGATATTTTTCACAAATTTCCTCAATCTGTAATCTGCCTTTTATAAGTTCATCAGACATACGACGAATAGTTATTCTCTTACTGTCCGCTTCTCCTATAAGATGAAAATTCTCTTTTACAAGTATCTGCTCTAATTCTTTTTGCAGCATATCATTTAAAGAATCTATCCTGGCTTTGTTCATTTTTGCGCTGATATTATTTGTTGTATTAAAAATAACATCCAAAATTTTCCCAATCGTACTTTTACCTGTATTGTTATTCCCAGCAATTACAGTAATTCCATCTATAATAATATCCGCTTCTGCTATTTTTGCAAAATTTCTTACTTTTAACTCCATGTTTTCCCCTCTTTCACGCAGTCTTCTATATTTTAAATATGGATTCAGTATATCATCTCCAATTGACATCCACAATTATTTGTTTGGTTTTATCCAGCTCTTTTCATCGACAAAATTTCCGCTTTTGTACTAATAAAAAATGGTTCCACGATATCACCAAAATCATGATACCATGAAACCATTTTCACGTAAAGTTGTTATAAACCTCTTATTCTATATCAACTTTTCTGTTTTCTCTTACAGTATCGCTCTGACAACTCTAGGCCTGCATCCTGCCTTCTCAAGTGCTGCTACGATCTGGTTCTTGTGATCTGTTCCGAATGCTTCCATAGTGATCCGAAGTTCTACGGCTGCATTTCTGTTGGTGCTTACAAACTGGTTGTGGTCCAGTTTGATGACGTTGCCCTGGTTCTCGGCGATGACACTGGCTACGCGTACGAGTTCACCTGGCTTATCCGGGATGAGGACGGAAACGGTGAAGATTCGGTCTCTCTGGATGAGACCGTGCTGTACTACGGAAGACATTGTGATCACATCCATGTTTCCACCACTTAAGATAGAAACGATCTTCTTTTTCTTTACATCAAGGTGACGAAGAGCTGCTACAGTCAGGAGGCCTGAGTTTTCTACGATCATCTTGTGGTTCTCTACCATGTCGAGGAACGCTACGATCAGCTCATCATCGTCAATGGTGATAATATCGTCCAGGTTCTCCTGGATATATGGGAAGATATTTTTTCCCGGAGTCTGTACTGCAGTACCATCTGCGATGGTGTTTACGTGCGGAAGTGTTACGACCTCGCCTTTCTCCAGGGATGCTTTCATACATGCTGCGCCTGCCGGCTCAACACCGATAACTTTGATGTGCGGGTTGAGGAGTTTTGCAAGGGTGGATACACCGGTTGCAAGTCCGCCACCGCCGATCGGGACAAGGATGTAATCTACAAGAGGAAGCTCCTGTACGATCTCCATGGCGATAGTTCCCTGTCCGGTTGCTACTGCCGGGTCATCGAACGGATGGATAAAAGTGTAGCCTTTCTCCTCTGCAAGCTGCAGTGCGTGTGCACAGGCTTCATCGTATACATCTCCGTGAAGGATAACTTCTGCTCCATAACTTTTGGTGCGCTCTACTTTGATCAGAGGTGTGGTAGTTGGCATAACGATGACTGCTTTTACTCCGTATTTATGTGCCGCATAGGCAACGCCCTGTGCATGGTTTCCTGCGGATGCTGTGATCAGTCCTTTGTTTCTCTCTTCATCGGAAAGTGTGCTGATCTTGTAATATGCACCACGTACCTTGTAGGCACCTGTTCTCTGCATGTTCTCCGGTTTCAGATAAACCTTGTTCCCTGTCATATCAGAGAAATAACTGCTGTATATCAGCTTTGTTTCCTGTGTCACTTCTTTTACTTTTGCTGCCGCTTCTTCAAAGCTTTCTAATGTAAGCATTTGTATATTTAGCTCCTTTCTTCTACGTCAAAGAGGGCGTTTACAAATGCGTCTGCGTCAAATTTCTGCAGGTCATCAATACTCTCGCCTACTCCGATGTATTTTACTGGTATGTCAAGCTCAGACTGGATCGCTACTGCAATTCCACCTTTCGCTGTGCCATCAAGTTTGGTAAGAATGATTCCGGTCACGTTTGCTACCTCTGCAAACTGTCTTGCCTGGGAAAGTGCATTCTGGCCTGTGGTTCCGTCAAGAACTACAAGCGTTTCCAGATATGCTTCCGGGTATTCGCGTTCCAGAATACGGTAAATTTTGCGAAGCTCTTCCATAAGGTTCTTCTTATTGTGAAGTCTTCCTGCTGTATCACAGATCAGAACGTCTGCATTTCTGGCCTTGGCTGCTGCCACTGCATCATAGACAACAGATGCCGGGTCTGCGCCGTCCTGACCGCCGATGATCTCAACCCCCGCACGGTTAGCCCACTGTGTCAGCTGCTCACCTGCTGCTGCACGGAAAGTATCCGCCGCTCCGAGGATAACTTTCTTACCCTGGTCTTTCAGCTTGCCGGCCAGTTTACCTACGGATGTAGTCTTACCTACACCATTGACACCGATCACCAGAATTACGGATTTACGGTTCTCAAACTCATACTCTGTGCTGTCCACACGCATCTGATTCTTGATCCCGTCGATCAGAAGCTGCTTGCACTGAGAAGGTTCCTTGATATGCTGCTCTGCCACCTGTTCTTTCAGATGTTCCAGAATGGAGGTGGTAGCATTGATGCCGATATCTCCCATGATCAGGATCTCTTCCAGCTCTTCATAAAAATCATCATCAATACTGGAAAAGCCGCTGAAAATGGAATCAAAACCGGCAACGATATTGTCTCGCGTTTTGGTAAGTCCGCTTACCAGACGTTTAAAAAATCCTTTTTTTTCTTCTGCCATACTGATTCATCCCCTCTGCTACTGGGTAAGCTGGTTCTCTACCAGATCTACAGATACCAGCGTTGATACCCCTTTTTCCTGCATGGTAATTCCATAAAGCCTGTCTGCTGCGTTCATGGTACCACGTCTATGTGTTATTATAATAAATTGTGTGTTTTTAGTCAACTTCTGTAAATATCCTGCAAAACGTCCTACATTGGAATCATCCAGTGCTGCCTCGATCTCATCCAGAAGACAGAACGGTGAAGGTTTCAGGTTCTGGATGGCAAAAAGAAGCGCGATAGCTGTGAGTGCTTTTTCACCACCTGAAAGCTGCATCATGTTCTGGAGCTTCTTGCCTGGAGGCTGGGAAATGATCCTGATGCCTGCTTCCAGAATGTCTTCATCTTCTGCAAGCTCCAGTGTTCCTCGACCTCCGCCGAAAAGCTCCTTGAATGCCTTATCAAATTCCTTCTGGATCTCTCCGAATTTCTCATTGAACTGTTTCCGCATTCCCTCATCAAGTTCCTTAATGATCTGCTCCAGGGTTTTCTCGGCCTCCAGAAGATCGTTATACTGGCCGTTCAGGAAGGTGTGGCGTTCCAGAAGTTCCCTGTAATCCTCAATGGCATTGACATTGACAGAACCAAGAGCACGGATCTCATCTTTTAATTTATGGATCTGCTGCTTCATCACATGACGGTCGTTCATCTCTTCTTTACGGTATGTAAGAGCGTTGTTCGGAGTGATCTCATATTCTTCCCACATATATGTGATACGGGCCTCCCGGTTCTCTTCTATCTTCTCTGACTGAGTCTTCAGGCGGAAGCATTCTTTATCCAGAAGACTGATCTGGTTGGAAAGCTCATCCCGTTTTTCGAAAAATTCTTTATGGCTCTTTGTGCTTTCTTCTTTTTTCTGCTGCATTTTTGTGAGCTGTTTGTTCTCAGCTTCTTCTTTTGCTGCAAAACCTTCAATCTCTTTACGGACATTTTCGATGGTTTTTCTCTTTTCTGCTGTTTCCTGGCTGCCTTTTTCCAGGGAATCCAGGATCTCTTCTCTCTCCTGGGAGAGTACTTCGATTTCTTCTTTCAGTCGCCTTATGTTCTCTTTGATAAAGCTTTCTTTCTGCTGGGCTGCCGATGCGTCCAGACGGATCTTTTCCAGTTTTTCAGATGTTTCAGCTTCATCTTTCTTCCAGTCTTCCAGCTCTTTCTGGCGGGTCTCGATGAAAGTTTCCAGCTCTTCCTCATCTTTTTTGGAGGCTTCCAGTTCCTGAGTGATACGGGCGTTATCTGCCTGCATATCTTTTGTCTGGATGCGGATCTCTTCCTGTTCTCTCTCGATCCTGGTATATCCGCCGCGTATCTCCTCAGCTTTTTTCTCCAGCTGTTCAATGTTCATTCTGGCTGTATTCTGCTGAATGGACTGTTCCTGAAGTTTCTGCTGCAGGGAAGCAACAGTATCACGCATCTCATTTCGTCTCGCACGGTTCTCTTCCATGGACTGACGGATAGCATTATACTGTGCTGCCAGCTCTTTTACTTTCTTTTCCAGTTCCTCGATCTCACGGCGGCGGCCAAGAAGGTTGCTGTTGTTCTTAAACGCACCACCTGTCATAGAACCGCCTGGGCTTAAGGATTCTCCTTCCAGAGTTACCATACGGATGCTGTGACGATACTTTCTGGCAATGGCAATGGCATGATCGATGTTATCCACTACAAGCACTCTGCCAAGAAGATAACCGATCAGTCCTGCATATTCCTGGTCTGCTGTTACCAGACCGCTCGCAAGGCCGATGGCTCCCGGCTCATTCAAGGCACCTCTCTGGTTAAAATCTCCTCTCGCAGAAATGCTGTTCAGTGGAAGGAAGGTTGCACGGCCATATCGGTTTTTCTTCAAGAATTCGATCATCTGCTTGGCTGTCTGCTCATTGTCTGTGACAATGTTCTGGATGCTGCCGCCAAGTGCTGTCTCAATGGCAATCTCGTAATTTTTCTCTACGTGGATGATATCTGCCACAACTCCGCGGATACCCTGCACTTGATCCTTCTGTTCCATGACACGGCGGATACTGTTTCCGTAGCCATCGTAGCGTTCTGTGATATTCCGCAGAGATTCCAGCCTGGATGCTTCTCTGTGGTATGCAGTCTGTCCTGCTTCCAGCTGTGTGCTCTGCTGCTTCATGCTCTCCTGGATTGCACGGATCTCCTTTGTAAGACGGCTGCCTTCCTGATTGGTTGCTGCAATAGCTTCTGTGATGGCATCGTATTCTGCCTTTGCCTCATTGATGGCCGACTGCTGTTCCTCTTCCTGGGTTTTCAAAGAAAGGATTCTCTGGCTGATCCCTGCTTTTCGGATATCAAGCTGTTCCATCATTGCATCAAAACGCTGCGCCTTACCTTTGGTGTTGGCACGGGAATTCAGGATCTCGATGATCTCATTTTTTCCATCCTCAACAGCCTGAGTACATTCTTCGATATTGCTCTGGATATTTTCCAGTTTATCCTGCTCTTCTTTCAGCTTTCGGCTGGTCTCTTTAAGGCTGCTCTGCAAATCTGCCCGCTGCTCATCCAGTGCCTCTTTATCTGCTGTTTTTTTCTTCGTATCTTCCTGAATGGCAGAAAGACGGCTTCGGTAATGGCTGTCATTCTGCTCTCCTGCAAGGATCTGCTCATGGAGAACGTTGATCTCGCCTTCCAGCTGCTGCCTGCGGATGGCCCGGTCACGGCTGGCTTCCCTGAGAGCATCCATATGCTCATTAAGTTCTTCCAGGGATTTTTCCAGACGTTCGTATTCATCCCTGGTGCGGCTGTGGGTCTCCTGGGCTTCTTTTAACTGCCCCTCGGCAATCCTGGTCTTTTCTTCCAGTTCTTTAAGCAGCTTGCCTGTATGTTCATATTCCAGAAGGAACATGTTTACATCCAGCTCTTTTAAGGTTTCTCTTTTTGCCAGATAGATCTTTGCTGTTTCAGACTGGTGTTCCAAAGGTTCCAGCTGTTTGGTAAGCTCACTTAAGATATCTGTAACACGGACAAGGTTCTGCTGCTCTTCTTCCAGTTTTTTCAGAGTTGTGTTCTTTCGCCTTTTGAACTTGACGATTCCTGCTGCCTCGTCAAAAAGCTCACGGCGTTCTTCCGGCTTTCCGCTCAGGATCTTATCAATCTGACCCTGACCGATGATAGAATAGCCCTCTTTTCCGATACCGGTATCGTAGAACATTTCGTTAATGTCCTTCAGCCTGCAGGAGCTTCCATTGATACGGTACTCACTCTCCCCGGAGCGATAAAGCCTTCTGGTGACAGTCACTTCTTCGAAATCCACAGGAAGCTTGTGGTCACTGTTATCCAACGTAATTGCCACAGATGCGAAACTTAAGGGTTTTCGGAGTTCTGTTCCGGAAAAAATAACATCCTGCATGTTTCCGCCACGGAGCTGTTTTGCACTCTGCTCTCCCAGAACCCAGCGCACTGCATCGCCAACGTTACTCTTACCGCTGCCATTGGGACCTACAATACCGGTGATTCCATTATGAAATTCAAAATTGATCTTCTGTGCAAAGGACTTAAATCCCTGCACCTCTATATTTTTTAGATACATTGGCCACCTGCTGTTATTTTATCCTGCGAATTGCCTCAAGCGCAGCAGCCTGTTCTGCTGCTTTCTTGGTGTGGCCGGTTCCTGTTCCCATGCTCTCACCATTGATCAGGGCTTCCACAGTAAAGCTCTTGCTGTGATCCGGTCCTTCTTCTTTGAGAAGGCGGTATTCTACCGGATGGTTGCCGCCTTCCTGCACCATTTCCTGAAGAACAGTCTTGCTGTCATAGAAAATCCTCTTGTCTTCCAGATCGTTAAGGATAAATTTCATGACAAAAGCCTGCGCCGGTTCAAAACCGCCATCCAGATACATGGCACCGATCAGGGATTCCAACGCATCAGATACGATAGAATCACGGCCGCGGCCGCCCATCATCTCCTCGCCTCTTCCAAGAAGGATAAATTCCGGAAGACCAAATTCCCTTGCGCAGTAGGCAAGACTCTTCTCACAGACCATGCTGGCACGCTTCTTAGTAAGCTCGCCTTCCTGGTTGTTGCTGAATTTTTTGTACAGGAAATCACTGCTGATCAGTTCCAGCACTGCATCACCCAGAAATTCCAGACGTTCGTTGCATCCAAGTTTTCCAAGGTGTTTCTCATTTGCGTAGGAGCTGTGTGTCATAGCCTGCTCCAGTAAGGATTTTGCAGTAAACTGATATCCGATGGTCTGTTCCAGTTTTTTTAAATTATTTGCCATTTTTCTTTCCCTTCGTTGCACGGCGAAGAGTCTCCACTGCATCGCCGACGGTCACGATCTCCTCGGCTTCCTCCTGGTCGATCTGAATATCATATGTCTCCTCCAGATCAATAAGGATCTGAAAGAAATCCAGGGAGTCAACTCCCAGTTCATCTACAAAAGTAGTTCTCTCTGTAATGGTATCAACATTTCGTCCCAGGTTTTTTCCAATTATAGTTTTCAGCATTTCCAGTTCCACGACTGTTCGCCTCCTTTTCTGTCTGTGTTATTGTTTCTGATCTATTTCTCTTTTACTTCTGCCTGGGTCTTCTGCTCAGCTGCGATAAATTCTTCGATCTTTTCGTTGATTTTCTCTTCCTTAAACTGCTCGCACTGAAAGATCGCATGACGGATCTCTACGCTCCTGGCACTTCCATGGCTTTTTACAACAAGACCTTTTAAGCCGAGAAGAGGGGCTCCGCCATACTCACTGGCATCAAAAGCTTTCAGTGTTTTCTTAAGGGCCGGTTTCACCATCAGAGCTCCCATCTTGCTTCGGAAATCAGACATCATACCCTGCTTGATCATGGACATCATGGTAGCTCCCACACCTTCATACAGCTTGAGGATAACATTTCCGACAAAAGCCTCGCACACAATTACATCTGCATATCCTGCCGGGATATCCCTGGCCTCAATGCTTCCGACAAAATTAATGTCCCTGCATTCTTTTAACAGAGGAAACGTTGCTTTCACAAGGGCGTTGCCTTTTTCTTCCTCTGCACCGTTGTTGACGATCGCTACTCTTGGTTTCCTGATTCCTACTACGTTCTCCATATAAATTGAACCCATCTGTGCGAACTGTACCAGATGGTTCGGTCTGGCATCTACGTTGGCACCACAGTCAATAAGAAGGGAAACTCCTTTGGCTGTGGGGATCAGCGGAGCAAGGGGTGGTCTCTGGATTCCTTTGATCCTGCCCACGATCACCTGGCCGCCTACCAGGACTGCACCTGTACTTCCGGAGGAAACAAATGCGTCTGCTTCCTGTTTCTTTACAAGGTTTAATCCTACTACAATCGAAGAATCTTTCTTTTTCTGGATTGCCATTACCGGCGGTTCTGCCGTCTCAATAACCTGTGATGCATGTACCACGCGTATTCTGTCACTGGGATAATCTGAATATTTCTTAAGTTCTGCCCTGATCACGTCTTCCTGTCCTGTGAGGATAACCTGGATGTTCTGTTTTTCTTTTACAGCTTCTACTGCTGCCTTTACCGGCTCCACAGGGGCATTGTCACCGCCCATTGCGTCTACTACGACTTTTACCATTTCTGCCATGTTTTTTTCCTTTCTCTGCCCGAAAACCATTTCGGACGTTTCGAGGTACACTGTAGTGAAAATCCTCAGACTTTGCAGTACAAGGATTTTCACTGCAGAGCACCTGTTTTTACGTACCATTTTCTATGATACTAGAATTTTGCCCGGGAAGTCAATATCTTTCCTGTATTTCACAGCGAATTCACTATCAGATGAAGAGCAAAATGGAGAGCCGGAGCCCTCCATTTATATGATCAGATTAATATTCTGTTCTATTGAGCATTTGACATCTCTTCTGACAGATCCACAGATATTCTATATTTCTATTCCTGTTCTGCGATCTTTTCTGCAAGATCATTTAAATATACCCATCGATCCATCTTTTCATCCAGCTTCTGCTGAGTCTCCTGCTGCTCATCAGAAAGCTCCCTAAGCTTCCCTGCGTTGGTGGCATTGGCAGCCATCTCTTTGTCCAGCTGTTCCAGACGTTCCTCCAGTGCTGCTATCGTCTCGTCGATGGTCTCGAATTCTTTCTGTTCTTTATAGGTAAATTTCAGCTTTTGTTTCCTGTTCTGCTTCCAGGTATCTGCTGAAGATTTCTTTTTTTCCTGGGGTTCGTTCTCTGCCTGAGTACTGCCAGGCATATCAGCACGGGTCTCAAGAGTCTGGCCTTTCCGGGCTTTCGCCTCCAGGTAATCAGTATATCCCCCTTCGTACTGTACCAGTCTGCCCTCTCCCTCAAAAGCCATGATCCGGTTTACAACATTATCCAGGAAATAGCGGTCATGAGATACTGTGATCACAATGCCTGAAAATGAATCCAGATAGTCCTCGAGAATGGTCATAGTCGGGATATCCAGATCATTTCCAGGCTCATCCAGAAGAAGCACATTGGGAGCTTCCATCAGGACTTTCAGAAGATACAGTCTTCGCTTCTCTCCTCCGGAAAGTTTCTCAACCGGAGTATACTGCATAGCTGGGTCAAAAAGAAATCTCTCAAGCATCTGGGAGGCAGTGATCCTTCCCTCTTTCGTCGGAACATATTCTGCCACCTCGCGTATGTAGTCGATCACTCGCTGTCTCCCGTCCATATCCGGAACATTCTGGGCAAGATACCCGATACGGATGGTCTCACCGATCTGGATCTCACCAGAATCCGGGGCTACCATTCCTTCTACCATCTTAAGGAGTGTGGATTTACCGCAGCCATTAGGGCCGATAACCCCAAGGCGCTGATTTCGAAGCACAATATAATCAAAATCACTGATCAGCGTACGGCCCTCGATTGCTTTACTTACATGGTGGAATTCCACAGTTTTTTTGCCCATGCGGGTTTCAATGGAATCCATCTCCACGCTGGAATCTTTTACAGGAGTTTTGCCTGCTTTCAGGGCTTCCAGGCGGTCCAGCCTTGCTCTCTGCTTGGTGCTTCTGGCACGGCATCCTCTTGCAGCCCATTCCAGTTCCATACGGAGAACGCTGCGGCGTTTCCGGTCACTGGCAAGCTCCATCTCTTCTCTCTGAGCCTTCAATTCCAGAAATTTGGAATAATCACCAGCATAGGAATACAGTTTGCCATGGCTGATTTCCAGGATACGATTGGCTACGCGGTCCAGGAAATAACGGTCATGCGTTACCATGATCACAGTTCCCCGAAATCCCCTGAGAAAATCCTCCAGCCACGTTACCATCTCTCCGTCCAGGTGGTTGGTAGGCTCGTCCAAAATTAAGATATCTGCAGGGTTGAGAAGCATTCTGGCCAGAGCCACTCGTTTTTTCTCTCCGCCGGAAAGATTATCCATATTGATATTCTGGTCTGTGATCCCCAGAGTATTCAGCATACGGCGTGCCTCGCTCTCTGTACTCCAGTCTTTCTGCCATTTTCCCTCTGCCACATAGTCCAGAATGGTCATATGCTGAGGAAATTCCGGTGTCTGGGGAAGCCAGCTGATGCGGATCCCGTTCTGGGTGATCACCTGTCCCTCATCTGGTTCTTCTTCTCCTGCGATCACGCGGAGCAGAGTGGTCTTTCCTGTCCCGTTCACACCGATGATCCCGATCTTCTCGCCCTGGTCAATACCGCAGGAAATATCATCAAAGATCACTTTATCACCAAAAATCTTATGAATGTGTTCTATGTTCAAAATATTCATGCTTTATCTTCTCCGTTCATGAAAAATCACTTCCATGATAGGATAGCGAATTTTTCTGCTTCCGTCAAGAACTGCTTGCTTTCCGCCATCTTCTTTGTTTTTTGTCCGGATTTCGTTAAATAATTTTTTATTTTTCTTTACGTATTCCCGGAAAATGGCTGAAATAGTAGATCACAAACAGAACTGCCGTGATCACCCAGGATACCGGATAACTGAGCATGATATTATTGATCCCCGGATGCCTGGTAACAAAAACAAACAGCCAGATAATACGGATCAGGCACACTCCTCCGCAGGTCAGGATCATGGGTATCAGGACTTTTCCTGCTCCCCTGAGTGCACCGGAGAGAATACCGATCACTACATAAAGGGCGTAGGACGGGATCAGGAAATGGATCATATGAACACCGATATCCACAACTCCCTGATCTGTGGTAAACAGACGGTAAATAGGCTCTGCAAACAGAAAAATACCTCCACTTACAATAAAGGCGGTAATGTAAGCCATTATCATACAGACACGGACGCTTTTTTGCATACGGCGGTATTTTCCGGCACCGTAATTCTGTCCCACAAAGGTGGTAATTGAGATGGCAAAAGCATTGCACACCATCCAGAATACAGCATCAATTTTTCCCAGGGTTCCCCAGGCTGCCACGGTATCTGTTCCAAGCTCATTGACAAATATCTGAATGGTCAGATTGGCAATGTTGTACATTACAGATTCCAGTCCTGCCGGAAGTCCGATGCGGAGAACTGCTGCCAGGGAATGTGCATCAAACCGGATCTCATGGAACTTTAGGCGGTAAATATCGTTCGCCCGCATCAGAAACCAGGTAACAAGAATGGCACTGACTGCCTGGCAGCTTACTGTTGCAAGTGCAACACCCAAAACACCCATATGGAAGCTCACCACAAAGATCACATCCAGAAGAATATTAAGAAGGCAGGTGATGATCAGCACATACAGGGGTCTTTTTGAGTCTCCTACTGAACGTAAGATACTGGATACCATATTGTATACCAGGTTAAAAAAAGTTCCTGCAAAATAGATGTGGAGATACAGCACAGAATCCGGGATTACTTCTGCCGGTGTTTTCATAAGGTGCAGGATCGGCTCTGCCAGGATAAAACCTGCCATGCCTACGACCACACTGGCTGCCAGACAGAAGATCATGGAAGTATGAAGTGCCTTTTTTAGATTTTTGCTGTCTTTTGCCCCATAATACTGAGAGATCACTACAGCTGCTCCGGAACACAGGCCCACGAAGAATCCAACGATCAGATTCACGATCATGCTGGAAGATCCACCTACTGCTGCCAGTGCTTCTTTTCCCACAAACCGCCCTACTACTACAGTATCGGCGGTATTATAAACCTGCTGGAATAATGTTCCGAACAGGATTGGAAAGAAAAACAGCAGAAGCTGCTTCCAGATCACGCCTTCTGTGATCTGATTTACTTTGGCGGTATTTTCTTTCTGTAAATTTGTTTTCATATAATTTATATTTCCTTTTCCCCTCGTTATATAGCTTTAACGATTCATTTTTTTAAGTATAAAAAAAAGCCGGTATACTTCATTAAGCATACCAGACTCTTTTCTGCATCGCATAAGTTGGAAGGATTAGTCCTCAACTTTGATGATTTCCTTCTTATTGTAGCTTCCGCAAGCTTTGCAAACTCTGTGTGGCATCATAAGTGCTCCACATTTGCTACATTTAACAAGGTTCATAGCGCTCATTTTCCAGTTCGCTCTTCTCTTGTCACGTC
>OLOR01001601.1_pt1 | contig 20182 bp, 18 predicted proteins | sample 1672521 | NCBI WGS metagenome assembly OLOR01 (sample SAMEA3136695, study PRJEB25190) | human gut metagenome | biome: human gut; feature: human-associated habitat; material: faeces | place: Austria | collected 2013
AGTGGTTCCCACTACCAAGCCCACAACGGACTTTCACCGTCAAGTTGTTGCCCATACTGGGCGCACATAAAAAAGCAGATAAAGAAATTTCTTTACCTGCTATATGTATGATTTTCTATTTGATAAATAATTTATCCTTTATTTTCATATTTTTTACTAAAGCTAATAGTGCTACTAATCCTACTAATACTGTTCCCATTATAGATCTATCTCCAGTTTTAGGATTTTCAGTATTTATATCTTGCTTCTCAGCACTTTGACTTGAGTTATTAACGCTTTCTGTTGGTTTCTCAACACTTCCACCTTGGTTTCCACTGTTTTGATCTGGATTTTCAACACTTCCATCTTGGTTTCCACCATTTCCTCCTGGATTTTCAATGCTTCCATTTTGGTTTCCACCATTTCCGCCTGGATTTTCAACGCTTCCATCTTGGTTTCCACTATTTCCGCCTGGATTTTCAACACTTCCATCTGGTCTTATAATACTTCCATCTGGACTTTCAATACTTCCTCCTAGACTTACAACACTTCCATCTTGTGGTGTCATATAATCTCCATTTGGTAATACTACCATACTACCTTCTGGTACATTAACACTTCCGTCTGCATTTGCTGTTGGTGCACCACCATTACCATTTGGTGTAATAACAGTCCCCCCTGGAACTATTATTGAATGATCATCTCCTATATCTTCAACTATAGTACCATCTGGTAAGAATACCTTTCCTTCAGATGGTAATGTTACATTTCCAAATTCATCAATAGTTGAAATTTCCCCATATATATCAGGATGTATAAGTGGCTTAACAAGTACATCATCAGCTGTTCCTATTTGTCCATCTTGACCTGGAACTACAACTGTCCCACTTGCTTTAATAGCTACTCCACTTAAAGTAGCAACATCTCCATTATTACTTACACTACTTCCCTTTGGTGGTGTTGTTTCATATCCAACTGATAATACTACCATACTACCTTCTGGTACATTAACACTTCCGTCTGCATTTACTGTTGGTGCACCACCATTACCATTTGGTGTAATAACAGTCCCCCCTGGAACTATTATTGAATGATCATTCCCAATATCTTCAACTATAGTACCATTTTGCAGGTATACCTTTCCTCCAGTTGGTAATGTTACATTTCCAAATTGATCAACAGTTGGTGCTTGTCCATTTGTTCCAGGCGTAATAAATACATCATCAGCTGTTCTTATTTGGCCATCTTCTCCAGCAACTCTAACTATTCCGCCTTGTTCAATAACTACTTTATCTTGCAAGTTAGTGCTTACATTTTTAATTAATAAATTTTCATCACTAACATCGTCAGTCATTGCTATTTGTTCATCAACTTCTGACACTATAAGTGCTTCATCATCAGTGATAGCTACTTCATTTTTTAAGTCAGTGCTTATTTCTTGAGTTAATAAGTTTTCATCTTTAACATCTGCAAATGTTGTTAAACCCATATTACTCATTGTTACAGCACCTGTTAATACCAAAATACTTGCTTTTTTTCTCATAATTTGCTCCTTTCATTCATTTTTCGACTTATTCAATTAAATTTTAACAATTTAAAGCATTTTTTCAATAATAAATTGTTTTTAATTTATATTTCAATTAAAATTTATATTAAAGTGTAATTATTTTAAGTATAATTATTACTACAATAAAAATGATACCTTTGTATATGATACAACAGATAGCGTTATAACAACTAAGACAGGCATTCAACGTAATTTACCAACAGTAACTGGACTTTATGATATAAGTAGCTATCCAATACCTTTAATTAATCAAGTTCCAGATGAAGCTACCTTTGAACTAATAAAAGCTGAAAATAAAGCAATTATGGACAAGGTAGAAGAAGATATTAAAAATGGAACATTAACAAAACATAAGGCAGCTGATGGACAATTTTATGGTACTGTTCCAGATGATGCTTTAGGTGTTGAAAAGAAAATATATATTAACACTAATGTTAAAGGAACACATTCATTAGCATCATATGTTCCAGCTGGTGAAATAGCAACTGTAACATTAAATGATGAAGCTTTAAAATACGCTAAGCAAGGAAAAATTAAACTTAGCGTAGGTATGACTATGGTTGATGCAGAAGAATATTATTATAATCATAGTAACGAAAATCGTATGCCGTATTTAGGAAAAACTTTCTCTATTAGTGAAACCGAAACTAAAGTAGGTACACCTTTTGGAGGAATGGTCTTTATAGAAATAGCTGAATCTGTTCCTTCAGGCGCAAATATTGAGGTAGATATTAAATGGGTAGTTGATACACCATATTATGATTTAGGTAAAACAACATCTGAAGAATGGAAAGTTGCAAAAGATGCACCAGGTATATTTGCTGAAATAAGAACTCCTTATTTAAGATTTATACTTCCAGCTAAATTTATTCGTCATATTGAAGATCCACAAAAAGCAGCAGAGTTTTGGACAAATGTAACTGCCTTAAGTGCCAATGCAATGGGACTTGAAAATAGAACAACACCAATGACTCTTACTTTTGACCAATATATAACCGTTGGTATAGCATATGCAAATGTATGGAGCTGGTCATGTAATTTACCACCAGAATGGTCAAAAGATGCATTTGATTATGATGGTCTAGTGAAAAATGGAAGTTGGGGAATAATACATGAAATAAATCACCATTATCAAAGAAGATATAGTTCATATTCTGATGAATGGGGCCTTGGAACTGATTTTACTGAAATAACTAATAATGCTTTAAGTGCTGCATCATATATTTTATATACTAATATAGCAGCTTCTAGAGGAGAAAATGGAACCGATGATTGGAATAAGGTTGCAGATCCATATAGTAGTTTAAAGCAACAAATATTTGAAGGCGTTCAGTATTATCCTGGTGTACCGAATATAGGTAACTTTATGTTTAGTACATTTGCTCATGAAATTGGACCAATAAACTATGTTAATGTTATTAAATCAACTTATGAGGGAGGAACCTTTAACGGAATATATATTCCACCATATGATTATAAGCTTGAAAGTCAAGGCGGACTGAAGAGAGATGATAGATATGATGATATGGCATATTTTCTACGTATAATCTCATTATTCATAGATACAACCTCCTTATATACTACATAATCATAATATATATTTATATATTACTTAAAATACGTAATGCATCTAATGCCATTACTTTAACATGAGGTTTTATAGTATCATTACTTTCAATTTCTTCTTTAGTAAACCAATATAATTCTTTGCTTTCTCCCTTTTGTGGTCTAACTTCATTAGAAAATGCTCTTTCAAAATATATAAAATCTATATTCTCAACTTCATGACCTACATTTTCAAGAAGAGTATGCATTGGACTATGTAATTGAATCTCCGTATCGGTGTTAAGTTAGGTTGTAAACTTGCTCATTACTTTTCTCCTTTTCTAATATACTTTTAAAATTATAATTTAATTATGATCTACATCCCCATATTATTCTATATAGTAATGTTCAAATTCAACATAGTTGCTCCAAAACTTCTTAACCTAAAAGAAGAAGGAGCACCCTTAACTGATACTCCTTCTCAAAACTTACTTTATATCCAATTGCTTGTTATCCCTTACCATCTTGCCCATTACCCTAACATCATAATAACTTTCTCAAGTGAATATCAAGAGTTTTCTAAACTAATCCTTAACAGCTAGTTAATCTTTTAAATATTCTATTAATTCTTCTAATTCATTATCATCTTCATTTAATTTATTAAAGTCTTCTAAATCAGTTTTTATATCTTTTTCTACTTCCCTTTTAACATTTAATTCATTGATAATATATCCCATAGAAAATGTTGCTATTGAATAAAATGCATACGGTAATGATGAATTAATGTAATATGTTATTACCACTAATATACTTTTACTTACCACAATCTTACCTGATGCTACAAGTGATAATATATATACATGTGAATTATATATAGTTAATAATGTATATGCTAATATAATTATTGAAATAACATATAGTACTTTACTTATTAAATTTGCATCTTTAAAATGTTTTACTTTCATACTTAATTCTTCCTTCTAAAAACTTATTGTTAATAATATAATTTTTATTAATTAATCTGTGTTAGTTTTTTATTTTTTAGAACAAGTACAACATCTACTTTTTTAGCTAATTCCTTACTATGAGTAACCACTATTACACACTTTCCATGTTTATGTGCACTTGTTTTTAATATTTCTATAATTTCATCAGCTGTATCACTATCTAAATTCCCCGTTGGCTCATCTGCTAATATTACTGGTGAATCTGTAACAAGTGTTCTTGCAATGGCAACACGCTGTTGCTGTCCCCCTGATAGTTGTAATACGTTTCTATTAATTTCATCATCAGCTAACCCTAAATTGTTTAATATTTTCTTATTCACCTTGGGATTAACTATTTTTAAATTTTCTAAAGGTGTCATATAATCAATTAAATTATAATTTTGAAATATTAATGAAATATTGCTTTTTCTATGATTCTCATATCCCTTTACTTTTATATTTTGATTATTATATAATATTTCGCCATTTCTAGGTTCATCTAATCCAGCCAATAGTGATAATAACGTTGATTTTCCTGAACCCGAAGCCCCTAAAATAGCGTAAAGTTTTCCTTCTTCAAATTCCATGCTTATATCATTTAAAACTTTTTTCCCATTTTTATATGAATAATTAACTTTATTTAATGCTAAAATTGACATTTATTTTCCTCCTAGCTCATTTTGGATAATATTTCTTTTGGTTTTAATCTAATTATTGATGCTGATGATGCCATTACTGAAAGTATGATAATAACTGTTCCTATAACATATACATAAATTAATTCTTCAACCTCTACTTTTACATCTATTTCATCTACTGTACGAGTTGCTAAAGAACTATTAACATCATTTCCTAATGAAAATCCTCCAAATCCACTTTGAACGTCTTGAACCGCTTGCTTACCTGCTTGTGCAACTATTGTATTTCCTATATTTTGTGAAATTACCTTACTTGAGAAATATGATCCTCCAAAAGCTAATATACTTATAAGTAATAATTCAATTATATATTGAGAAATAATATTAAACTTTGAAACTCCTATTGAAAGTAATATACCGGTTTCATGAACTCTTCCTTGAATCCAAAATGCTAACACTAATGAAAGTATTATTACTCCAGCTATTATTGCTCCAATTAAAACCATATTTATAATCTTATCTAAAGAATCAAAAGACTTAGATAAAGCTAAAAATGTATCTTCACTTTTTACTATTGTATACTTATTCCAATCAGTAGGAATATCTTTAAATTTTGATGTTACTTTATCTACATCAGTATCTGTATTGAAAGTAGCATTTGTATATTTTACATTTCCATCTGAATATCCATATAAAGTTTTAATAGTATCTACATCAGTAATTAAAAGATTTTCTGGCATTTCTAATTTATGTCCAGCTCTTTCAGTATTTTCACTTTCAAAAATACCTACAATTTCAAGGTCATAATCACTTTTAGATAAAGTTGATGCATTAAAATCTCCAGCACTCTTTGTTGCTTTTATAGTATCTCCAACTTTTAAATTATTTGCTTCTGCTAAATCCTTATGAATTAATACCTTGTTTTTATCAGTAGCAACAATATGTCTACCATCAATCAGCTTTAATGATTTACTTATAAACTTAATATCATATTCTGAACTTTTATGTGCTTCTACAGAAAAAAGTTTTTCATATTTATAATCATCATTATATTGAACTACATTTTTTTCAGGTTTTATATAATTTACATTTTCTAAATCTAAACCAGCTCCTTGAATTGCTGCATCATAATTCTTAACACCTTCTACCTTTGAAACCTTATCAATTAAATTTTCTGGAATTGTTCCTTCAAAATTACCCGCAAAATTAGCTTGTAATTCAAAAGTATTTGCCATATCCTTATTTGAATCTTGTCTTGCTATATTTGCTGCCTTTTTAATTGAAATTCCACTTAAAACTGCCGTTGCTATTCCAAATAATATAAATAACATAATAATACTTTTTATTTTTTTTCTTGTTATATATAATATTGATCTCTTAAATACATTCATATTTATGTCCTCCTTGTTTATTAACTTGAGTACATTCTATCAACCTAATATGAAATATTTATGAAATTTAAAAATTAAGTTTATAAAATTCATTAAGAATCGTATTAATTAAATTATTTTTTATAAAAAAATAAGGATATTATTAATCTAATACCCGTTATTTTTCAACTATTTTATTTTTTATTAAACATGAACAAATTTCAAATATTTAATTAAAATCAACTTCAAAACTCATTCCAGTTAATATTGATTTAAAAGAATAATCTAAATTATACATTTTTAAAATTTGTTGAACTATGTATAATCCTAACCCATTCCCCCCACTACTCTTATTTCTATCAAAATCAACTCTATAAAATGCCTCAAAAATATGTGCTAAATGTTCTTCTGAAATTGGCTTACAATCATTTTCTATAATAAGTTTTTTATCTTTTATATATATTCTTATTTCCTTTCCTTCATCAGTATAATTTACTGCATTAGAAATAATATTAGAAATTGCTTTAGTAAATAATTTTTCATCTACTTTAATATTAAAAGACTCTTTTAAATTCATTTTAATATTAATTTTCTTTGACTTAGCTATTAATTTATATGGTTCTATGTTCTTTTGAACTAAACTACCTAAATCTAATACACTTTCATTTTTATTATTTATTATATTAAGTTTTGAAGTATCTAAAATTTCCTGAACCATTTTACTTAATTCACTAACTATATCCTTACATTTTTCTAAATATATATAATGATTTTTATATTTTCCTATATCATATAGCATATTTTCAATCATTATATACATACTCATTAGTGGTGTCTTAAGCTCATGTGATGCGCTTCTTAAAAAATCCACCTTAATTTTTTCAGATTCACTTACATTTTTTATTTCCTCTTCCAATGATACAATTGTATTTAATAAATTTTCATATAAACTATTTACATTAGCTGCTAATATTCCTATTTCATCTTCAGTTTTTACCTCACAAAAGGCTTCTTTATTTAAATTCTCCATTTTTTTTGTAACATCACAAATTTCTTTTATTGGAGTTGTAATTTTTCTTGCATATATATATGATGCAATAAGTGCTATAAGCAAGCTTATAAAAATAGAATATGGAAGTATTTTTAATATAATATCTCTTGTTTCTGTGAATGATTCTAAATCCATTACTATTTTAGCACTTCCATTTACATCATTACTTTTTTTAAAGTCCCTACTTTTTATTATTGATAAATTATTTATATTAATATATTGACCGAATATTTCTCCATTTTCATCATCAAAACTTTCTATAATATTTTCACCACTTAAATTAGGAATTATTAAAGAGTTTTCTGTAATTTCCTCTTCATTAACATATATATCTACTTTGTGCAAACCTTGAAATACCCTTTTTTCATCTCCTATAGTAAGTAAAACTTGAATATTATATTTTTCAGCAAAATTCTTTGCTATCTTAAATGATTCCTTATTATCAGATTTATTTACTTGTTCAATTAAATCTTCAATAATTTTATCAGCTTCCTTTTGTTTATTATTCACATATACCTTGGGTAATGCTAAATAAATTAAAACATTTGAAATTAAAATTATTACACTTATTATCCCCATGGTAAATATATATGTTTTTGAAAATAGCTTTAACTTATTCATCATTGCTCCTCAAATTTATATCCAATTCCCTTAACTGTTACTATACAATCTAATAACAACTTTTTTCTTATATTTTTAATATATACATCAATAACCCTATCATTTGGTGCTTCTTCAATCCTCCATAAATTATCTAAGATTTGTGCTCTTGTTAAAACCTTTCCCTCATACTTTAATAATAACTCTATTAATTTTATTTCCTTAGGTTTTAAATCAATATTTTCGCCATTCTTTCTTGCTGAATATCCTTCAAAATCAATTTCTATATCTCCATAACACCACTTTTTATTTTCACTAACTTTTACTCCTCTTCTAAGAAGTGCTTCTATTCTTTTATGTAAAACTATTATTGAAAATGGCTTTGTAATATAATCATCTGCCTCTTCATCAAAACTCATAATTTGGGTATAATCATCACTCATTGCTGTTAACATAATTACTGGAACATTGCTTTCTTGTCTAATTTTATTTAAAACAACAAATCCGTTAGCCTTTGGAAGCATTATATCTAAAATTACTAAATCAATTTTATTATTCTTAAATAATTCTATTGCTTGCATTCCATCTTCTGCACTTATAACGCTATATCCAACCTCTGCTAGATATTCACTTACGCCTTCCCTTATTTCTTTTTCATCTTCAACAATTAATATATTAATTTTCATTTATATTTTCCTCCATTTTATATAATATATATCAAAATGAATTTATTTTATAAATACATAATAACATAAAGTTTCAATTATATTATAAATATAAAAGTGCTAATTTCATAAATTAACACTCTTAACATTAAATTAATAATATTATTTATATACCAATTCCACATATAATTTATCACTAAAGTTCTATATATAAAGGCTTACTTAAATGATAATATTCTCAACCCTCTCCTTCTCAAATTCCCTTATTTATTAACCTAATTTCAGTAAAAACCTCACTTACTTATGGTACGGTTCATTTTTCATTATTCTAAAAGCTCTATAAACTTGTTCTAATAACATAATTCTAAACAGTTGGTGTGGAAATGTCATTTTTGAAAAACACACTTTATAATTTTCTCTTTTTATAACTGCTTGAGATAGACCTAAGCTACCTCCTATAACAAAAGTTATGTTAGATTTACCCATAACCCCTTGATTCTCAATAAGCTTTGAGAACTCCTCTGAGGTCATTTGCTTTGCATTTAAATCCATTGCAACATTTACCGACTGGTATTCCTAATGCATCTTTATCTATCACCCTATTATTTCCTTGGAAATTAGTAAGTTGATCATTTTTAACACTATACTGTGTTGAATCTCCAAAAAGTTTATATATTATAAATTTTTATGTATGAAACTGGCAATATTAATTTTATTTAAGTAAAATATTTCTCCATTTATCCAATCTATAAAAAGTAAATATAAAATAAAAATACACACCACCTAATAAAACTTATATTAAGTGATGTATATAAATTATCAAACTTCTTAAAACTAACTAAATATTTATCTTATTTCTTTTAAGTCCTTATACATTTCTATCATTTCTTCAACTAATGATTTGATTGTTTCAGCTGCCATCATTTGGTCTTCAGCATGCATAACTATTAAAGAAAATTCAACCTTTTCTCCTGAAGCTTCCTTTTGTATTAAATCAGCATGTGCATGATGCCCCTTAACAAGAAATTCAGATGCTTCATTTAATTTTGATTTTCCTTCTTCATATTTTCCACTTCTTACATCTCTCAATGCTTCAATAGCTAAAGATTTAGCCATTCCAACATTACTTATTATTTCAAATGCTATTAATTCTAATCCTTCCATAACATCTACCTCTAATTATTTAATTAATATATTAAATTGTATTTATTCCTTCAACATTATTAAATTCATTTAAAGTTGCTTCTTCTTCATTTTTTAATTCAGCTTTACTTGCAGCTATTACAAATGGTGCATAAGTAAATACGCTAACTGCTAAACAAATTAATCCTATTACTAATCCCATAATATTTCCCCCAGTTCCTAAGAATGGTGCTAATGGTCCTGGTGTTGTCCAAGGCACTCCATATGCTACTGGTGGTATAATCCTCATAACTGATGTTGCTAAATACCCAATTGTTATATTTACTAATGGAGTTAATATAAATGGTATTATATATATAGGATTTAATACTATAGGTAATCCAAATATAACCATCTCATTTATATTAAATAGTCCTGGTGCAAATGAAAGCTTTGCTATACTTTTTTGTTCTTTTGCTTTACTAAATATAAATATTGCAATTATTAATCCTAATGTTGCTCCTGAACCACCATATGCTCCAAAAGCATCATATAATCCATTAAATGTTACTGGATAAGGTGCTCCCCATGCAGTACCATTTGCTGCTGCATATGAAAGATTTGCATTTGTTGCCTCTGCAAACATAGTATCACGAACTGCTGCAATAGTATTTGGACCATGGATTCCCATAACCCAAAGTGATTGAGATATAAGAGTTAATATTAATACTGATCCTACATTTTGACCTAATTGTGTTAATGGAGTTTGAATTACAGTATAAACTAATTCATGTAATCCACCTGGTGCAAATTTCTTAATAAAGAAATTTAATATTGAAAATGAAACTGTAATTATAACTATTGGTAATAATAATTTAAATGTTCTAGCTACTGCTGGTGGAACTTGTTCTGGCATCTTAATTTCTAACCTTTTAGACTTTGATAAAACTGACATAAGTTCTCCAACTACTAACCCAACAATTATAGCTACAAATAATCCTTGTGCCCCCATAAACTTTGTAGTTAAATAGTTTACGCCATCCACATTTACATAATCTGAGTAAATTATAAAATAAACTGATACTGCTGTTAATCCTGATAATAAATCATCTGATTTAAGTTGTTTTGCCAAATTTCTAGCAATTAAAAATGCAATTAATATAGCTAATATATCTGTTGAGCCTTTTAATACTGGGCTAAATATAGCTTGACATTCACCTATATTAGGGAATATTTTATTTAACCTTAATAATTTACAAATGAACCCATCTGGTGATAATAAAACGAAGTTAAGTAATACCATTAAAGATCCTGCCATAGTTAGTGGAAATGTTAATATAAATGAATCCCTTACTGCACAAATATGCCTTTGTGAATTTAACTTACTAGCTAACGGCACTAATACCTTTTCTATTTGAGATTGAAATTTCTCCATAGCACTCATAATTTTTATCCTCCTTTACCCTATTTAATTTTAGCTAAGGTATTTTTTAATATTGTTTTTCCATCCATTATTCCATATAATCTCATATCTATTACTTCTACTGGAATTCTTCCATTAGCTAATTTTTCTACTACTGGTTTTTGAAAACGTACTTGTGGTCCTAAAAGAACAATATCTACCTCATCTATTTTGCTTGAACATTCTGATACTGGTAAGGCTTCTATAGATACTTCTTCCCCAAATTCCTTTGCTGCATTATTCATTTTATTAACTAATAAACTTGTTGACATCCCTGCTGAACATACTAATAATATTTTTTTCATTTTAATCTCTCCCTTTATACTTAATTTTATAATTTATATAATTTTTATTATTTAACATTTATAAATTTTCACCATTACTACTTATTACATCCTTATACCAATAGAAACTTTTCTTCTTAATTCTTCTTAAATCCTTTTCATCATTTTCATCTCTATCAATATATACAAATCCATAACGTTTTTGATATCCATTAAGCCAGCTTAACAAATCTGTAAATGACCAAGTACAATATCCTAAAAGCTCAACACCATCAGTAATTGCTTCTTTACATGCAATAATATGTTCTTTTAAATATTTAATTCTATAATCATCATTTACTATATTATCTTCTAGCTTATCAAATTCACCAAGGCCATTTTCTGTAATTAATATAGGCAATCCATATCTACTTGTTAATCTTCTTAAACCAGTTCTCAGCCCTGTTGCATCTATATTCCAATCCCAATTAGTTGTTTCCAAGTAAGGATTTTTTACATTTTTATATACACCTGGTATTCCACTTTCCTTTGTAGTTCCCTTTTTACCAGTATTATTCATTCCTTCAGAAGCTCCAACCCCATCTAATGAATTCATTGCAACTGTTGTTGTTTGATAATAATTAATTCCAATAAAGTCTGGTTTTACTCTTGCTAATAATTCAAGATCCCCATCCTCAATTATTGGTGCTATTCCTAATCTTTCATAATATCTTAATGCAAACGTTGGATATACACCCTTACAATAAACATCAAGCCACCAATTACAATTTAAATCTTCTGCATTTTCTGCAGCTAACACATCTTGTGGATTACAACTATAAGCATAATTAGGACTGAATGCAAAGCTTGGACCAATCATTCCATTTGAAACATACTTTCTAAAAGATTCAATAACCTTTGCATTTGCTAAATTTGCAATATGATTTGCCTGTAACATTCTCTTTTGATCCTTAACTCCTGGTGGATGTAATGCTGTTAAATATCCTAATGTTAAAAATACATTTTGTTCGTTTAACGTAACCCAATATTTAACCTTATTACCAAATCTCTTAAATAAAGTTACACAATAATTGTTGAAATCGTTTATTATTTCCCTTGATTCCCATCCACCATATAAATCCTGTAGATGCTGTGGTAAATCCCAGTGATATAATGTAACTATTGGAGTTATATCATTTTTTATTAGCTCATCAATTAAATTTTCATAAAACTTAAGTCCTTCTTCATTTACCTTTCCTCTACCATTAGGATATATACGAGTCCATGCAATTGAAAATCTATAAGCTTTTAATCCCATTTCTGCCATTAAAGATACATCTTCTTTATATCTGTTATAATGATCTACTGCTATATCCCCATTAGTATTTTTATAAGTTGTCCCTTCCTTTTTAGTATATATATCCCAAATACTTTTTCCTTTTCCATCTTGATCCCATCCACCTTCAACTTGATATGCTGCTGATGCTGATCCCCATAGGAAATCACTTCTAAAGTTATCTAATTTTTCATATATCATTTTTTTATCCTCCTTTTCCTTTTATATCCATAGTATAACTTATATATTTTTTTAAAGGAATGGTTTACAACACTAAAAAAACATGTTTCATTGTTTTTAATTTAGTACAAAAATGTAACAAGTTGTTTTATTTTGATAGCCTTAATTTCATTAAATTGAATACTGATTATATAACTTTTTTCCTATTCGTTCTATCATATACAATACCGGAATTTGTGTAGTTATATCACTATAATTAGCCTTTATTTGCTGAACATAATATGGCAAATTTAAATTTGATATTTTAGCTATAGTGCAATTTTCAGTATTAGTTATACTTGCTATTGTGCATCCCTCTTCTTTAAATCTATTAACATTTTCTATTGTTGTTGGTGTTTCTCCTGATACAGATAATGCTATTACTAAACAATCATCATTACATTTAAAGTTTTTTGGGAAAAATGGATCATCAATATGAACTGTAAATTTACCAATTGCTGAAAAATACCTTGCAGCATATTTACACAACACACCTGAGGAACCTATTCCAAGAAATATAATGCTATTAGCTTCTTTAACTAATTCGCATAACTTTTCTAATCTTTTATCTAAATCACTATTTTCAATATTTTTAAGAAAATTTATTATTTCTGAAGTATCATCACTTACCTTTTTTATATTATTTTCTTCTATATACATCTTGAATTTTAATTTAAATTCAGAAAATCCCTCACAATTTAATTTTTTACAAAATCTAAAAATAGTAGTTGTAGATACATGTGCTTCATCTGCTAACTCTCTTATTCTCATATATATAACTTTTTTGCTATTAGTCATTATATATTCATATAATGTTAACTCCAAACTATTTAAACTTTGTATAACTTCATAGCTAAACATATTATTCCCCTCATTACATACGCTTAAAAATTTTTAAATATTTGAATTTATTATTGCTCCTAATATATTGGCATCATTATTATATTTACATCTACCAATTTCGGTAGTAATAAAATCTGCTTCTAAGTACTCAATACATTTTTCTTTATAACAATTCTTAACCTTTTCAATAAACCAGTCTTCCTCAGAAATTCCTCCCCCTAAACAAATAATTTCTGGATTATAAAAAACTGTTATTGCCATTAATTCTGTAACTATATTGTTTATCCATTCATTTACTGATTCTTCTGCATTTATATCTCCATTTAAATATTTACTGCATACTTCATTCCCATATTTAATTTTCTCTGTTTCGGTTACTTTATTATTATAAATTTCTATTAATCCTAATATAGAAGCATAGTCTCCCATTTTATCAATTTTATTAGTTTTATAATTCATAAAAGGAATGTTATGAAATTCACCAGCAAAACAATCCTTTCCATATATTACTCCATTTTTATCACACAAACATCCACCAGTTCCTGTACCTATAATTAAAAAAGCTGAAGATAATTTCCCTTTTGCATTTCCAATTTTAAACTCACATAATCCTGCAGCTTTAGCATCATTTATTGATTTAACCTTTTTATTAGTTCTTTTTTCTATTTCATCATTTATATTAGTGTTATACATAACTATAACATTAGGTGCTGCTAATGATTTAACTTCTGACTTTTCATTTATAAGCCCTGGTGCACTTATACCTATAGTGTGAAATGGTAAATCGTATTTTATATTTGAACATATATAATCATAAAATTCATCTTTTGTTTCAAATTTAATAGTTTCAACTTTCCACTTATTAATTATGTTATAGTTATCATCAACTAAAGCATATTTAATAAAAGTTCCTCCAATATCAATTCCTAAACTATAATTTTTCATAAATTCACTTCTCCTCTTTATAAACTCGCGTTTATTTTTTATTTTAAAATTAGCTATTTATTAAAAATAAATAGCTAATTATTTAAATTCCTACAGCTTTTTCGTACTACTAATGTACTAGGTACATTATAACTTTTTGAAAAATTTGTATCATTTTCAATAGAATCAATAATATTATTTGTTGCTAACTCCGCCATTTCAACTAATTCCATTTGCATAGTAGTTAATGGTGTTTCTAAGTATTTACTTTCTTCTATGTTATCAAAACCTACTATTGAAATATCTTCTGGTACCTTTAATCCATATTCCTTAATGGCTTTTATTGCACCGATTGCTATTTTATCATTGGCTGTAAATATAGCTGTTGGTTTATCATCCATTGAGAGTATTTTTTTTGCTGAATTATATCCCCCCTCTTCAATAAACTCTGAAAAAATAATAAATTCATTTTTAATAGGAATATTCGAATCTTGTAATGCCTTTTTATATCCATCTAATCTTTTAACGGCTGAAAACTTTTTTATATCTCCTGTTATATGTGCAATTTTTAAATGATTTAAACTTATTAAATATTTCGTTGCATTATATGCTCCAGTATAATTATCAGAATTTACAATTATACATTTATTATCCTTGTTATATAAGTTTATATCTTGATCTATTAGTGCAACTTTATAACCATCTTTAATTATTTTTTTTATTTCTAAATCACCATTATTTTCACCTATGAATATTCCACCAGAAATTGTTTTATTATAAAAACACTCCTTAATTTCATCATATCTTGATTCATCATGTATTATATGAACTAAAACCTTATATCCCTTTTGACTTGCAGCTTCAATTACTGAACTAGTAAACTCTAAATAATATGGGCTTTTTGTAATTCTATTTTTAATTCCACATTTTCTTTCTACTATATCAATTATAAAAAGCCCAATAATTCTATTTTTATATCCTGCAAGCAACCTAGCAGATGCATGTGGTACATAGTTATATTCTTTTATTACATTCAAAACTTTTTGCCTAGTCTCTTCTGGAACATTACCATAATTATTTATAACCCTAGATACTGTACTTCTAGAAACACCTGCAATTTTAGCTATGTCTTTACTATTCACAATAAATTTCTCCTTTTCATAATAAACACGCGTTTATAAATTTATAATACACCGTTTGAAAAGTTTTTACAAATATTTCTTTCTATATTTCCAATTTATTGGTAAATTAATTTGTCTGTTTTTTATATTTTTTATTTAATCCAGTAATACCAATTCCTAATAATACTAATATTACTCCAAATAATGCTAAATATGATTCTTTACCAGTTTGAACCAAAGTTGAATTAGTATTTTTATCTTGTGAAGGTACTTTGTTATTAGCATTGTTATTGTTTCCACTATTGTTTGCACTATTACTATTATTATTTCCGTTATTACCATTGCTTCCATTATTATTGTTATTATCATCAATGTCATCTTTTATTGATGGATCATTAGGATCATTAGGATTATTTGGATTATTAGTGTTATCATCATCTTCAGACTCTACAACTTCTATTAAATTTACATTATCTATATAAATTGAATGTTCTTCTGTAATTTGAGTATTATTTACAGCCCCCATAGATATAGAAAATATTGAATTTGAATCACTTTCTTCTGTCATATCAAATATAATTTCATATTTGTTATATTCATTTTCTAAATCTACTATTTGAGTATTAGCATAAGGTCTCCAATCATTATCATTACTTCCATCCCTTTGAATAGTAAACATAATTGCTCTTTTAATTGTACTCTTTGCATCTAATGATAATTTGTATTTTTTACCTTTTTCTAATTTTACTCTACTTTGCTTTAATTGAATTTTCCAATCTGCATCTCCAGTATTTGAAATATTTATTTGTGCAGCATTATTTCCATTAGATTTATCTATGATACTTGATACATCAGAAGAAACACTACTATCTTTAAAAACTTCCCACTTAGAAAATTCATTACTGAAATCTCCATTTATTATTAATGATGTATCCATAATTTTAACATTATCAATATAAGTTACCCCTGGTGTACCTAATAAAAATTCTAAATTTCTATTTTCTAAAACATCTTGTGTATTAAATTTATACTTAAAGTTCTTTTTTTCTGTAGTTAATTCTGCTTCAAAGATTTTATTATTTATTTGAGCTTTTATTGTTTTATCTTCCTCAGCATAAGCATCAAAAGAAAGATAATATTCTTTATTTTCTGCTATTCCAAGTTCACTTTCTCTTAATATAACATCTGATAAATTTGAAGTTGATTTAGGAACACTTATCTTAAATTCTCTTTTATTATTTATATTAGTTACAGTAGCTTGTACATCTTCTATTTTAGAATCTACTTCCCAATACTTCATACGATCTTCGCCCACATCAAATGTTCCATTATACACATAATTTCCATTTGGAAGAATCGTCTTTTTATCTTCATTTACATTTTCATATTCACCTATTTTTTCTAATCTAACATTAGTTATTTCAATATCTGCTAATGAATTTCTATTTCCATAATTAAATTCAACTCTTGCATTTGCATCATCATTATCCTTCATTGTAAATTCATAAGAATACTTTTGGAATTCATTTTTTAAATCAACAGTTGTATCTTGTAATTGACGTATATATCCTCTATCTGGAGATGTAATATTTATTACCATATCCCTGTTTTCAGCAGCCCTTGCGTCAAATGATAATCTATAAATATTATTTTTCTTTAAAGGTATTGCTGCTTGTACTAATTGTAAAGAATAATTTTCTTTTCCTGAACTTTCTGAACTAAGTATAATTTTATTATCTTCAATTCTGCCCTTACCTTCTCCTCCAAGTGTCTTTAATGTATACCAATCAACATTATCTTCTAAATCCTCAACTTCTGAAAAATCGCTATTAATTATATAATTTCCAGTAGCATCTGGTTCCCTTAAATCAACAGGTGGTTTTTCTGGTTTAGGTACATTTTCATTATAATTTTCTAATTGATATACCCTTACATAATCTATCTTATATTCAGCATTATCAAAATTAGTAGTTTCATCAGGATTACCTGGCCAATTTCCTCCAACAGCTAAGTTAAATTGAAGATAAAATGGTTGATCAAATGGTGCTGGATAAGTTATTTCATCTCCTCCTTCTTGTTTTGTATACCAGTCATTTACAGTATGATATAGGTTTCCATCTATATAAAATCTCATTTCACTTGGTTCCCATTCTACAGCAAAAACATGATAATCATCTGCAAAGGTTTCTCCATTTAATATATAAGAACCTTGGCTTTCTTGATGTGGATTTCCATAATGAATAGTTCCATATGCCTTATTTGGTTCGTGTCCTAATACTTCCATAATATCTATTTCTCCACATCTAGGCCACGATCCATAAAGTTCTTCCTCTGTTGGCATCATCCAAAATGCTGGCCATAGACCCTGACCCTCTGGTACTTTTAATCTTGCTTCAAAGCGTCCATATTTATAATCATGCTTATTTTGAGTTGTCACTTTACCTGATGTATATTTAATACCATCCTCTGTTTCTTCTTTAATAGCCTTAATAACTAAATTACCGTTATCAACATAAATATTTCTTATATCATCCGTATACTCCTGTAATTCATTATTTACCCAGCCTGGTTCATGGGTTTCATAATTCCAATCTTGTAAATTTAAATAATCACCATTAAAATTATCTTCCCATACTAAATTCCACTTCTTATTTTCATCGGTGCTTTCTTGATTATTTCTCTGCATTGTATTTGCATATATATTACTAGAAACCCCTATATTAGTTATTGTTGTTGTAATAACTGTCGCTGCTAATACTTTAGCTAATAATCTTTTCATAAAATTTTCAATCCCCCTAAAATTAATATTTCTTTTGTTTGTTAAATAAATAATGGTAATAATTAAATAAGAACTTCTAACTAGTATTTAAGCAATTAATAAATTATCATCCACTTATTTAGCAATATATCTTACATATTTTAGTATACATATATTACAAAACCCTGTAATCTTTTTCACATTTAAAAAAACATATTACTTATTTTGTAATGTTGTCCTTAAATGAAACAACTTGTTTCTTAATATAAGTTACTTCTTTAAGAAATAAAATAATTAAAATAACACGTAAAAATTGATATGCTCCCTTTATAGTAGACAGTTAAAATAATAAAACTGTTACTAATATAAAGGGGTAATTTTTATGGGAAGAAAAGCTAAGATATCATATGAAATTAAAATTAAATTTGTAGAAGAATATTTGAATGGAAATATATCACAGAATGGTATAGCCAAAGAACTTGGCTTACATATAAGTAGTATTCAAGAATGGATACATAAATATAAGATCTTCGGCCCGGACGGACTAAGAGCCCTTAAAAACAATACTTATTATAATTCTGACCTTAAACTTAGTGCAGTTAAAGATTATATTAATGGAATAGGGTCATTAGCAGATATATGTTTAAAATACAGCATTTCTAGCACAGTTATTCTCAAACAATGGATAAGTAAGTATAATAAATGTCATAAAACATGTAAATCTCATAATAAAAAAGAGGATCATATTATGACTAACGGAAGAAAAACAACTTATGAAGAAAGAATTGAAATAGTATCATTTTGTATTGCTAACGCTCACGATTATAATTTAACTGCTAATAAATTTAATATTTCATATCAACAAGTTTATACTTAGATAAAAAAATATAATAAAAATGGATATAACGCACTAGTCGATAGACGTGGTAAAAATAAATCATTTGGTGAGTTAACTGAATCAGAAAGGTTTTCAGCACAATTAAAGCTTTTAGAAGCGGAAAATAGACGTTTAAAAATAGAGAATGATTTCTTAAAAAAATTAGAGGAGATATAAAAGAGGTAGATAAATACACTACTTCATTTATTTATAAATATATTGCAATTAAAGAATTACATGAACTAGGGTATTCAATATCTGACCTATGTAAATGTGCTAAGATAGCACGTGCTTCTTACTACAAGTGGCTAAATCGTTCAGAAACTGAAAGAGATAAAGAAAACAAGGTTATTCTGGATGAGATTATTAAATTATATTCCGAAGTTAAAGGAATTTATGGCTATCGCCGTATAACGTTAAATATTAATAGAATATTAACCTCAAACTATAATCATAAACGTATATACAGACTTATGAAATCTGTAAAACTTGCTGCTGTTATTAGACGAAAAAAGAAAAGGTACATTCAAAGTAGTCCACAGATTATAGCTGAAAATATATTAAATGTATATTTTATTATTATCCATAAAGTTTTACTTCTTCATGTAATATTTAACCTTCTAGTTAACCTTTATTTCATTCTATGTAATTTCTGTTAACTAAATTTATAGTATTACTTATGACACAGTATTTCCACTCACCAAAATAGTCTTAGCCATTGAAATAAATTGACTAAGACCTCTTTTCTCACTTATTTATGATACGGTTCTCCGTATCAGTATAAAGTGAGGTTTTTTATATGACGAATTGTCAAGCTAAGTGCAACACTTAGCTTGTTCTTCGTTAAATGCTTCTA
>OLOR01001609.1_pt1 | contig 20130 bp, 18 predicted proteins | sample 1672521 | NCBI WGS metagenome assembly OLOR01 (sample SAMEA3136695, study PRJEB25190) | human gut metagenome | biome: human gut; feature: human-associated habitat; material: faeces | place: Austria | collected 2013
GGAAACCCCTGCCCTTTCTCATATATCCTTTCAGCTGATGCCCAGTGAATTTCTCGCTATTGTCGGACCGTCAGGCTGTGGAAAGTCCACGCTTCTGAACCTAATCTGCGGTCTGATCCGGTCGGAACAGGGACAGATTCTTCTGGACGGTACGCCGGTGACTTCCGGTGACTGCCGTATCGGATATATGTTACAAAAGGATCATCTGCTGGAGTGGCGGACAATTTATAAAAATGTTCTTCTGGGTCTGGAGATCCGCAGGGAACTCACTGCCGAAAAACTTGCTTATGTAGATCAGCTTCTCTCGGATTACGGTTTGGACAAATTCCGTCAGGCTCATCCGTCTGAATTGTCCGGTGGAATGCGCCAGAGAGCTGCCCTGATCCGTACTCTGGCATTAAAGCCGGAGCTTCTTCTGCTTGACGAACCTTTCTCTGCTCTTGACTACCAGACCCGGCTCAGTGTCAGTGATGACATCGGCAGGATCCTGCGTCAGGAGAAAAAGACTGCAATCCTTGTCACTCATGATATTTCGGAAGCAATCAGCATGGCAGACCGGGTTATCATTCTTTCGCCCCGGCCTGCCATTATTCGTAAGATCGTGCCCATCCATTTTGATCTGGAAAACCGTACTCCGATGGCTTCCAGAAATGCCCCTGACTTTAAATCTTATTTTAATCTTATCTGGAGGGAGCTCAATCATGATGCCTGAAGCTTCATATTATCAACAACAGTATATCCGTCGTCAGAAAAGAGAAAAAAAGTTCGTCAGTTTTTTACGGATCTTTGTTCTTCTTCTCTTTCTGGCTCTGTGGGAAATCTCTGCCAGAACCGGGCTGATCGATTCTTTTATTTTCAGCAGTCCGGGAATGATCTGGCGAAGTTTCTGCAGTATGTGCCGAGATGGTTCTATTTTTCCCCATCTTTCTGTAACGATCACGGAAACACTGATCAGTTTCCTGTTCGTTGTGGTTCTGGGTGCAGGGATGGCAGTTCTGCTGTGGACCTGTCCCAGGCTTGCGAAGATCACGGAGCCTTATCTCGTGGTGCTGAACAGTCTGCCGAAATCTGCGCTGGCACCTTTGCTTATCGTATGGCTTGGTGCCAATGAACGAACGATCATTGTCTGCGGTATGTCGGTTGCTATCTTTGGCTCGATCCTGAATCTGTATACAGGATTTTGCGAAGCAGACCCGGAGAAACTGAAGCTTATTGAAACGCTGGGTGGCGGGAAGAAAGAGAAGCTTATGAAGATCATTCTTCCGTCTTCTGTGCCGCTGCTGCTCAGTGTCATGAAAGTAAATATTGGTCTGTGTCTGGTTGGTGTTATCATAGGAGAATTTATCGGTGCCAGAAAAGGGCTTGGCTATCTGATCATCTATTCCAGCCAGACCTTTAAGCTTACCTGGGTATTGATGTCTATTATCATTCTGTGCATCATCGCCATTATCCTGTACGGAATCCTCGGACTTATCGAAAAACGTGCCCGGAGATAGTTGTTATTTTTTTAACCGCTATCTTTTATAACGAAACGATTTCGGAAATGGATTCAATATCTGGAAAATTTTTTCTCAGAAAAAATAATCCCGGAAAATCATGGAGTTCCATTTGACTGGAAACTTCTGAATTTCCGGGTTTTCTCTTGTCTCTGACTGCCTCATGTATTATTAATTTTATCATCTGGCAGCTAGAGCGTTTATAACGGTTTCCTATTTTCACACATCGCCAGAAACGCCTTATGTATCTCATCATTCTCATCCAGTTCCGGATGGAATGCGAGGGCGAGCTGGTTTTTATATTTTACGGCTACGATTCTGTCTTCTACTGTTGCGAGTACCTGTACGCCACCGTCTCCTGCTTCTGCTACATACGGGGCACGGATGAAGGTCATCGGGACTTTTCCGATTCCTTGCAGACTGGCTTCTATATGGAAGCTGCCGAGCTGTCTTCCGTAGGCATTGCGCTTCACGGTCACTGGCATAGTCTGTAAGTGGCCGGTTTCTCCGCCTTCGAGATTGTCTGCCAGCAGGATCAGTCCTGCGCAGGTTGCCAGAACCGGCATTCCTGATTCTATCTGGGATTTGATGGTGTCGTACATTCCAAGTTCTTTCAGGAGTTTTCCCTGTACTGTACTTTCTCCTCCCGGAAGTACCAGACCATCATAATGCTGTGCCAGATCTTCTGCTTTTCTGAGTTCGATACAGGATGCACCCAGTTTCTCAAGCTTCTTCTCATGTTCGACAAAGGCGCCCTGCACTGCTAAAACTGCGATCGTCATTATTTGCCTCTTTCTGCCATCAGAAGCTGGATCTCGCTTTCATTGATACCAACCATGGCCTCTCCAAGATCTTCAGATAATTCTGCGATCATCTTCGCGTCTGTATAGTTTGTAACTGCTTTTACGATGGCATTGGCTCTCTTTGCAGGATTGCCGGATTTAAAGATACCGGAACCAACGAATACTCCTTCTGCTCCAAGCTGCATCATCAGAGCTGCATCTGCTGGCGTTGCAACACCGCCTGCTGCGAAGTTTACTACCGGAAGTTTGCCATTTTTATGTACATATTCTACCAATTCATATGGTACCTGGAACTGTTTTGCAGCTTCAAAGAGTTCATCTTCTCTCATGCTTGTAAGCTGTGCGATCGCGCTGTTCATTTTACGCATATGACGTACTGCCTGTACGATATCTCCGGTTCCAGGTTCCCCTTTGGTACGGATCATGGAAGCACCCTCATTGATTCTTCTCAGCGCCTCTCCAAGGTCTTTTGCACCGCATACAAACGGAACTTTGAAGTTTCTTTTATTGATATGGTAAACATCATCTGCAGGAGATAATACTTCACTTTCGTCGATATAGTCGATCTCGATTGCTTCCAGCACCTGTGCCTCTACGAAATGACCGATCCTGCATTTCGCCATAACCGGAATGGAAACTGCATTCTGGATTCCCTGGATCATCTTCGGATCACTCATTCTGGAAACGCCGCCTGCTGCACGGATATCTGCCGGAATACGTTCCAGCGCCATAACTGCACACGCACCTGCTGCCTCTGCGATCTTTGCCTGTTCCGGTGTGGTAACATCCATGATAACACCACCCTTTAACATCTGTGCAAGCTGTTTGTTTAATTCATATCTGTTTTCCATAATAAAATTCCTCCTGCATTTACATTTTTTCTGTACGAATCAGTATGGACAGAGTATAATGCAAATGTGAACCTGTTAAAATCATCAATTCAGATATATTCAGTAAGGTCAGATTGGAGAAAATACCAGAAATGATTACTTATAATTTCACAAATACAGGGTCAGATCCTCTGTATGAATATCTCTATAAATGTATAAAAAACGACATATTACAGGCCAATATCCGCCCGGGGGAAAAGCTTCCCTCCAAACGTTCCTTTGCGAAAAATCTGGGTATAAGCGTGATCACAGTAGAGAACGCTTACGAACAGTTAATTGCAGAAGGATATATCTATTCTATCCCCAAACGAGGCTTCTATGTCACCGATTTCCGAACCTCCATGGAGATTGAAAAGAAAAAATTTACCCGGGAAATGCTTCCTCTTACAGAAGGCACCAGCGGATATCTGGCCGATTTCGCCAGCAACCAGACCCAGTCCGAATTATTTCCCTTTACCATCTGGACAAAGATTGTCCGGGAAGTTCTGAATTCCAACCAGATGCAGCTGATGACCAATCCTCCCTGCGGTGGGATCCTGCCACTCAGGGAAGCCATCGCCACCTATCTGAAAGAATTCCGCGGTATGACTGTCCTGCCGGAGCAGATCGTCATCGGTGCCGGAACGGAATATCTCTACGGACTTCTGATCCAGCTTTTCGGTAAAGATAAAACCTACGCAGTAGAAAACCCGGGCTACCGCAAAATCCCCCGGATCTACAAAAGCTGGCAGGTTCCCTGTGAATACATAAATATGGACAGTGATGGAGTGAAAGTCTCTGAACTGGAAAAAAAGAGAGCAGATATTCTCCATATCTCCCCCTCTCATCATTATCCTACCGGCATCGTCATGCCTGTCAGCCGCCGCTATGAACTCCTGGGCTGGGCAGCCAAAAACGAAAACCGTTATATTATTGAAGATGACTACGACAGCGAACTCCGTTTAAGCGGGCAGCCTATCCCTACTCTGCAGAGCATCGATGTATCCGATAAAGTGATCTATATGAACACCTTTACCAAAACCCTCTCCTCCACCGTCCGCATCAGCTACATGGTACTTCCCGGACAGCTTCTGGAGAAATTTTATAAAAAACTCTCCTTTTATTCCTGCACAGTGTCCAATTTCGAACAGTATACACTGGCCGGTTTTATCCGGGAAGGATACTTCGAGAAACATATCAACAGGCTGAGAAATTATTATCACACCAAACGTGATGCCCTTCTGTCCGCTATAAAGGACAGCCGCCTGTCCCAGTATGTTACTGTCTCCGGTGAAGAAGCCGGCGTACATTTTCTCATGAAGCTGCACACCACGAAACCTGAAACCCTTCTCATAGAAACCGCCCGCGCCCAGGGCATTAACCTGTCCCCACTCTCCGCCCACTACCACGATCCGGAAACTGCTCCTGCCAATGTGTATGTCATGAACTACTCTTCTGTGGAAAGCAACGATGCACAGGAGATCGTGCAGAAGCTCCTGGCCTGTGTATGAGATTCGATATCTGCAGGAACTTCCTACAGATACATAGTAACCCAAACAGGCTACCAGACCACGTATCTCTTACCCGGTCTGGCAGCCTGCTGTTTTCTTTTTCTCTTATTATTTCTTCAGATCTGAAAAAAGATCTTCTGCATAAACACCTGCATCAATCAGCTTTCCGAAGGATTCTACCACATAGTCCTTGTCCTCTTTATAAGTGACACCGAACCATTTATCATGGGAATCCAGAACTTTCACGCTGACTTTACCAGCCTGAAGAAGCTCATCAATATAGATTGGAAGCAGATATTCTGCCTTTAAAACATCCTTGTCTCCCATAGTTTCAAAGAATTCTTTAAAACCATCATCCAGGATCTGTACAAATTCCGGAGTCAGTCCCCACATGTTCATGGATACATAAGACTCTGGATCGATAGCAGTCTTCTCGCCATCGTTGTCTACTGCTGCACCATCAGCAGTCTTTACGATATTGGAAGTTTCATGAACTGCAGTCAGATACTCTTCTGCATTGGTCTCGCAGACTCCTCTGGTAACTGCACCGTTCTCACTTAAGGTATTCTTCAGGATGAAACCTGCCATGCAATATTCATCAGCCTTCTCAGGTGTGTATCCTTCCAGGAAATCATGAAGCTTCACGAAAGCTTCTTTTCCATAGTAGTCATCTGCATTGATAACTGCAAATGGCTCATGAAGTACATCCTTGCATGCCAGAACAGCCTGACCGGTTCCCCACGGTTTCGTACGGTCTGCCGGAAGCTCTACACCCTCCGGAAGATTACCCAGTTCCTGATATGCATATGCGATCTCCACACCAAGACTGTCACAAATCTTCTCAATACGATCACCGATAGCTTCCTTAAATGCATCCTCAATGTCCTTACGGATGATGAAGATGATCTTATTAAATCCTGCTTCAATGGCATCATGAATGGAATAATCCATGATGATCTCTCCGTTTCTGCCTACAGGAGCCAGCTGCTTGATTCCGCCTCCGAAGCGTGATCCAATACCAGCTGCCATAATAACTAATGATGTTTTCATTTCCACACGTTTCCTCATTTCTTTATTTCTTTTTTACACAACGTCCTATTTCCAGTCCATCTGTTGTGTAGTTTGTGATGATACAGACAGTTTAATAGAAATTTAGTGAAAATGCAATATCTAATTTATAATTTATTCTTTATAGTATTTCTCCAGCTGTGAAGCAGCTTTCAGTGCATCCCACGCAGTATCAATGCTGTAACTATCTATATTTATCTTAAAAACAGAGACTCTCTAAAAAGCCTCTGTTTATCTTGTTATTCCACTGTCATTCTCTTCCCATCAGGAGCATAAGAACTCTCCCTGCAAAATATCCATTTCATTTCGCACCATCTGTATCGGAGTATGCATAAACTCAATTCGCTCTCCAAAATTTAACCCAAAATCAGTTCCCTGCCATTCGTCTAATGGATCAACATTTTTTTGTCCAAGAAAAAGGCGTCTTGCTGTTGGCATTGTTTCAGGTATATCCAAATTGCATTTCTCATAAGTAGTATACATACGGACTTCCTTAATATTCATCGAAAGTATAGCAGCAATTGCCTGTACCAGCAAATAACTTGCTCTAAATTTTGCTTTTACTTCTATCCATTTATTATATTTAACAGAAGACTTCATTTCAATCAAATGTATTTTCCAATCATTATTTCCAAGATTTTCAAAAACTATATGATCAACACGTTTATACATTCCCTTTTTTTCATCAAAAAAATGTATAATTGTATTTTTCTTATCTACGTTTCTTATACTGAAATTCTGGTTTGATAATAATTTCCATCTCAAAATACTCTTTCCAGAATCCTCTTTTTCTTCCAAATATATCTGATCTGTCTCACTCTCTATAAAATTTTCTTCCATTAATTCACTTATAATATAATTTCTTTTTGAGTCCATATATCACCCTTGAATTTCATACGCTTCATTCATGATCACATTGAGAGCATTATTAAATGTAGGAACAGCAAAGCCATTCTTCCCACAAAGCAATTCTTTTATTTCCGTCTTACCTGCATTTTGGGTCTGCAATTGATACACTCTCACGTTTTTACAATTTAACAAATCCTGTTCAGAATAGCCAAACTTCTTACAGATTTCCTCACGCTTCTCATGCTCCGATAACTTAATCATATTGTTAATATGTTGAAGAATAATGTCACTATGAGTTGTGATAACCATGCCAATTCCATTATTAACTACGCGACCAATTATTTTTCCCATTTTATACTGAAGCTGCGGATGCAAACACATCTCAGGTTCTTCATAATAAAATCTATTTATATTTTCTTTATGCTTTAGGATTAAAATAAACGGTGACAATTCTGAAACAACTGCCGAGGCAAGTCTAAGTGGAATCCCTTTGTCATAACCATGTGGCACATACATAACTTCTTTATTTGGCATATTGCTTATTTCCACTGTGCCATCTACTACTTCACTTTCCAGACTTTCAACCAATTTTACAATTTTTTCAGACCCGGTATCTTGTATTGATAAATCCCCTATAATATCCAAAAATTGATTTATAGGTCTGACAAATGGTGTGATCAATTCCTTCTCTTCCAATATATTAAATGTATTTTTTCGTCCAACCTTATTTATTACATCTTTGGTAAGCATAAACCCTGTTCTGGCAGATGGTAAGTAAATATATCCTTCTTCATTTTTTTCAATTCCCATAACCAAATAATATAACAGCGTTATAAATGCCATATTAACATTCGTTAGTTTTCTCAAGCCATTCCCATTTGTTTTTACATCATATATCAAAATATTGTTTTCTTGTTGATCAACATATATTTTCATTGTCCCATTTTCATTCATTTTAAAATATATGTTCTGTTTTTTTATATCTGTAAATTTAATTACTAGTCTTCCTATCTCAACATCTTCACTATTAAAAATGCTTTTAACAAATCTGTTTTTATTCTTTTCCAACTGCAGATTCAGTAATTCTTCCATCATATCGGAAACAGAACTTATACTTACAATATTTTCTTTTGTTTCAATGGCAATATCTATTTGTTTCCATATCCACTGTTTAAGAGACTCTGCCTGTTCCATTTCCATAAAATCATCCCCAAGAATTGTCTCTATTCCCAAATTTTCAATTCCCCACAGCAATGAAAGCAAATAGCTTTTTCCACTGTTATTGTCACCAACAAACAATGTTAAAGGCGCTATTTCTATCTCTGCTGACTTTATTTTACCATAATCTTCAACAAGCAATTTCCAGTTCCCCATAGTTTCATTCCTTCCTGCAATGTATTATGAACCTTCATTCTATATTATCTATTCTGCGAATACAATCGAAATATGTACCAAGGACTAGTTTTTACGTTTTCCTTTTCCTGACACTCTCCCCAAAAGCAGTTTTGGGTAGAATCTGATTTTATATAGTATACCATAGTTTTTTGCTTCTTAATATTTTTTTGCTTCTACTTCATGTTATTTTCCTCAAAATTTTAATTTATTGAAGAAAAATTTCTGAGAATAAAAAATATTGGATGAATGCAAAACCTGGTAAATTTTTAGCCCTTTTGTATTATTCTTTTATTATATCATCTATTATTTTAAAAACAGAGTCTTCCTTCAAAAAAGACTCTGTTTTGTCTTACATTTTCTATTCCACCGTTACACTCTTCGCCAGATTTCTCGGCTTGTCCACATCCAGTCCCTTGGCTACGCTGACATAATATCCCAGCAGCTGCAGCGGGATCACTGCCAGTGAAGTAGCGAAATGAGGATCTGTCTTCGGGATATATACTGTGAAATCGGCAGTTTCCTCGATATTATAATTTCCAAAAGTCGTCAGTCCTACTAAATAAGCTCCACGGCTCTTGCACTCCACCATATTGCTGACTGTCTTCTCATAAAGTCCCGGCTGGGTCAGCACACCGATGATCAGTGTTCCATCTTCCACCAGGGAAATGGTACCATGCTTCAGTTCACCTGCAGCATATGCCTCCGAATGAATATAACTTACTTCCTTCATCTTCAGGCTACCCTCCAGACTGATGGCATAATCAATTCCCCTGCCTATGAAAAACGCATCCTGGGTATTCGCCTGTTTGGATGCAAACCACTGAATACGCTCCTTATCCTCCAAGATCCTTTTGATCTTATCCGGAAGCTTCTGTATCTCCTTGATAAAATCCTCATACTGCTCTTCCGAAATCTCCCCACGCACCAGAGCAAACTGAATTGCCAGTGCATACGCAGCGATCAGCTGTGTACTATAAGCCTTGGTCGTAGCCACAGAGATCTCCGGACCTGCCAGCGTGTAAAAAACATTATCCGCTTCCCTGGCAATAGAAGAACCAACTACATTCACAATTCCCAGAGTCTTAATCCCTTGTGCCTTCGCCTCGCGCAAAGCAGCCAGACTATCTGCAGTTTCTCCTGACTGGCTGATAATAACTACCAGTCCGTGAGCATCCAGGATCGGTTTCCTGTAACGAAACTCAGAAGCCAGTTCTACTCGCACCGGAATCCGCGCCACATCCTCCAGCACATACTGGGCAGCCATACCTACATGCCATGCAGAACCACACGCTACAATATAAATCTGGGAAATCTCCCTGATCTCCTCCTCTGTAAGTCCTACCTCGGACAGATCAATCTTCCCATCTTTCAAAACAGAATTCAGCGTATCTGCCACAGCCTTCGGCTGCTCGTGAATCTCCTTCATCATGAAATGCTCGAAGCCACCCTTCTCTGCAGCCTGTGCATCCCACTCGATCACCTTCGGTGTCTTGGTGATCTCTTCGCCATCCACATTAAAGAAAGTAATCTCCCCTTTGCGGACACACGCCATTTCCATATTTCCGATGTAATAAACATTTCTGGTATATTTCAGGATCGCCGGAACATCAGAAGCAATATAAGATGCACCATTCTCCACTCCCAGGATCATCGGACTGTCTTTTCTCGCCACATAGATCTCGCCCGGATAATCATGAAACATAACTGCCAGTGCATAAGAACCACGGATACGAAGCATGGCATGCTTCAATGCATCCACCGGAGTTCCCTCATACTTTTTGTAATAATAATCAATAAGCTTCACTGCCACTTCTGTATCTGTCTCAGAATAAAACACATAATTTTTGCGCAGCAGTTTCTCCTTCAGTTCCTGATAATTCTCAATGATTCCATTATGTACTGCAATGACATTTCCATCCTGTGTCATATGAGGATGAGCATTTTTCTCAGAAGGTTCCCCGTGGGTTGCCCATCTGGTATGTCCGATCCCGCAGGTACCCGGAACAGATTCCCCGTCATTTGTCTTCTCCGCCAGAATCTTTAAACGTCCCTTTGCCTTAAGAACCTCTGCCCGCGCCTCTCCGTTTCGTACTGCAATTCCGGCAGAATCATATCCTCTGTATTCCAGCTTGGAAAGACCATCCAGCAAAACCGGCGCAGCCTGAGCATTTCCTGTATATCCAACTATTCCACACATTTTCCTGTTATTACTCCTTTATATGTCCCTTACTTCTGATCACATCCACTACTGCATCCACATGTTTCCGGCAGATTTCCTCTGTCTCAGCCTCTACCATCACACGGATCAACGGCTCTGTCCCGGATTCACGCACCAGAATCCTTCCGGTATCTCCCAGAGCTTCCTCCACCTGTTTCACAGCAGCCTGAACATCCTCATCTGCACGTGCCAGGGCTTTATCCTTCACCTTCACATTCTCCAGAACCTGAGGATAGATCACAAGACCTTCCATCAGCTCGCTCATCTTTTTCTTCTTCGCCATCATGACTTCCATCATTTTCAGACTGGTAAGGATACCGTCTCCTGTAGAAGCATACTTGGAGAAAATAATATGTCCGCTCTGCTCACCACCGATACGGCAGCCATTTTTTACCATATATTCATAGACATATTTATCACCTACTGCAGTTTTCGCATATCCAATCCCACACTCATCGAATGCCTTGTACAGACCGAAATTGGACATTACGGTTGTAACCACAGTGTTGGTGACAAGTTTGCCTCTCTCTTTCATATATCTGCCATAGATGTAAAGGATCGCATCTCCATCGATCACATTTCCCTTCTCATCCACACACAAACAACGATCCGCATCTCCATCATAGGCAAAACCAACATCCAGTCCCTGGTCTACCACGAATTTCTGCAGGCCTTCAATATGAGTAGATCCCGCATTGTTATTAATATTGGTTCCATTAGGCTCTGCATTGATCACATAAGTCTTCGCACCCAGCGCATCAAACACAGATTTGGCAATGTTCCAGGAGCTTCCGTTGGCACAGTCCAGACCAACCTTCATCCCTTTGAAAGAATACACACCCAGAGAAATCAGATAGCCGATGTAACGGTTTCTTCCGGAAACATAATCCACTGTACAGCCAATCTGCTCTTTATGTGCATAAGGAACTTCCTCATAATGTCTGCCGAACACTTCCAGCTTCCCATCCAGATAATCCTCGATCAGACTGATGGTTTCCTCATCCATTTTTTCACCATTACCGTTGATCAGCTTAATACCATTATCATAGTATGGATTATGACTTGCAGAAATCATGATACCACAATCAAATTCATCTACTCTCGCCACATATGCCACAGATGGAGTTGTAGTTACATGAAGCAGATATGCATCTGCACCAGAAGCTACCAGCCCACCTACCAGAGCATACTCAAACATATAGCTGGAACGGCGTGTATCCTTACCAATTACAATGCTGGCGGAAGCCTCCTCCCCGGCCTGACGCTTCAGTTCCCCGTAATACCATCCCAGGAAACGTCCGATCTTATATGCATGATCCGCTGTCAGATTCTCATTCGCTTCGCCACGGAAGCCATCTGTACCGAAATATTTTCCCATTTTCACTTGTCCTTTCTCTTTCTGTATAATAGTAACAATTTATTTCCCACCAAAGTCCCAAGCATACACCCGAGACTGTTGTGAATGATATCATCAAACTCAAACAACCCTCTGCAAAGTACCAGCTGGCAAAGCTCAATGGTGGAGGAAATCATCACTCCAAAGAGCAGCCCCTGCCACCATTTCATCTCCCTGTTAAACACCCCCGGCAATAAAATCCCTGCCGGCAGGAGCAGCAGAATGTTTAGAAGATTTTCCTGCAAAAGCCCGCCATCTATGGTACTCCCCAGTCTGCCGCATTTACCAATTCCCAGAATTTCCTTCCATGACCAGAAAAGCTCTAACTGATATTGTCGAGTACCTGGAGTTCTGGTAAAAACGGTAGAGGCGAATACAATTGCAAGGAAGATCAGGAGAGAGAGGCCTGCTATTGCCTGTACTGTTACAATTTTCTTCTGTTTTAACAATCTTACAGCCCAATATACTGAAATCAGAAAAACCACTGTAAATGCAGCAATTTCCCTGACTGTCCAGCTATGATTGTGTGTAATGATAATCTGGTAAATATCCAATATTTATTCCTTTTTTCTGCTCTATTTCCGATATATTCTTAATAAATCTAATTATCAATAGCTTTTCTCTAAAATTATTTCACTTTCCATGGAATATATTTTTTCCCTTCCAAAATATCGGCAATTCGCTTACATGCATGTCCGTCTCCATATGGATTACATGCTCTTGCCATTTTATTATATTCATCTTGATTCTCCAATAGTTCTTTGAAATTTTTATAAATAATTTCTTCATCCGTTCCAACAAGTCTAAGTGTATCTGCCTTTACACCTTCTGGTCTTTCTGTTGTATCACCTCCCAACATCTTTTAATCTCTGCCATATAAGTCTCTTGTGTAAACTTTATCTTTTACATCATTCAGACAACTGTCATATCTATTTGCGATAATTGCCTGACTCTGTTCCTTAAATTTCTCCAAATCATTTACAACCTTGCTACCAAAGAAAGTACTTCCCTCTTCCAGTGTTGGTTCATAAATAATAACCGTAGCTCCTTTTGCTTTAATTCGCTTCATTACTCCCTGTATAGAAGACTGACGGAAGTTATCTGAATTAGATTTCATGGTAAGACGATATACACCAATCACCACTTCCTTCTCCAGAGAAGCATCATAGGTATTCTCGTCTCCATATGCATAGTATCCCGCTTTTTGAAGGACTCGATCTGCAATAAAGTCTTTTCTGGTTCTGTTAGATTCAACGATTGCAGACATCATGTTCTGCGGAACATCTTCATAGTTTGCCAAAAGCTGCTTTGTATCCTTCGGCAAGCAATATCCACCATAGCCAAATGACGGATTATTATAATGGGAACCAATTCTAGGATCAAGGCACACACCATTAATAATCTGCTGTGTATTAAGTCCTTTCATCTCTGCATAAGTATCCAGTTCATTAAAATAAGAAACTCTGAGTGCCAGATAGGTATTCGCAAATAATTTTACTGCCTCTGCTTCTGTGAATCCCATAATTAACGTGTCAATATTCTCTTTAATAGCACCTTCCTGCAGTAATCCAGCGAATGTATTCGCTGCTTTTACAAGCCTTGCATTTTCAATATCTGTTCCTACAATAATTCTTGATGGATACAGATTGTCGTATAATGCCTTTGACTCACGTAAAAATTCTGGGCTAAAGATAATATTATCACAATGGAATTTTTCTCTGATACTTGCTGTATAACCTACTGGAATTGTTGATTTAATAACCATAATTGCGTCCGGATTATATTCAATAACCAGCTTAATGACCGCTTCAACTGCTGATGTATCAAAGAAATTTTTCTTGCTGTCATAGTTCGTTGGCGCTGCAATCACAACAAAATCTGCGTCCTTATATGCTAATTCGGCATCTAATGTGGCTGTCAGATTCAATTCTTTTTCCTTTAAGTATTTCTCAATATACTCATCCTGAATTGGACTGATTCTTTTATTAATTTTCTCAACTTTCTCTGGAATAATATCTACTGCCATTACCTCATGATTTTGAGATAAAAGTGTGGCAATAGATAATCCCACATATCCTGTTCCTGCTACTGCTATTTTCATGCTTATCTTCCTCCTGCTAAAAACCTCTATTTTTTAATCATTATTTAATATCAAAAAATTCTTTCAAAACAGAAGGTTTTTCGTTTAAAATATCTTTTGTCTTTTCATAATAATTTTCTGCGGTATCTTTTACATAATACGGATTAGTAATTTTTTCATTTTCATCAATTTTCCGTTTTACTTCTTCCATTGCATGATATATCTCCGTTCTATTACAAACTACATCAATGACACTATTGCCATGTTCCCGACCTTTTTGTCTATCTCCAATATTAATTGTATATCTGCCTAAAGACGGAGTTTCAATAATTCCTGAAGACGAATTTCCTATTAAAGCAATTGAATTTTTAACCAAATATAAAAAAGAATCTACATTCAAGTTTTCATAATAGTATGCGTTATTATGTTGCTGTACATAGTCAATCCAGGTGGAACGTATTATATCAGATTTGGTATCAGCATTTGTTCCCATAAAAATAATATCGCAACCATCATTATTTTTCTCTAACGCTGCCAGCACTTCTCCCACTTGGTGTTCTACATCAATATCCGTTAATGTTTCTGGATGGAATGCCACAACCCAATATTTATGTGCTAAAAGCATCTTTACTTTTTCAACTACTTTTTTCTCATCAATTTTACAACAATTTTCAGCTCCCAAAGCCCCTAGATAGAACACTCTTTTCGGATCTTCTCCTAACTGAATCACACGCCTTCTATATACTTCTGTACTAGTAAAATGATACTGGCTCATTTTAGTAATTGAATGACGTATAAATTCATCATAATTTCCATATGTAACTTCTCCGCCATGTAAGTGTAAAATTGGAATTCTTTGCATAGCTGCTGCAATGGCAACCGCCATCATCTCATATCTATCTCCAAGAATAATTAACAAATCATACTTTTGTTCCTCAAAATATTTTCCAAAAGAGTCTAACGCTACGGACATACAATGGATTACATTCGCATTACTTGAATTTTCAATGTTTAACGGAACTTCTAGTTCAATTTTAAATCCGTCCTGCTTTATAATATCTACTGAATGTCCGAATTTGTTCTCCAAATGCGAACCGGTAACTAACACTGAAAAATCAATTTCCTGATCTTGATTCAATAATTTTAAATAATTCTTTACGATACCATAGTCTGCTCTCGATCCCGTTGCATAAGCTACTTTATATATTCCCATACCCAAAACCTTCTTACTGATTTATAATAGTTTCCGCTATTTTAAAATCTAATTCTGTATCTATATCAATGCTTCGTTCTGCTGACATTTTATATGCATAACAATTATCTCTATATAAGTTGGTATCCTTTAAAAATTCCTTTACATTAGCCATATAAATTGCTCCGTTAATTCTATAAAATGTTTCCAATTTCTGCCTTTGTTTATTTGACTCACTTTTCAAAAAGCCTGATAAAGAATTATCTTCTGGCAATGTATTGCTCCATAACGGTGAATGTTCCATTTCACAAACCGAAACCACCGCCGTTGCTTTTTTTTCTTTAAAAATCTGATACGCATTTAGAATGTCTTCTGTTTTTCTCAATGGAGAGGTCGGCTGCAAAAGCGTAAATGTATCAAATTCAACTCCCATTTCCATATATTTTCTAAGCACCTCTTTCACAACATCCCATGAAGATGCCACATCAGATGCATTTTCCTCAGAACGATAGAATGGTACCTCAGCTCCATATTTTATTGCAATTTTCCCGTACGTTTCAGAATCTGTTGAAACCAATATATGTGAATAAATTCCAGATTGATTTGCCGTTTCTATGCTATATGCAATCAATGGTTTCCCATTTAATAACTTAATATTTTTATCTTTAAGTCCCTTTGATCCGCTCCTTGCAGGTATTATTGCTAAATTATTCATCCTCACGTTTCACTCCTTCACAAGAAATCATTTCATCCATCTCAAAGTCCTTTTCTGCTTTTTTCCCTAACACTTCATACCAGTGTATTGGAGAAATTCCATTTCCTGGTCTTTTGCATGTAATATTGTTCTCGGAAAAAATTTCATTTTTTTCTATTTTTCTTTTAGCCACAATAGACTTTCTGGCAACAAAAATATTTTTTCTTTCAGAATCTGTCACTCTCTTTTCTTCACTTCCAAGCATAATTTCTGCTTTGTGAACTCCTGTACATAGTTCTTCTAATTCTTCAGGTGTGATAGATGCTTTATGATCTGGTCCGGACATATTTTTGTCTAAGGTAAAATGCTTTTCTATAAATTTCGCTCCTAAACCAACAGCAACAAGTGAAGCAACAATTCCCTCTGAATGATCTGATAACCCAACTCTCCAATCAGGAGCTAACTCCCTAAGTTTATTTATAGCTAGTAAATTCATATCCTCCGCTTCTGTCGGATACTGTGTATTACAGTGTAAGATAGTAAAATCTGTATTTTTACTTTGTCTCAAAACATTTATTGCATATTTGACTTCTTCAACCGTGGACATTCCTGTTGATAAAATTATTTGCTTGTTATGGCATTCAATTGCTGCCACCTTTTGTAAATATGGAAGATTTGTAATTTCCCCTGAAGGTACTTTCCATACATTTTGTCCTATTCTTTGCAAAAAAGAAAACGAATCACTATCAAACGGTGTAGAAAATATTCCAATATTCAAATTCTTTGCATACTGAATTAATTCCAGGTATTCATCCTCTGTCAGTGCCAATTTTTTTAGCATATCTAGCTGTGAACCATTGCCATCATTTTGTTTCTGATATTCTGCTTTCGGTGCATATTTCGAAACGAGATTTTCAGGAACAAAACTCTGAAATTTGACTGCATCTGCTCCCGCCTCTTTTGCTCTTTTCATCATCTCTTTAGCCAATTCAACATTACCATTATGATTACAGCCTATTTCTGCAACAATTTGAATATTTCTCATTCCTAATCTCTCCTTTTTATAACCCTAGCAGGTACTCCTACCACAGTTACTTTTGCCGGTACATCTCTTATAATCACACTGCCTGAACCAATTATAGAATCATGTCCGATTTTTAGCTGTCCGTTACATACCGATGAGCTTCCCATAAAAACATTATCTTCTACAATTACATTTCCATTAATAACAGAATTGGTTGACAAATGATTATGATTTCCGACTTTACATTCATGTTCAATCAATGCCTTTGTATTTATAACATTGTTATTTCCTATCTCTGCATCAGCATTAATCACCGCCATTTTCCCCACAAAATTTCCTATTCCCAATTTCGCACTAGCTGATATAATTGCGGATGAATCAATAATATTAATTATTTTTAATCCTCGTCTGCTAATTTTATCAAACCATAATTTACGATACCCTACATCTCCAATAGAAACAAAATAACTGTATTGAGCATACTCAGAAATGTCTTCAAGTTCTGTTCCCCAAATTGGTAATCCCAGATGCGTCCCCTTTTTTTTACTATCTATAAATCCGTACAATTCATATTTAGACTTATCAATTGAATCTGCAACTGATTTAGCATGTCCACCTGCTCCTATCAAAATTAATTTTTCCATTTTTGATCACCTTAATTTATTTCCTAAAAAAGTCTTTAAATTTATTTACATTTATAATTCCATATACAATTATTATCAATACAATTAATGCAATTAAAAATAACCTTAATGTATTATTTTTATATAAAATCAAAGTTAAAATCATTGCGCCAAAGCAAATTCCTACGCCTATCACCATAACTTTTTTTTCAAAAAGACTCTTATATACTGTTTTTTTGCAAACCATATAATGAAATATTAAAGAAAATGCATATCCAATGACAGTAGTATACGCAGCAGCAATATATCCCAACTTAGGTATCATCAAATAATTCAATGCTATATTTATTACCGTTGCTCCTGCAGTAGCCAATGATATATATGTAGTTTTTTTCAAAAAAAACTCTATGTTTACATACAATGTATATATAAATTGTATTTCTATTGCCAAACAGACGGGTGGAATGACATATATGGCTTCAAGATATGATTCTCCACCAAATATTAATACCATTTCAGGACCAATAAGCATTAAACCTATACATCCAATTGTAAAACCTATAACATATTTAGGAATTACCTTTCTTATGCTTTCCACATCATTCTTTTCGAGTTTATCAAAAAACCACGGTACCCATGCTTGGTTAAGTGATGATAATACAACTGTAATAACCATTGCAATAGTATATGCTATTGAATATAATGCAGCTTTTTTCGCACCACATAATTGATTAATAATTATCCTATCTGATGAATTTAATAATACTCCAGACAATTCATGCACTAATAGTGGCAGAGAAAGTGCGCAAGCATATCTACACATTTTTAAAGAAAACGATTTTCCCTGAACTATAATATATATCCAAAAAACAATATCCACGATAGCTATAACAGCATAGTTACCAATAACCCTACCAGTCAGTTTATTACTCATGCTATATGTCAAGCCTAACGAAGCAAGGGTAGACACAAGCAACGTAATCCACGTCAACGCAATAACCTTTTTATATTCATTGTACATTCGATGTTTAGTTATTAAAGTTTGTACTGCAGGAGTAAATAATGAATACAGCATAATACTTCGGATATATAACCTATTCATATCGAATATGTTTTCCCAAAAATTCATTTTTATTTCAATAAAAGCCCAAACTATAATTGTGAAAATGCTTCCCAAAATAGTTATGGTAGACATATACCCTTTAATATCTTCATCATAATCATACTTAGCTCGACTAATAGATGAATATAGACATAATGTTGTTATAATAGATATAATATTTGCCCAAGAAGATATATTACTAAAACTACCATAGTCTTCTTGACTCATTATTCTTGTAAAAATAGGTGTGGTTAAAAAGGCCATTCCCTTGATTATAATATTACTGAGAGTATATACCATACCAATTTTTACAAATGAAGCTGTTTTTCCCTTATTCATTTAATTACTCCAATCTTTGGCAATCATAATTGCACCTATCAAAAACATATAAAAGCATATACCAAAAAAGGATATCATATAATCCAGGAAATGCAATCCAATCAAAAAACATTCTGGCACTTGCCGATATTAAAACTATTATCATTATATAATTCTTTTCTTTTATTGCCTTACGTATAACAACAGAAATTAAAATCATTAACAATACGAAAGCTAGTAATCCAAATTTTGCATGTAACATTAAAAAAGAATTATGAGTATTTCCATTGTAAAAACTTAACCAACGATATATTCCATCAGATGTCTTCACGCCCAAAAGAAAATTGCCAACATTACTCAATACACCATGCAAATACTCTTTCCATATTTCCGTTCGAATAGAAGCATTTCCATACCTATCAAGTTTCTCCGTTAAGCCTAATAAATATTTTCCAAAAAAATGATTTACTGCCCAAATTCCAAATCCAATCATTATGCACCATTTTACTAATGATTTAGCCTTCTGACCTTTGACAGCAAGAAAGTTATATAAAAAAGTTCCTATCAGCAATAAAAAAGAAGATATGATCCCCGCTCTGCTTCCCGTCCATAAACATATCGCAAGTGTCAAAAATCCTGCATAGTACTTTATTACTTTCTTTTCTCTCATTACAGATAAATAGCCCATTATTACGAAAAAAATTACATACGCAGATATGTTATTCTGGCTTCCCATTGCTAGCAAATCGTTTGCTGCTCCACCTTTAACTATATAAACAAATATTAGAACTATAATAAAATACGCTACACACCAATAGACTTTTTCTGAAATCGCAAATTCATATGATAAGATAGCAATTCCCATATATGCCCATATCCATAACAAGTCCATATAGTCAGCATTCCCATTGTAAATAAGTGAAAGAAGCATAAACACAGAGTAAAGAATACCTGCTAAAATAAGATATGAATTTAAACCATTTATATTTTTTTTCAATATGCCATATGCAAATGCACATAGACCAATTAATGCAATCAAAAAATTAGCTACAAGCGACTGTATTTTTAAAATATGCCCTCCCATAAAAATCATAGCAAATAATATATATATTATTGTTGCATTATGTATCTTTAATCCTATTCTCACGTTAATGCTCCTTCTTACATTTCTTGTTTATAAATAGAAGTTACATTTTTACTCCTAAAAAAACTTTTTTTCTTGTTTTAATTGATAATAATGTTCTTCATTTCTTTTTTTGAAAACTTTCGCCGGATGACCTCCTGCTATTCCACATGGTTCGATATCTGAAACAACTACGCTACCAGCCTGAATAATTGCTCCCTCACCAATTTTTACTCCCTGTAAAATAGTAACGTTTTGCCCAAGCCAAACATTATCTTCAATAGTAACATCTCCATCAACCATAGTATTATCGTATGGAATAGCCTCTCCCTCGTAATTATGATTTGAGGTTAATATCAGTATACCCCC
>OLOR01001637.1_pt1 | contig 19872 bp, 3 predicted proteins | sample 1672521 | NCBI WGS metagenome assembly OLOR01 (sample SAMEA3136695, study PRJEB25190) | human gut metagenome | biome: human gut; feature: human-associated habitat; material: faeces | place: Austria | collected 2013
GTTTATAGAGTTTATTCTAAAATTCTAAAATTATTCACATAATAAGAGGACTCGATTGAGTCCTCTGAATATAATTTAATTTATTATTCTAAAACTTTTTTCTTAATCCAATATATTTCTCCTGCAAATATCACTAAAATTATCATTGCCATTGAAATAACAAATACTCTACTATCTGTAAGACCTGTTGGTTGTGTAATGATTATTGAAGTTTTATCATCATCTGCTTCATTAGGTGAACCATTTCCAGCTGAAGGATTATAATTACCTGGCGTAACATCTTTTATTTTTCTTTTTGTTTCCACAATTTCCACATGATTATTTGCTTTAAATCCTTTTCCTTTTTCTGTATTCGATAATAGTTTACTTCCATATATTGTGAAACTTGCTACTCTTCCAGGGGCTAATTCAATTTTATCAATATTATTATTTATTGAAATAACATAGCCAGTATCTACTCCTTTCTTTACTTCATCACTAATTAATTGTTTTTCCTTAATTATTCCATCTTCTTTATATTTACTTAATTGCTCTGCAGTAACTTTTGTCCATCCTATTTTATCATTTTCTTCATTGTATATCATTTCGTCATCCATGTAGTCAACTACTTTTTTAATAACAGATTTAACTTCCTGTTGATTTGTTAATTTTCCATAATAATAATATCTAGGATCAGTTTTATATTCATAATCTTTTTCTGAATCATTCTTTATACTTATTGTATATTCTATTTCTAATGTTGCTCCTTGAATAATTTCATTGTCTATTTCAGCTACAACTTGACTTGGTAATGCTTTTGTATATGGTAATGCATTCTCTTCTTTTGCTGCACTTTCAAGTTGATTCCATTTTTCATATACTTCGGCATCTGGTATTTTTTGATATGGATTTCCATTTATTATTGATTGTCCATCTGCTAATGTCAATTTCATGTATGATATTCTTTTATTTACATCATATACTTGTCTTGGTCTTTCTATTATTCCAAAATCTTGACATGGATTTACAGCATAAAATGTGTCTAATACTTTAATTTTTCCATCATCTGTCATTGCTACTATTTTACCATTGTCTAAATTATACTCATCTTTATAATCTGTAAATGATACTCTTTCATTAAATCCTCCATCTGTTACTTCACTATATTCTACACCTACATCAAATCCTGCTGTATCTGCAGTCATTTCAAAATTAGTATCTGTGTAATTTCCATAGTAAATTCCTTCTTCTTCCTGTTTTGCTCTTTTATCCAAATCATCTACAGCATCTGAATATCTTATTATAGATCCTTTAGATTTGCTTGTTGGCATTCCTCTTTCATTATCATATGTTAATATCCAATTGAAATTTCCATTTTTTGTTATATTGTTTGAATCTGGTGATAATGCATCTTTTATGCTATTTGAAGTTATTATTGTTGATTTATATTCTCGTGGATCTATTTTTTTATCACCTATCATTGTTTCTGAATTATATGTATATCTTAATACATATCTTCCAGGTATTACACCTTTAAACATATATGCACCAGCATTTCTATCATCACTACTAGAAGTTACAATTGCATCTACTGTCTTAGTTTCACTTCTTCCGTCTTTTATTTCTATTTGATATAATTTTGCTACTTTAGCTGTGTTATCAGAATTTTTAGCTATTTTATCTGGTTTACTATCATCATATTCTAATAATTCTACTATTGCATTTTTTACACCTTTTTCTTTTCTCTCATTTAGTATACCATCACCAATTCTCTCTTTTCCTACATTCGTATTTTCACCATTTTTACTGCTATCTTCAAATACTATTCCTGATAATCCTCTTGTAGGATTTGCTTCTTCTATTCCTAATATTAGAGATGGTGCCATATCTGTATCGTCTTCAAATTCCTTAGTATCTATTTTATTACTTTCTGTTTCTGATATTTTAACATTTCCCGGATTAGAATCTTGGTCTATAGCTGCATATGCTTTTCCATCTTTTATTGTTGAAAATGCATTTATTTCTGAAACATTATTTAATGTAGTTTGTTTTTGTATCAATGCTTTTACTGCTTCTTGATTTAATTTAAATTTAATATATACATCTTGATATTTTCCTGATTCTATTACATTTCCTGCAAGTGCACTTGTATATGCTACTTTATATCCTCTTGCTGTACTTGCTTTTCCATATTTATTTGTTCCCCAAGATACATCTGAAATTTTGTTTCCTTTGCTATCTGCTATCCAAGAACTTGAAATTTCATACCTTTCATCATAATAGTTTGCTAATTCTATTATTTTTCCGCCTAAATCATTAGATTGATTTTTTATTCTTATTTTATATGTTACATATACTTGCATAAATCCAGAATTTTTATTTTCAAGCGCTAAATCAGATTCATATACTCTTCTTGTATATATATTTAATCCTCTAGAACTATAATTTCCATTAGCAGTTCCAAATTTAACATCAACTCCAAAATTATCTATTTCAGCATTTCCATCAATATCTCTCTTTGCGTAAGTATATGTATTGTCATATACTTCGTTTTCAATATTTCTTACTGTTATATTTACTTGAGTAAGATCTGAGGCTATAGCTAAATCGTTTTGTTCTCTTCTCTTAATTCCCAAGTTAATTCCAGTTAATACTTCTGCTCCAACATTTTCACATCTAGCTTTCCAAGCTTCATCTATTTTAAATCCTGATTGTTTTGTTGATGCAATTATTTGATATGCTCTATTTTCTTTTGGTTGTGTTACTTTTAATCTTGTTTTACCTTCATTATATTCATATCCCCATTTATCTATATATGTTGATACATGATTTACTGAAGTATCGTAACTTAAATCATATGTTTTTGAACCTTTACTATTATTGGCTTGATTATTTGATATTATTGCAAACTCATCGTTTACTGTAGCTCTATCTTTTCTATCACGTCCATTATTTGGTACTTCTGTTGCTTTTGATGTTCTTTCGTAATTTTCATTTTTATAGTCTATAATTGCTTCTATTGATGTAAATCTTAATCCATCATATTCAAATTCTATATTATATCTATCTAAATCATCAATTTTTAAATTTCCGTTTGCATCTGTCAAATAATCTTTATTTGTATATGAACCATCCTCTTTCTTGGTTCCAAATTCATACCATCCTTCTGAATTTGTTACTGTTTGTGCAACAATATTATTATCTTTACATAGATATACTTTTAGACCTTCTATTAATGCATCTGTTCCTTCGTCATATAGATTATTTATTGCATTATCCTTTGAATTGGATATTTCTTCCCATACATATCCTTCTATTCTTATATAATCTTGATGGTTCTTAGCAGTAGTACTTATTTTGTCATTTCTTTTAATTGTTATTTCTCCAGATTCAGTAACAGAATTTCCTTCCCATGTTACTCCATGATTCATTTCTACCAAACCATTTTCATATACTAAATATCCATAATTTGGGTTATCTGTTTCTAGTAATTGATATGTAATTTTATCTGTTCCATTACTACTCATTAATAAATTTTGTACTAGTAATGAACCATTTTCGTCCGTTACAAATTTTGTAGCTTCTTCAATTGTTGATACATATTCTATTACTGGATTTGTATCATTTTCATTTGTATCATTAATTTTGATATTTCCAATCGCTTTTGTTACCCATCCGTTATTGTCTGTTGTTACTTTACTTCCTGTTCCTTTTACTTTTATCCAACTATCTTTATATGATGATTTTAATGCAAATTCTACTCCTGGCAATACTTTACTTTCTACTCTATCATCAATTTTCTTAAGTTCAAAATCTCCTACTTGTTTTTCATTTTTTAATTCTATTTCTTTTTTCTCTAATCTTTTTATTTCAGTTTTAACTGGTGATAAAATTTTAGTATAAGCATAATTTCTATTTTTAATTTCTTCTAATGTATATGTAATTGAATCAGTTCCATTTGTACTCATTAATAAGTTTTTGATATATATTTCTCCATTTTTATCAGCAATAAATACCGTAGCTTCTTCTCTCTTTGATGTATATTTTATTGATGGATTAACATCATTCTCAGGTGTATCTGCTACTTTTACTGTTCCTTTTACTCTAGTTATATATCCATCTGAGCCTGTTTCTATATTGTCTCCAGTTCCTTTAATTCTTATATATCCACCAGCTGATGATTTTAATACAAATTCTACATTTTCTAATTTTATATTAGGATCGTCAAAATCCACTTTGTTAACATATAAATCTCCAACATATTTTGTATTTTTTACTTCTACTGTTTTGTTTTCTTTTCGTTTAATTGTTACATCTAATGGCTTCACTGTTTGAACTATATATCCATAATTCGGATTTTTAATTTCCTCTAGTGTATATGTTAATGTATCTGTACCATCACTACTTACTAATAATTTTTTGATGTTTATCTCACCTTTACTATCAGTTATAAATTTAGTAGCAATATCTTTGTTATCTGTATAGTATATATTAGTAATTGTAACTGATGTTCCATTAACAACCCTAGCCCATCCTTTAGAGTCTACTGTAATATTGTCTCCAGATTCTGCGACTTTTACCAATATATATTTACCACCATTATAAGATGATTTTAATATAAACTGTGCATTTAGCAATCCTTCTCCAGTATCTGCATCTTTTTTCTTAATGTTTAAATCTGCAACTTCTTCTACATTTTTTATTGTAACTTCTTTGCTCTTAGCAACTTCTAAGTTTCCAATAGTAGTTGAAGTTAATTTTGTATATCCATATCCTGGACTCTTTATTTCTAATAATTGATATTTTATAGACTTACTTCCATCTCTGTCTCCATCATTCAAACTGCTTACTAATATGTCCTTAATTGTTAATTTTCCTGATGAATCGGTTACAAATCTAGTTGCATAATTTTTGTCTTTTGTATAAGCAATTTCTGTAATTGTCGCTGTTCCAGTTACACTGGTTACATATCCTGTGCTATTATATTTTACATTGTCTCCTTTTTCCTTAACTTTAACTTTTATATAACGTTCTTCTGAATATGATGTTAAATCTTTTATTAAGAATGTAGCTCCTGGTAATGTCTTAGACGGATTATCATAATCAACTTTATCAATTTTTATTTCTCCTGTTTGCTTAATATTTGTTACTCCTATACTATAGTAAGTAGTAACAAATGCATATTTATAAAATTCTTTAGCATAAACTGTAGTATTTACTAAATTAGTATATCCATATACTGGATTTGAAACTTCTCTTACAACATAATTCGATATTTCTAAATTCTTAATTTTAATCGTTCCATCAGTACTTGTAAATATTTGTGTTCCTTTTGATTCAGCATGATGGAATGTTACTAAATATGTAATGTTTTTATTTTCTTCATCATATTTAGCATTTCCTGTAGTTATTGTTGCTTTTACTCCTAAACTTCCTAATGTATGATCTTTTGATAATGTCATTGTTTTTACTGTAATTTTATCTAATTTTACTCTATTATTTTCACTTATTGGTTTTGTTTTATCTTTTGGTTGATATATAGCCATATAATATGAATTTGCTATATTAGTTCCTTTTACTATTTTAAATCCTACTCCAGAACCTGCTGTTTTTGTTTTTGCTGATGTATCACTGTTTTGCTTTACAATTTCTAAATTTCCTGTTAAAACCCATGGTCCTTGTATTTCTACAGAATCTGTTAAATTAACATTTACATCTTCTGTATGAGAATCATTTATTGTTTTTCTAAATCTTTGAGTTGTATAATTATATTGACCATTATCACAGTTAGGATCATAACATCCAGGTCTTCCATCATAACCAAATTCACCATTTCCATTAGATGTACTTCCTGCATAAGAATGTAATGGGAATGTATTCCATATTTCATAATGAGTATCTGTTACTACCTTTTTACTTGTTGCTGTATAACTTGCAGAAACAACTATTTTACTAATTTTTATCACATTACTAGGTACCTTAATATAAAAATCTTTTCCCCATGAAAAACTTTCAACTGTACTTACTATCTTGCTTCCGGTATTACCATCTTTATTTGTATAATAAACTGTTATTTTACATGTAGCATTTGATAAATTAGAATTCACCTTAAATGGACCAAGTTTATTAGTATTATCATCAATTTTAGAAAAATTAGCATTTGCTGTTTTACTTGCATCTTTTAATGACAAAGTAACATCAGTATTAATTTCGCCATTACTCCAACTTTCTGAATGTGTTGCATGTGCTTCATTATATGCATCAGTATCATTCTCGTTTAGCTCTGCACCATGCCATCTATTACAAAAATTGATTCCTGTATCAATACACCATAAATCTGCACCATCACTACCTTTAGCTGTATGTACTGTTACATCACCATGCATTCCAACACCTCTAATATGATAAACTGGAAAATTTGATGAATCATAATACAAATGTGCTTCTGATGGCTTTAAATTTCCAATTAGGCATACTGCAAAAATTGCTATAAATAAAGCTCCTTTTAATATTTCTCTATATTTCCATACCATCAAAATTATTAAAGCAAATACTAAAATTGTTCCTATAGTAATAAGTATTGTTTTTCCAATTCCTGTTGAAATACCTATTATTATTTGAGCACTTGAAGAATCATTATCCTTATTTTCATCTTCTTTCGCCTTATCATTACTACTTATTCCTATTTCTGCAATATTATTTATTGTACCAACATTACTACTATTAACATTTTGAGTTAATACTAGTGTAACTTCTTTACTTTCTCCTGCATTAATATTTTGTCCTGATAAACTATTAGTATATAAATTACCATTATTTTCATACCAATCTTTATTAAGTTCAGATTTAAATGTTAAGCCACTTGGCATCTTATCAACTACTTGAGCAACTTTTCCAGATAATTCTCCATTATTTGTTATTATCATCTTATATTCAATTACTACAGTTGTTCCAGTTAATTGTTTAGAACGTATTTCTACTTTTGCAAATTGTTTATTATTGTAATCATATACTTTTGTCTTTCCATCTGGTGTCTGTACTGTTATTTTACTTATATATTTTTGTATTCCTAAGTCAAAGCTCTTATTTTCTATTAATCCTATATCAATATTAGTTAAATTCTTGTCAGCATTTAGTGAATTAGTCAATCCTGCACTTACATTTTGACCATCAATCATAATATTTTTATTTATTGCATCTGAGTTTTTATTTTCTAAAACTCCAACTTTTTGATATTCTGTTATAGAATAAGATTGTGTATCATATAGGAATATTACTATATACTGACCTTTATCAATATCACTAAATTTATATTCTCCATTTTCATTTGTTTGAATTTTTTTATTCTGTCCATTTTCTTTTACAAAAGTATCATTTTTATAATCATATAGCATTACAGTAATATTGTTATATGTTTTTTCATCAACTGATCTTTTTCCATCTTCATTTTCATCAAACCAAGCAACTCCAGATATTGATATTTTTTCTTCTGTTGGATTATCTGGATTTGGTTTATCTGGTTCTGGCTTATCCGGATTTGGATTATCTGGTTCCGGATTATCTGGATCTGGTTTATCTGGATCTGGTTTATCTGGTTCTGGTTTATCTGGTTCTGGTTTATCTGGATCTGGTTTATCTGGATCTGGTTTATCTGGTTCCGGATTATCTGGTTCTGGTTCTACATAGTCATATTTCAAAACTGTAGTCAATACACTTCCAGATTTAGACTTTATATTATTTCCTGTAGCATTTACAACATTTGTAGATTCTGTTGTTTCATCTATCATATTTGCTTTAGCTTTTATAGTTATCGTTACTGTTTTACCTTCTGGAATTGTCAAATCTAAATCTACATTAGGTGCATCTTCCTCATCATAACCATCTGGTATAATTAAATTTGATATATCTTTTGTCACTTGTTCTTCTGTATAAGTTTGTGACTCATAATCATATCCACCCTCGCTTTGAACATTTTGCTTATTTATCGAGAATTTATTATATGTCATACTAATTGGTTTTAATGTTCTTGGTATTACATCTTTAACATTTACTTTTGTATATGTAGAATTCCATCTCCAAGTTCTTCCTACATTTGATATTTGAATAGTATAAGTAATCTCTTCATTTACTTTAACTTTTTCTTTATCTGCTGTCATTTTTACATCAACAGCTTCAACATATCCATTCGCTCTCGCATCATTAGAAATATATGTATTTATACTATCTCCATATACAGTAGCAACTCCAGTTAATTTATATGTATTATTTTGACTTTCATTTGGTTCTTTTACTTTTCCTATTAAAGAACCTATTTCTGTAACTCCTGCTGGTAATGTTTCTATAGTATATTGATATGTACTACCAGAAAGATTATCAACTCTTCCAGCTTGATAACTAACTAAACGTTCTAATTCAAACATTTCATCAGCTTCAAGTACTACTTTTACATCTTTTAATTCTTTATCTGTTAAGTTTTGTACATGTACTACAAATCCCCATTCATGATTTTCTGCATTTATTGTACATTGTAAAAATACACTGACCTCAGCTTGTTTTATAGTATTTTTAAAGTTTAGTCTTGTTATTGCAGCATTGTTTATATATAAGTCTCCTGTTATGTCAGATTGTTTCTCTTGTTCTGTATCTGCTAAATCTTTTGTTTTTAGTTCAATAAAATCTGTTTTAGTTTCTCCAGCATTAACTGTCATCTCTAATGTTACTTGTTTATTTTCTTGTTCTATATATTCATATCTACGACTTAATTCATAGTAATTTTTATCTTCATGGTAAATTTCACCATCATCATCACTTTCAATAACATATGTCATTTCATCTGGTACATTAATTGTAAATTTTATATTTTGTACACTATTACTCGTATTAGTAACTTTTAAACTCTGTTTTACAATTTGTTCTTCATATAATGTTGCTTCATTATTTAATTTATTGTTACCTATTTCTTGTATAAATTCGGCTTTTATTCCGTTTTGTTCGTATACTGTTCCTGTCTCATTTAAAGTGGTAGTCGTTGTAGAACTATTATATTTTACAGCTCCTACTGTTCTTGCCACATTTACAATTTTATTTAATAATGTAACTTCTGTACTTTTTTCTGCTACAGTTCCATTCATTTCATTTGAATATATAGTTGTAATGTTCACTAATTGATTTTCTATATTCTTTGATAATGTAATTGTTAATGGAATTCTAATATTTATTCCCTCTATTACTGTCGAATTTTCATATGTTGTTTGAGTTCCTTCTAATTGAACATTTACTACTTTATTTCCTGTTGAATTTGAAGTAACCTCTGAACTTATAACTTTAAAAACTTTATTGTCATACATTATTTCAGCATTTCCAATTTCAACATTTTCCACACCAGATGGCATCTGTATTTGTAAATTAGGATTTTTGGCTAAACTATCTTGTGGGCCTTCTGCTTTTAAAACAGCAGTATAAACTAAACTATTAGTAGTATTGTTTGCTAATGTATATTTACTTAATTTAGCATCTATATTTGATTTAGCTTTTTCTATATTTGTTGTAATTTGATTATTTTCTGTATATACAACTTTATCTTCTTTAATAACTTCAGTATCTTCTGTTGTATCTATATCTTTTTTAATCTCTACTTCACTTATCCCATTTATAGTAGTTTGTGTAAAAATTGAATTATCTGTTATTACAGCTGTTGGCAAAACTACTCTTACATTATTAATTTCTATAATTCCTTCTTTAGAAATATTGTTTAATCTAATATTTAAGTTTTGTTTATTTTCCTCATATGTAAACTTTATCTTGCCATTATCATCAGCGTCTGTTTCTTTGTTTATAGTTGTTAATATCTTCTCATTATCATCAAGAATATCTATACTTCCATTATCTCCAAGTATTTCTAACACTTGATTTTTATCAATAGTTGATTCTACATATAATGATGTTTCTGAATTTTCTTTTATCTCTATTTTTTGTGCTATATCTTTGTTGCTTACAATTATATTCATTGTCTCATTATATTTTGTTTCATACTGATTTTCAGAATTTAAAGAATTTGCTGTTATATAACCATCATATATAGCATCTGTTTTATGTTCTATTGATATAATTCCACTTATCTTATCTTTGACATTATATTCTTGTTCTGGTGTTGCATAGATTTTACTTTCATCTTCATCATTAAGTGTTTCTTCTACATTAGCCTTTATTTTAAAATCTCTTTCTTTATCTTGATTATAACATTTACTACTATATATACATATAATTTCATATTCATCTCTTGCATCTGCTATATTATCTGTATATTCAGCATTTTCAGCTAAAATTTCAAGACTTCCGGTACTATAATCATATTTATAGTTAGCATTTTTTCCACCATTTGTCGCTTGTGTTGATTTTGTTATAACTTCAACTCTTTCTGGTTTATTAGATTCAATTAATGGCAAGTCTATATTAGTCTTGGTTTGTTTTATCGGTACATAATTTTCGTTGTCTGTAAATTGTATACCTGTTTTTAAATTAAATTGAACCAAAACACCTTTGCTTCCTATACCACTATTTTCTATAGTTGTATCAAAATTTTCATATTTGTCTAAAGTTATATCAGCTAAAACATTTACTTTATTTTCAATTATGTCTTTTACTGCATCAACTGCTTCTGAAACTATTAGCATAATTGAACTGTTTAAAAGTAATATTGTCAGCATTAAAATCCAACACAATTTTTTCTTCATTTTCTTATTCCTCCATTACTTCAGTTATTCATTTATATCTTAATTTTTTTTTACTTTTTAGTCAATTGCTTAATTTCTACAATATTTCTAAACATTATCTACTTATTTACGGATTTTTATTATTCATTAATTATTTCAAATTTATAACATTTTTATTTCTTTTTTGTTACAGATACTATCAAATTTCGTCAAAAATCTTAGGGAATTAAGCAACTATAGCTGTAAAATCGAGTATAGAATAACACTTAGTGTCTTTTTTTCTCTCATACCTCACGATGGAACGCTTGTGATTCACTATATGGTTGGCGATATGTACCTCCATTACGGACTTTCACCGATTAACTAAACGACATGTCCGTTGCACCACCACAAAAAAATCACACAAGATTAAACTTGTGTGATTTTTTCTCGTTTACTTCTGAATAAATCTTTTCTTTATTAAGAATGCTACACCTGCTATAACAATTAAACCAATTCCTGCTGATATTATATATATTGTTGTGTAATTAGTTGTACCTGTTGGTGGTGTTATTGTAATTCTTACATTATCATCATCTTGTTGGTGTCCTTCTCCAGTTAAGTTTGGTATATAGTTACCTGGTTGATATTCTTTACTTACTTGTGCTCTAGTATCATCACTTACATTCTTAATTGTTCTACCAGTCTTACTATTTAAAGCTATAACTTCTACATGGTTTTCATATAAATGATTTTCATCTTGATTTGCTAGAAGTTTACTTGCATATAATACACTTGTCTTTGTTTCTCCTGGTTTTACTCCTGCAAAAGTATTTGTTGTTAAACTTTGTAATTGTTTATTGTTTATTGTTTCATATGTTTGATCTGCATCTGTATCATTTAATTTATATGATATATATCCATTATTCTTTAAATATTCTGCGTCAACAGCTGTTCCATTATCAAATTTAGACCATTCTTTATTATTTACTCCTTCTGAGTTGTCAGTTTTGAAATCATCTCCTACATCACAAACCATTGAAGAACTTATATAATCTACTACTAAATCTGCTACTGCTAATGGATCTCCTTGTTTGTCTGTTCCGTAATTATAATAATTTGCATTTGTTGCATAATCATAATCTTTTTCACTGTTATTTGTAAGTGTTATTGAATACCATACTTCTAATGTTGCACCTTGTATTAACTCTTGATCCATTTCTATTGATAATGCTTTTTGTGCATCTATTGCTGCAAATTTAGCTTCATCTCTTTTTTCTAATCCTAGTGGTTTTACATAGTTTAATTTATCTGTTCTTGGATCTCCTTCTATTAATACTTGGCCATTTCCTAATGTTATTTTTATTTTAGAAATTGTTTTATTTATTACTATGTCTTCTCTTGGTCTTTCTATTATACCAAAATCAAATACTGACCAATTATTTGCAAAGTCTCCACCATTGTCATCAACTTTTGAAGTTTGATCTTGTGTGTATTCAACTTGTACTGCAAATTTTTTACTATATGCTGACATATTCAATACATTGTTATATGTTGAATTTTTTAATGTATCTTGTTGTAATCTTTGTTGCATATCATCTACAGCTATTGAAGCATCTACACCTTCATTCATAGGCAAATGCCATTTGTCTGTACTGTTTGTTCCTGTCATTACACCTTTTACGTTTGATTCTGTAATTATTGTAGATTTATAGTTTCTTGCATTTATAAATGTTTCTCCATCAATTGTTGATTTTAAATCATCTGCATTTCCATAAGTATATTTTACAATATAATTATCTACTACAACTCCATTGAATGAATAATTACCATTTTCATCAGAGTATGTTACTGCTGGTTTTCTGCTTGCTCCATTTTGTGTTGATGAATTACCAGATTCCCCTATACTATATATATTTGCTACTTCTAATGTTTCTGGATCTAATAATTCTACTTTTACATTTTTTACACCTTTTTCATTTTCTTCTTTAGTTCCATTTCCTAATCTTTCTTTAGCTTCTGCACTTTCTTTTGTTTGTGTATCTTCATATACTACACCAGATATTTGTTTATAATTAGGATCTTTCTTTAATAAGAATGATGGTGCTCTATCTGTATCATCTTCATATGTTTCTTCTTTTCCTGGAACTGCATTTCCTGGTGTTGAGTCTATATCTAATCCTGCATATTGTTTTCCTGTTCTACCTTTGGCTTCTGCAGTTTCTCTTTCAGCACATATTGTATCTTTTCCATATAATGTTGTAAATGAAGTGATTTCTGTATAGTTTGTAAATGTAAATCCTGCATCTTGATTTTGTAATTCTTTTATTTTGCTTTGGCTTACTTCAAATTCTAGTTTTATTATTTCTGATTGAGTACCTGGTTGTAATGTTATTTTTACTGCATTATTTGCTATTTTAAATCCATTATTACTTCCATTTGCTTCTTGCCATCCTGCTGATGTTGAACTTCCAGCTCCTGTATATATTGTATAATTACTATCATAGTAATTTACTATATTATTTATAGTCATAGGTAATGTATTTGATTGATTTTTTAATATAATGTTATATGTTACATATACTTTTAAATCATCTGTATTATTATAATTTACATATGCTATATCTGATGGATTTACAGCTCTTGTATATGTTTGCATATATTTATTTCCAAATTTTACTTTGTAATCAAATAATTCTTCATTATTTTGAATTCCTCTATTTCCATAAATATATGTATATTCTTGATTTTTCATTATTACTCTAACTTTTTCAATATCTGATGATATTGCTGCATCTGGTTGTTCTCTACGAGTTAAACCTAAATTCATATTATTTATGTTCCATACATATATTTCTTGTGCACCTTGTCTACAATCTCTATGTGTAGGTCCATTTGTTTCTCCTGCAGAATAATAATGTGATTGGCTTCCTGGGGCTGTATTTATTTCATCACCCATTACTTCTTTAATTGATGATATTACATTATCTAAATATTCATTATTTACATCATTTACTTTTATAGCTCCATTACAGTAAACTTCTATTGTTGAACCTCCACTTGTTGTTATCTTCTTAACTATATGTGGTCCTTCTCCAACTTCACAGTGGTCTACACAGAATTCTTTTGTTTCTGTCCACTTATTATTTTCTGCATTTTTCATTAAATCTCTTGTTATATTAATTGTTGATGCTGATACTGCAAGTTCTGGAGTATAATTTGCATCTGAAATTTTTGTATTTGGTAATCCTGTTATTATAGCTTGATTTCCATCATATACAGCTTGATTCTCAACTCTATCAAATTTTTCATCTAAAGCTGTTCTACTATTAACATCTTCTTTTCCTTTTGATGTATCACTACTTGATAAGTTTCCATTATATGCTACTGTTGTATATTTAAATCCATTATATTCAAATTCAATATATGAATTATTTATTTTATCATATTTTTCTTTATCTTTTATTCCATATGGATGATTATATAAAGTTATGTTTGTTGATAATTTATATGCTCCGTTTTTATCTGTTGTTGCTGAACCAAGTTCAGTTCCATCAGAGGCTTTCCAATGAACTTTTATTCCTTCAACTCTTAGATCTCCATCTGATTCTGCATTTATGCTATTCACTTTATTGTCTTTTGAATTAGAAATATCTTCCCAAACATATCCATTAATATTTACTGTTCCTACTACTTCTGTTTGTCCTGGTGTTGGTTCATCTGGCGGTGTATTATTGTCATATGGTTCAACTAAAATTAATTGTTGCCAATTTTCTTTTCCACATTTTAAATGATAAATTTTAACATGGTATTCTGTTTTAGCTGCAGCTGCTTTAGCTTGGGCTACATATCTATTAGCATTTACTGAATCATTATTAGCATATCTATTAAATCCATATTTATTTCCTACACTATCAACCCAACCATTCCAATATGTCCATATTGCTTGTTGTGCGGCACTATAACTTTGCTCATTAGGTCCATATCCTTGTGTTAATGCTCCTCCTAATATTGCTGCCAATACTGCATTTTTTTCATTATCTTCTGTTTTTACTCCTCTATCACTATTAATTACTTTATTACCTTTAATTTCAACCCATCCAAGAACAGTAAATGTAGGTTTATTTCCATTTCCATCTGTCGTGTTTAATGATTTTCCATATGCTACACAATATAAATTATCAGCTCCTGTTACATCTCTATATCCAATTTGAATTTTATCATTAACTGAATGATTTGTGTCTATATGGTTTAATGCTGAGGCTTTATTACAAGCCCCTAACATTATAGCAAAACTTATCATAAATGTTATTAATATATATTTTCTAATTTTACTCATAGGATTACCTCCTTCCCTTTTTTATTCTTATTATTTTATTTTTTATCATTAATTTAATTGCTATTGCTATTAATACTGTATTTACTATTAATAACATTATATATGCAATTACTGTTCCACCTGTTGATACACCTATGATAACATCTGCTGATCCCATATCATTTTCTCCAGAAATATTGTTATTTGGTGTTGAATTTATATCTGAAATTCCATATTCGTTATAGTCTTCTGCGATTTCTGCTCTATTGTTAACTACACCTGTATTTTCATTTGTCATTGTTTTTGTTAATACTAATTTAACTTCTTTTTCTTCACCTGGATTAATTGTGTTATTTGCAAATTTCTTTGTAAATAATTGATTTCCAGATAAATACCAATCAGGATTTAGTTCAGAACTAAATGATAATCCATTTGATAAATAATCTACAATGTTATTTGCGCATCCAGCAACTTCTCCATTATTTTTTACTTTAATTGTATATTCTAATACTACTACTGTACCATTTACTTTCTTTCTGTTTATTTCAACTTTTGCAAATTTTTCATCTTGATAGTCATATGTTTTTGTTCCTTTACTATTACTATTTTGAATTGATATTCTACTAATATATTTATTTAATTCTAAATCAAATTTCAATTTTTCTTTTAATCCAATATTTATATTAGAGATATTATCAGATAAATTTATAGTATCTGTTACTGCATATGCCTTTTCTTCACCATTTATTGTAATATTTTTAAATACTACTTTTGAATTTATACTATCATCTACTCCGTCTTTTATGTAATATGTTGGTTCATATTTACTATTATCATATTCAAATAATACAATATATTGTCCATTTGGTATTTTTGTAAATGCATATTCTCCATTTTCGTTTGTTGTTGTCTCAATTATTGCTCCATTGTCATCTTTTTGATAATCATTTGTAGCGACATTGAATAATCTTACTTTTATATCTCTTAATGGTTGTTCATTATTATCTTTTGCTCCATTTAAGTTTTGATCTAACCATGCTTTACCATTTATTACATTTTTAATGTTTTCAGAAGTAATTTTTAATATATGAGTTACTTCTTCTGATGTTGATTTTGTATTTTGATTTATTTTGGCTTCTGCTTTATTTGTTATTGTTATTGCATCTATATTTGTTGATGCATTTTTTACCACTGCAATAATTTTTATTGTTGCTTTTGCTCCAGTTTCAAGATTTACTTGATATGATACATCATTAACTATTTTTGAAATGTATGTATCTGTTTTAGCTATTTCTGTTGTTTGCATTACAACTTGTCCATTTTCATATATTGCTTGTATTTCTAAATAATCTGATACTTTATCTACAACTTCTATAGATGTTTTTGATTCTCCTGTATTTTCAACCTCTATATTGTATTCTACTATATCTCCTTCTTTAATATATGCTTTATCTTGAGGACTAGTTAGAGATATTTTTGCATCCATTTTTGGTAATGCTTCTCCTAATTTATTTGATCTATATGTATTTCCATCAGAATCTTTTACTATTGCTAATGCATCTAATTGTTCTGCATTGTCAACTATAGTTCCTTCAAATCTATACCATACATCTCCATTTGCAGGAACTTTTTCTATATTTATCGTAGATGGTATTTCTTCATTTATTAAGAATTGATCTTCTGATGTTAAGTTTTCGGCTTTAAAATTATTATTAATAAATTGTAATTGTAAATTACTTACATCTTTATTTGATGTATTTTCTATAATTACCATGTAATCTGCAGTTCCACCTTGTTCTAATTTAACACCATTTTCTGCCATTTCTTTTAATGTTACTCTAATATTGGAAGGTTGTATTTTATTTGTTAATGTTGAACTTTCAATATTTTTACCTTCACATGTAATTATTGTTTTATTTGATATTTGTTTTTCTGAAGTTATATCTTTTTTTGTTCTTACTTCATATGTTTTTGTATATGTTTGACCAGCTCCAAGTGTATTTATATTTTCACTTATTTCTTTTATACTTGCATCTTCTTTATAATATGAAGAACCTGAATGTTGATATCCTTCTTCTGGAGTTACATATACTGTACCATCTGGTATAGTTGATTTTATATTTATATTACTAATCGCTTGTGCTCCATTATTTTTTGCAGTCATTGTATATCTTATTACTTCACCAGATTTTATTGTATCTCCATCTTTTATTATATCATTTCCTACTTGTGCAGATATATTTGATTCAATTTTTATTTCTGTTGGTGTTGCAAATCCTAATACAACTGATTTTGACTCTACATTTTTATCTGAATCTGTATCATATATAACATTATATTCTGTATATGCTTTTGCATCTTTTTGTATTGGACTTGGTAATTGTATTGTATATGATGCTGTGTAATTACTTTCTGCATTTAAAGCTTCTAAAACTATTAAAAATACTTTTGCATCTGCAGTTGCTGTTGTTGTCCAAGCATTTTCTGTTTTCTTCAAGTCTGTTGTAGCATTAGCATTTGTACTATAATATATAGTCGCATTTTGTGCATCTACACTTTTTAATGCTGTTTGTAATGTATTTTCTTCTTCATCTTCTAGTTCTATTCCTTTTGTTGGTAATTTTCCAAATATTCTTACATTTTTAGTATTTACTCCTGTATTATTTACTAATGCAATATCAAAGTTTACATCTTTTGCTTTGTCAGATTCTGTAACTTGAATTAGTTGTTTTTCTTCACTTACTCCTTTTATTCCAGATATATTGTATGTTTTTGAATTATACATTGTAAATAACCCACTTGGTGCAGATATTGTAATATCTTTCTCTATCACTCCATATTCTGTTGTTCCATTATCATATTGTGTTGCATTTTCGTTAGTATATGTCATTGTAATTTTATCAGATTTACTTGGTGCTAATTTCGATAATGTTATATCTAAATTCAATTGTAAATATAACTGTGTTGCTGGTGTTTCTGGATAAGCTTTTTGTTCTCCATTTAATTTTATTTCTATTGTTTTTGTATTATTGTCATATTTTGAACTTACTTTAAAGTCATCTGCATATAATGGTGTTGCACCATTTATTTTTACATTTTCAACTGCTGATGGTAATTGAATTTTAATTGTTGGATTTTTATATAAATCATATTGTATTCCATCTGTAATAAGTTTAACTCCTAATGAAACATCTTTATTTTCTGTCATTGTTGATAATGCATCTTTATTAACTGTGAATTCAGCTTTTGATACTGTATCTTTTACATCTATTGTTGACTCGCTAAAATTTGTTACTATTGTTGTATCTTCTTTATTTATAGTGCTTGATCCTAATACTGTATTTTTAGCTTTTAATACTTTTACATTTTGTAATTGTGCTAATGTATATGTATTTTCAACTATTGATTTTGTATGTCTAATTTCTAATACTCCAGTTGTTTGTAATTTTGATGTTTCTATTTTTAAACCTTGAGTCGCATTTTGATATTTTATTACAATATCACCATTATTATCTGCATCTGTATTTTTATTAATATTAGTTGCAGTGTTTGTATCATCTGTTATTGTTATGTTTCCATCTTGTCCTAAAATCTCTAACATTTTTGCTTTGTTTATTTTTGTTTCTATGTATTTTGTGTTTAATTGCATTTCTGCATTATCTGTTACTAAAACATCTGGTGCTTCTGTTAATTTTACTTTGTCTTGTGTTTTAGTATTTGTTATTTTTATTGTTGTAATTGTATTATATTCTGCATTTATGTTTGATGCAATTTGTCCTTTATATATTCCATCTGAACTACTAGATGATTCTGAAGTTATAACTCCATTAGGTTCTTGGTTTTCTATTCCTTTAGTATATTTTGCTGTATATTTTGTTTCTGTGTTATGAACTATAATTTCTGAATCTGCATTTACATCTATTTTACTAGCATCAACGCTTTCGTCATATATATATGTAACTACTAATTCATCATAAGCATTTTTGTTCCATTGTATTGTACTGTCTTCATTTTTTAATGTTATTGTTATTTTATTGTTTTCATTTTTCCAATCATCTTGAGCTAAAGTTGTTTTTCCGTTAGTTGCTTTTGTTCCTAATGAAATAACTTCTACACTTTCTGGAGCTTTTTCACTTAATTCTGGAACATCTACATTTATTGTCGTTTGTTTTATTGGATATTGATTGTCTGCTAATCTTGATTTTATAAATATTTGTATAACTCTTTTATTTTCATTATTTATTGAAAATACTTTGTTAGTTATAATATCTGTTGTTAACTCTGCTTCTGCAGTTTTATCTGCTTGTAAATCTAAGTTAACAGATCTTGTTGCATCTATTTTTAATCCTTTATATGATGTTTCCATATAAGTACCTGATAATTTTAAATCAGATGCTTGCATTAATTCATCTGCTGATAATGAATCTTTAATTATTGGTTCGATGTCCAATTCGATTACTTCCGTAGAGCCCGCATTGATTTGTTTTAAATTAACTGTGTTTCCATCAATACTTGCAATTGTGTCTGATAAAATTGTATTTTTAATATTGAAGTTACTATTTTGTAATTCTAATTTTGCATTACTTAAGTATCCTTCATTTTTTACTGTAATTTCAGCATATAGTTTCAATTTTTCATTTTTTATACTCGTCTGAAGCTTTTCTACTTTTTCCCCTCTTTCATTTTTAAAGTATGCGGAAAATTCAGTATTTTTGTTATTCGTTGTACTACTTGATTCTAAAGCATAACTTTTTAAACCTAAACCTAGTACAAAGAAATCTGTTGATATTAACATTAATATCATAATGATTGCTAATATTTTTTTCGTGATTTTTTTCTCCATTTTTTACTCCTCCATTCTTTTATTTTCTATTATCTTGTTCC
>OLOR01001652.1_pt1 | contig 19779 bp, 17 predicted proteins | sample 1672521 | NCBI WGS metagenome assembly OLOR01 (sample SAMEA3136695, study PRJEB25190) | human gut metagenome | biome: human gut; feature: human-associated habitat; material: faeces | place: Austria | collected 2013
TTCCAGTTTCTCTGCCAAATATCCTCAATACTCCTTGTATTATAGAGTAGTAGTTTTTAGAGCCCCTCTCCAAGGGCTTGTGCTACACTGTAAGGGATGCTGTGGATTGGTTATCATCTCCTACCACAAGATGGTTCACGAAAGGTTCCAACCACAGCCCCTTACAATTTTGTTAATCAGTTAAATACCGCCAGACGGTTTATGTGGAACAAGGCTACAAAAGTAAGGCGTACTGTGGATGCAGCATCACATATTTACCGCTGGAGGGATTTGTTATGGTGATTTCTGTTGGTATTGATGTCTCAAAAGATAAGCACGATTGCTTCATCAGCACCACCAACTTCTTTCCAGTTAGTAATCTTTCCTGTAAAAATATCTGTAAGCTGTGCCTTTGTAAGGTTCTTAACACCACCTGCTGTTACGTCCTTGTTTACGATAGGTGCCATTGTTACTACACATACCTTATGGTCTACAAGTTCTGCTGCCTTAGCTGCATCAAGCTTTTCTGCTGCCTCCACATCAGAGTTACCAATGTTAACTGTTCCCTCTGATACCTGCTTAAGTCCTTCACCAGAACCACCTGCATCGATTGTTATGTTAACATCTGGATATTTTTCATTAAAAAGGTCTGCCGCATCATCAACAAGTGGCTTTAATGCTGATGAACCTGCTGCTGTTATGCTTCCGCTAAGGTTAGAGTCTGCATCTGCTCCATTATCTGCACTGCTGCTTCCACAGCCAACAAGTGCTGTTACCATACATACTGTACTAAGAATTACAGCTGCGCTTTTCTTAAAATTCATCTTTCTCATAAATTTTTTCCTCACTTTTCTTTTAAAGGTCTATGTCTTATCGACAGATAAAAGAATAGCAGTGGTATGTAAAATACAATACCACTGCTACGAGAAATCTATGTAAAGTCTTTGTTAAATTGTAATTTTACTTAACGCAGCCAATAAGCTCGTTAATGTCTGCTACTCCATTTTTAGCACAATAATCTCTTATTCCGTCCACAACCTTAATTGTTGTAAGAGGGTCATTAAAATTAGCTGTACCAACTGATACCATCGTTGCACCTGCCATAATAAACTCAAGTGCATCATCTGCATTGGCAATTCCGCCCATTCCAATAATAGGAAGTGCTACAGCATTGGCAACCTGATATACCATTCTTACTGCAACAGGCTTTATAGCTGGACCTGAAAGACCGCCTGTCTTATTGGCAACAGCAAATGTTCTTCTATTAATATCAATCTTCATTCCTGTTAATGTATTAATAAGGGATACCGCATCAGCACCACCTGCCTCAACAGCTTTAGCCATCTCTGTAATATCTGTCACATTAGGGCTTAACTTCATAATTACAGGCTGCCTGGCAACCTTTTTTACCGCCTTTGTAATACGCTCTGCTGAAGCTGGAACCTGTCCGAAAGCAATACCACCCTCTTTTACATTAGGGCAGGATATGTTAATCTCAAGCATATCAACTGGCTGTTCGCCTAACTTTTCCACAGCATCAACATAATCTTCTTCTGTCTTTCCACACACATTTACTATTATCTTAGTATCATACTGCTTAAGAAATGGAATATCTCTCTTTACAAATGTATCAAGCCCCGGATTTTGAAGTCCGATTGCATTAATCATTCCACCGTAAGTCTCTGCTATTCTAGGTGTTGGATTGCCCGGCCAAGGTACATTTGCCACACCCTTAGTTGTGACCGCACCTAATTTATTAAGGTCTACATATTCACAATATTCCATACCTGAACCAAATGTTCCTGAGGCAACAGTAACAGGATTATTAAATTCAACTCCCGCAATATTTACTTTCATATTAACGTCTGCCGGATTAATTGGATTTACTCTATTAGCCATTATAACTCTACCTCCTTAACATTGAATACAGGGCCTTCTTTACATACTCTCTTATTCTTAACCTTTGAATGGTCATCAATATCTGTTGACTGACATACGCAGGCAAGGCACGCTCCTATTCCGCAAGCCATTTTTTCCTCTAAGGATACGAAACAGGCGATATTATTGCTTACCGCATATTCCTTTATTGCTCTTAACATTGGTGTAGGGCCGCAGGCAAATATTACATCTGCTGTTAAGTTATTCTCTCTTACTGCATCTAATACATTACCTTTAGTTCCAGCACTTCCGTCCTCTGTTGCAACATATACATCAGCAAACTGCTCAAATTCATCTTTTAAAAACATCTGTGAGTTTCTGTAACCAAGTACAGCCTGCTTCTTACATTCAAGCTGCTTAGCAAGCTCAAGCATTGGAGGAACACCAATTCCACCACCAAAAAGAATTGCCTTTAACTCTGTGTCCGCACAATCATTTCCTGTGACATTCTTTACATATTCCATAATAGACTTAATATCATATCCATTGCCAAGAGGTCCTTGAATATTAACATATTCCCCCTCCTTCATCTTAGAGAACTCCTCTGTCCCCTTTCCAGCAACCCTGTATACAATCCTTAAATTATCTTTATCTATTCTGCATATGCTTATTGGTCTTGGAAGAAGTCTTGCTCCATCGTTAGAATATACCGATATGAACTGTCCCGGTACAGCCTCTCCTGCCATCTTATCTGTCTTTAACCACATTTCATATATGCCTTCGGCTAAACACGAAGTCTTAATTATTAATGCATTTTCTCTGTATGACATATGTATTCTCCATTCTTAATTAATTATTTCAAATCCTTGTATACAACATTTCCATTGCATATAGTATATTTTATTTTACCATAAAGCTTCTGTCCGATAAATGGTGAATTACTAGCTTTCGATACAAAATTCTCTGTAACCTCCCACTCCTCATCTGGATTAAATATAACCAAATCAGCTATCTTTCCAGCCTCAATACAGCCTTTGTCCATTTTATAAAGCTTTGCTGGATTAACTGTCATCTTAGTGAGCAGTTCCTCAAGTGTTAAATAGCCTTTCTTTACAAGATTAGTAATTCCAAGTGCAAGTGATGTTTCAAGCCCTATCATTCCGCTCGGTGCTGCCTTGAACTCCTTAGCTTTCTCATCCTTGCTATGTGGTGCGTGATCTGTTGCAATTATGTCTATTGTTCCGTCCTTAAGGCCTTCAATTACAGCAAGCCTGTCAGCTTCTGTTCTTATTGGTGGATTAACTCTTGCAAGTGTGCCTTTCTCAAGCACAATGTCTTCTGTAAGCGAAAAATGCTGTGGAGTAGACTCTGCATGTACATCTGCTCCCAGCTTCTTAGATGTCCTTACAAGCTCTACTGATACCGCTGAGCTTATGTGCTGTATACATATTGTTGCCTTGGTTTCAAGTGCAAGCATACAATCCCGTGCTACCATCATATACTCTGAGCAGGCTGGTGCTCCACCTATATTAAGCTTGTCTGATACAACGCCTTTATTAATTCCCTGTTGTTCTATATATACAGGATTTTCCTCGTGAAAACTTAACGGCATATCAAGCTCTTTAGCTTTCTGCATAGCTTCCTTTACAAGCATTTCACTCTTAAGTGGAATACCATCATCTGTAAATACAAGTGCCCCGCCATTCTTAAGTTCCGTAAAGTCAGTAAGTTCTTCTCCCTTAAAGCCTTTAGATACTGCCGCAGCTGAATATACATTTATCGGCGTAGTTCTTCCCTTTTCTATTACATACTGCAACGTTTCTTTATTATCTACTATAGGATTAGTATTAGCCATACAAAGAACTGTTGTAAAACCTCCTGCCGCAGCTGCCGCAGCTCCTGTATTAATATCTTCTTTATAAGTAAAACCTGGATCCCTGAAATGAACGTGTGTATCTATAAGACCAGGTGCTACCACAAGACCTTCTGCATCAATTACTTCATCTACAGCTATGTCGGATACAGGCACATCAAATGCTTTTACCTGTATTATACCGCTTATTATTCCATTTTCCACAAGAATATCTGCCTTATATGACATATGTCTTGCCGGATCTATTATATGTCCATTCTTAATTAAAGTTCTCAATATTATCTCCATTCTTTATAAAAGCGGCATTACCAGTCTGTTGCTGAGTGGTACTGCCGCTTATTATAATAATTATTTACTTTCCAAGTGCTCCATTAATATCTGCAATCATATCAAGAGCTGCCTGTCTTGAAGCTTCACCGAAATTCTTAGCTCCAAACTTAGCATACTCATCTTTAGCATATGCAGCTATAATTCCTCTTGAACTATTAACTATCGCGCCAAGTCCGTCTGGGTTAAAGAAAGCTGTAAGGTCTTCAGCCTTGCCACCCTGTGCCCCATAACCAGGAACAAGGATATAAGCCTTTGGCATAACCTTTCTTAATACCTTACCCATCTCTGGATATGTAGCACCAACTACCGCACCTACATTACTATAAGTATCGCCCATACACTGGCTTCCCCATTCATTAACCTTAGCACCTACATGCTCATATAATGGCTTGCCGTCTATAAGCTGATCCTGAAATTCTCCACTTGAAGGATTAGAAGTCTTTACAAGGATAAATATACCTTTGTCTTCTTCATTGCATACCTTAATAAATGGATTAATTCCGTCAGAACCAAGATATGGATTAACTGTTGCAAAATCTTCATCAAATGGTGTTAAAAGCTTAGAACCAACTTTAACCTTTCCAAGATGTGCTACTGCATAAGCCTCAGATGTTGAACCTATATCGCCTCTCTTAACATCACCGATTACAACCATATCCTTCTCGTGACAATAATCAACAGTCTTCTTAAACACCTTAAGTCCTTCAATACCGAACTGCTCATACATAGCAATCTGTGGCTTAACTGCTGGTACAATATCATATATATTATCAATGATTGCCTTATTATACTGCCAGATAGCTTCTGCCGCACCTTCAAGAGTTTCTCCATACTGCTCAAAAGCTTCCTTTTGAACATGCTCTGGAATATACTTCATCATAGGATCTAAGCCTACAACTACGGGTGCATTTGTCTTAACGATTTTGTCAACTAATTTGTTAATCATCTATATTCTCCTTACATATCAATTAATCTATCTTATATTACAACTTTGGAACATCTTTATCAATAATAACTTCTGTTCCGTTGATATTAGAATATACAATCTTACCACCAGCTATTGTATACTTAATCTCACCACTTACCTTCTTGCCGTTAAATGGAGTGTTCTTGCCTCTTGAAGCAAATGTCTTACTGTCTATAACATACTCTGCATCCGGATCAATTATAGTAATATCAGCAGTCTTGCCAACAAGAAGTGTTCCCTTGTCTATACCGATAATCTTAGCAGGTGTATAACTCATCTTATCTGCCATCTCAAGAGGTGTAATAACATTTTTCTTAACAAGATCTGTCATTATAATAGCAACAGCTGTTTCAAGACCTGATATTCCAAATGGTGCTTCTACAAAACCTCTGTCTTTCTCTGTAAGATGATGTGGTGCGTGGTCTGTTGCAATTATGTCTATTGTTCCGTCCTTAAGGCCCTTAATAAGCATATCTTTATCCTTATTAGTTCTTAATGGTGGATTAACCTTGTAGTTAGCATCATCTTCATTAATATCATCTTCTGTAAGTGTTAAATGGTGTGGCGTTACCTCTGCTGTAACATCAAGACCTTCTTTCTTGGCTGCCGCTATCATTCTTACGCTGTCCTCTGTTGAAACATGGCATATATGAAGCTTGGCACCCGTATTCTTAGCAAGGAGTAAATCTCTTGCCACCATAATATCTTCTACAGAATTCATAATTCCGTAAAATCCAAGTTCTCTTGCTTTATTGCCGGCATTCATAACTCCCCTTGCTGCAAGATCCTTATCTTCACAATGTGCAAATACCGGTATTCCTACTTCTGCCGCAAGCCTCATAGCCTGTCTTGCTACTCTAGCATTCATAACAGACTTCCCATCCTCGCTTACTGCTACAGCTCCTTCCTCATAAAGCCTCTCATAATCAGTTATATACTCTCCGTCCTGACCTGCTGTCATAGCTGCTATAGGAAGAATATTAATATCTGTTACTTCTTCTGACTTATTCTTTATGTATTCAACCATCTCAACGCTGTCAATTGCAGGCTTAGTATTAGGCATTGGACACACTGTTGTAAATCCACCTCTTGCCGCAGCTCTTGCACCAGTTCTTATTGTTTCCTTATGTTCAAAGCCTGGTTCTCTGAAATGTACATGTAAATCCACAAGTCCTGGCATAACCATACAGCCCTTAGCATCAATAACTGTATCTGCTGCCTTGTCAATATCCTTTGCCACTTCTGCTATAACCCCATCTTCAACAAGAATATCCCTAATGTCATCAGTGTTACTTGCAGGGTCAATAACTCTTCCGTTCTTAATCAACATTCTCATATATTAATCCTCCCCTTAAAATTTAATCTTTCAAACTCGTAAGCAGGTTCAGGTTTACCATAATAGTATCCCTGTATGAAGTCAACACCCAGCTCTCTTAATATATCCAACTGGCTCTTATCCTCAACACCTTCTACAACTATCTTAGTTCCTATAGTAGCAGACAATTCAACTATAAGCTTAATGAATGCCTGTGCATACTCATCTTCCGTTATATCATCAATAAATGTCTTGTCAACTTTAATAATATCAAAAGGAAGCTGTTTAATGTAGTTAAGTGATGAATATCCTGTACCGAAATCATCAAGAGCTATCTTTGGTCCTAATTCCCTTATGCCATTAATTATATTAAGAACCCTGTCCATATCATTAATAGCAAAGCTCTCTGTAATCTCCAGCACGATATTCCTAGGATTAACTCCTGTCTTCTTAAGCACTTTAGCTACTGTATCTACTATATCTTTCTGAAGAAGCTGGACAACCGACAGATTAACATTGATATGGAAATCCGGCATACCATGTTCATTCCAGTATCTGCACTGTCTGCAGGCTTCCTCAAGAACATAATCACCAATTGAAGTTATAAGTCCAAGATATTCAGCAAGCGGAATAAAATCACCCGGACCCATAAATCCAAGCGACTTACTGTCCCATCTTACCAGTGCTTCACACGATGCACATTCCTCTGTGTTAATATCAACTACAGGCTGGTAGAATACAACAAATTCATCAATTCCTGTCGCAACAGCCTGCCGCATATTATTTTCAATATCAAGGCGTCTTACAGAATTCTGTTTGTTGCACACATCATAAAAAGAATATCCATTCTTACCATTCTTCTTAGACTCATGCATTGCTATATCAGCCATTCTGATAATCTCGTGTACATCTTTGCTGTCATCTGGAAATACCGCAATACCCATACTCATAGTACAGAAATATTCTGTCTCCATAAGATACCACGGTTTGTTAAATATCTCTTTAACCTTATTGGCAATTCTCTCTAATTCAAGGAACATATCAGGCATTACTATGGCAACAAATTCGTCACCACCCATTCTGTAACATCTGCCTCTAAGACCTACTATACTCTGAAGTCCTGCCGCAATCTGCTGTAAAAGAATATCTCCATACTGGTGTCCAAGACCATCATTAATGTGCTTGAAATCATCAAGGTCGATAAACAAAACCGCACCCTTAACACCATCTCTTATAGCTTCGTTAATTATAGTCTTTAAGTCTGACTCACACTTCATACGATTATAAAGACCGGTAAGGAAATCGTTATGTGCCTGAAATTCAATCTTCTGCTGATTCTTTTTCTTCTGTGTTATATCAGAAGCTGTACATACAATCACCTCACTTGCATCTATCCATATAAGCTTGGTAAATCTTACTTCAAACCACAGACCTGACTCAGCATTATACTTCTCCACAGGTCTTATGTATTCTCTTGTATAATCAGAAAAATCATAATATCCATCAATATTATTGCCCTCAGCATTATTAATATATTCTTCAAGGGTCTTCTCTACATCTTCTTCTGCCGGTACAAGAATATCCTGCATACATTCTTTTATTGTATCTTTAATCTCCTTCGACTCAGCCGCTACCTTATTCTCAAACAGAATATTGCCTGTAGCAGTATCACATACAATAATACCTGAACCTATGTTATTAAGAATATCCTTTAAGACTTCATATGATGAGAGCAGTGAATTATTAGTTACTCTCATCTGGGCAATACTCTGAATAATACCTGTAACATCATATATAAAATGCATATTGTCCTCATTATCGGACCATAGCTTTATATTGTTCTTATCATATATGACAAAATGCATAGCATCTATGTCATTAATCCTAATAGGAACGCTTATGCTGTTCTCACCATTCAGTGCCATAACATCGCATTTCTTAGCTTCCTCTATACATTCACCCTCAGATGCAATTACTGTCCATTCATCATCTGAACCCTTCTGAAGCAATGCAATACAATCAGCATTAATGTATGCTATAGTCTTATGTAATATTAGTTCTACTGTATGCTGAAATGTATCTCTTGACTCAAGGCTTTCTATCAATTCTGACAACACTTCAAACTTCTTATTAGTCTCTCCCAAAACTCCTGCCTCCAGAATGTTTTACATAGACTAATTATATAATATTTATACCAGTTTGGGAACTGTTTTTATATATTTTTTAAATTACATACGAAATGAAATGCAATTTTTAATTGTTTTATTAAACTATGCGTGATATTATGAATATTATGTTTTTATGCAGATTTTATAAACTCATTCTGCAAGTGTTTTCCAACTGGTGTATGCAGAACACTTAATTAAAATATTGCAGCACATTACTATGTAAGAACAGGAGAATTTATGGATAATATTTACAAATATAATACTACCCTGAAAGCTTCAGGCAATGATTACAAAAAGATTGTATTCTGGAACAGATTTTTAAGAAACCCTGTCGAACTTATACTTTCGTGGGTTCCTGCCGTTATCTCAATAATTATGCTTGCCTCTGGCAGATACAACACATTTTTATTAATTATATATGCAATATGCTGGTTCTATCCTATATACATATTTGCATTCCAGTTCAAATCAAGCGTTAATTACCACTTGAAGCACAGAGATTCATCAGAAGATGCTCCCTGCACAATAACATTAATGGATAACGCGATACTTGCTGATATCCCAGACCATAATTTAATATATACTTACGAATGGGAACAATTCACAACTGTATATTTCAAATATGGATATTATATGTTGTTTAATGGGAAGCAAATGGTTGTAATGCTTAATAGTAATGATATGCCTGAGAATATCAAGAAGAATGTGGGCGGATTTATTATGGAGCATGTAGATAGAAATAAGTGCAGGATAGTGTACTAGGCTCATACTGACGTTGTGTAGTTTTACTATATTACCGCCGGGCACGCTCTCGCTGCTTGTAGCCGTAGCGGACACGTAAGCGGCTAAAATACAGCCGCTAAGTGTCGACGGCTGCAAAAGCACCCAGCTTGCAATATAGTAAAGCTGCACAACTGGGGTATGGCTGAATTGCAGAATATAAAATGTAATCAGGAAAATTGTGCGAACACTGAATAGTTATCGTATTGTTTATGTTATAATATAAAAGAAGATGTGCTTACACAAAATTTATAAATGTAGACACAGATTAAATATGTTTAATTATGAGAAAACAGGCAGGCTTTAACATCTAAACTTCGTTAAAGTCTGCCTGTTTTTATAAGTTGTGCTTTCTATCAACACTTTTTCCTATAAGTCTAACCTCTTGTTTTATCTTGCCAACCAGCCGCCGTCTACTGCCAGAGTAAAGCCGTTGACGTAGTCTGAGGCTTTAGATGCAAGATATATTACTGCACCTTCCATATCTTGTGGTGTGCCCCATCTGCCTGCTGGAATTCTGTCAAGAATAGCTTCGCTTCTGTCGGCATCATCTCTTAACTGTGCTGTGTTATTAGTTGCCATATATCCTGGCGCAATTCCATTTACATTAATGTTATACTTTGCCCATTCATTGGCTAACGCTCTTGTTAAGCCTATAATTGCACTCTTGCTTGCTGTGTATGACGGAACTCTTATTCCACCCTGATATGAAAGCATTGAGCATACATTAATTATCTTTCCGCCTTCTCCCTGCTTCATAAGCTGCTTAGCAAATGCCTGACTTAAGAAGAATACCATTTTCTGATTAACCTGAATTACCGAATCCCAATTCTCCTCTGTGAATTCAATTGCATCCTGTCTTTTAATAATTCCCGCATTATTAACAAGAATATCTACTCTGCCATATGTATCAATCGCTGCTTTCATAACTACATCTATTGAAGCCATATCTGAAAGGTCAGCTATAACCTCTGAGAACGCACCACCATCTGCTTCTATCTTATTCTTAGTATCTTCGCAGGAACGTCTTGCAACGCCAAGAACCTTAGCTCCTGCCTGAGCTAAAGCTACTGCCATTCCCTGTCCTAGACCTGTGTTAGCACCTGTGACAACTGCTACTTTTCCGTCAAGTTTAAACAAATCTAATATCATAGTATTCCCTCATTTCTGCACACGCCATTTTAATTAAATCCAATAAGCTTATTCATTACTTTATAACCAGTCTTAGATATTCCTCTGCCGACTTTGCCCGGAAGATTAACTGTATTGCCAAGTATGCTGTATCTTAACTCTTTATAGAGCTTGGAATCTGAATCCTTAACATACTTCCAAAGTTCCTTTTTCTTAACAAGGTTCTCATCTGTGCCTGATATAATCAGGAATATTGATGATACTTCCATCATAATTCTAAGATATGTCACCATATACTTTCTGCATCTTTCATTGACAGGCTTATTGCCAAGATATGAATCTATAAGACGTCTTGTAACTCTTAACTGCTGGTCAATTCTTGAAATCATAACTGTTTCATTAACTGACTGGTCTTCCCTTCCAATAAAATATCTGTAGAAATTAACATTCATATAGTACATTTTCTGAACAACCGGCAATGGCTCAAATACAAATATATTATCTACATAAAATGTATGCTCAGGAAGCTTCAGACCGAATTCCTTTATAAGCTGTGTTCTGTATATTACTGAGTGCATAAGAATATACTGGTCTACCTTGAAATGTCCCATCTCATCCCATCCAAACATTCTGTCAACTGGAAGTGCATTCTCATAGTGAATGACTTTCTTTCTCTTAGCACCAACCTTTTCATATACATAATTCGCAATAAGCATATCTGGGAGGTCATCTTCCTCAACAAAGTTCTTAAGCTTAGTTAATATCTTCTTATAGCTTTTAACATCAACCCAGTCATCGCTGTCTACAACCTTAAAGAACATCCCTGTGGCATTGGCAAGACCTGTATTAACAGCCTGCCCATGTCCACCATTCTCCTGATGTACAGCCTTGACTATGTTAGGATATTTTGCTTCATATTCCTTGGCAATCTTTAATGTATCATCTTTTGTTGAACCATCATCAACAATTATTATCTCTACATCGTCACCACCTGCAAGGCATGATTTGATACATTTTTCCATATATGCTGCTGAATTATAACATGGAATTGCAAATGATAATAACTTCATATAATATCTCCAATCTCTACATTCTGTCAGGACACTGTATACCTAATAAATCAATACAAGTTTCAAGTATCTCTTTAGTAAGTGTGATTAATGCAATATAGCTTTCCTGCTGTTTCTTATCCTCTTCTGCAAGAATCTTTGTGTTATGATAAAATCCGTTAAATGAGTTAGAAACCTCATATATATACTGGCATATCTTGTGAGGTGCATTATCCTTGTATGCTCCATCTATAACATCTGAGAACTTAATAAGTGCAAGTGATAAAGCCTTCTCTGACTGTTCTTTTGAAGGCAGTATTGTAAGATCACCAACACTTACGCCTGTTTCCTTATACTTTGCAAGAATAGACTTTATTCTTACTATTGTATACAAAATATAAGGACCTGTATTACCTTCAAATGAAGCAAATCTATCTACATCAAATACATAATCTTTAGATGCCTGATTAGATAAATCACCATACTTAAGTGCAGCAAGACCCACAATCTTAGATATATTATCAGCTTCTTCATCCGTCATTGAACGGTTCTCTTTAATCTTATTAAGAATAACTTCATTAATATCAGATATAAGATGTTCAAGACGCATAACACCACCTGAACGTGTCTTAAATGGCTTGCCATCCTTTCCATTCATAGTACCAAAACCAACAAATCTCATATCTGCATCTGGTCTTACAATTCCAGCCTTCTTAGCTGTTCTGAATACCTGAGTAAAATGAAGCTCCTGTCTTTTATCAGCGAGATAAATGTATGTATCCGGCTTATATAACTTCTCTCTCTCAACAATAGTTGCAAGATCTGATGTAGCATAAAGTGCCGCACCGTCTGACTTTCTTACTATGCAAGGAGGAAGTTCCTTAGTATCTGTTGGCTCTGCAATATCTACTACTGTAGCTCCCTGGCTTTCATAGGCAATTCCATCTTCAACCATCTTATCAACCATATCTTTAATATATGGCTGTGCATCACTTTCACCCTTCCATAAGTCAAATGATACATTAAGATTATCATAATTCTTCTTTAAATCCTTCTTGGAAACATTCATAATATGCTTCCATATTGCTGTGCATGCTCTGTCCCCGCTCTGAAGCTTAAGTGTGGATTCGTGTGCTCTCTTAGCGAATTCTTCATCTTCCTTAGACTTAGCACTTGCCGCCGGATATATCTGTTCAAGCTCTGATATCGTAAATGGGGGTTCACTTGGATACTCTCCTGTATACGCCTCATCAAAATATGGAAGTTCAGGCTTTCTGTCCCTTAACTCCTCTATGATAAGACCCATCTGAAGTCCCCAGTCTCCAAGGTGTACATCACCTATTGTATTGTTGCCTGCGTATCTGTTAATTCTCTTAACACTCTCACCAATTACAGCAGATCTTAAATGTCCTACATGTAATGGCTTAGCTGCATTAGCTCCACCATAATCCACTATTACAGTCTTAGCTTCCTCGCTGTTCTCATATCCGTACTTATCATCTTCTGACATCTTATTAAGATAATCTGAAAGATATCCAGCACTTACCTTTATATTGATAAATCCTGGCTTAACACTTTCAATTGTGTCAAACATACCATTAGATGTAAGCTTTGCAACTATCTCATCTGCAATAACAAATGGAGCTTTTTTATAAGTCTTAGCTGCTGCCATCGCGCCATTGCACTGGAATTCGCATAAGTCAGGCCTGTTAGATATAGTAATTCTTGCGTATTCTTCTGAATATCCACATTCTGCAAATGCTTTCTTAAATTCATCTGTCATAAGTTCAATTATGGTCTTCATTATATTCTCCATTCCTGTTAAATTCTGCTTCATAAAATGTATTATTATAAAGTAACAAGAAAAGAATCCCGAGAGCCGAGATTCTTTAATAAAATCATCTATTTAGTATAAAACACTTTCAAGGAAAAGTCCATAGCTCTCAGCTGGAAGTGACATAACAACATCCTTGCCAGCCATAATATTCTCTACATCTTCCACCTTCTTAAGTCCGCTTCCTACATCAAGAAGCATACCAATCATATATCTTGCCATATTATGAAGGAAATCATCTGCTGTTATTCTTATCTCACAACTGTCTCCATCTGTAGTTATCTCTACATCTTTGATATCCCTTACTGTAGACTTGCTCTTCTTCGCAGTAGTAAATGCTTTAAAATCATGCTTTCCAATCATATAAAAAGCTGCCTGCTTCATAGCCTTAATATCCGGAATATCAAATGTATGATAAGCATACTTTCTTGTAAATACATTCGCTACATTAGCCATATCTATCTTGTATACATATGTCTTCTCCCTCGCATTAAGCTGGCTATGAAATCTTTCATCTACTAATTCCACGCGACTAACAGCTATATCCCTTGGAAGATATCTGTTAAGGTAATTCTTAACCTCTACAGGCTGGTACTTATCATTAAGCTTGAAATTGGCTGTCTGATTAAGTGCATGAACACCTTTTTCTGTCCTGCATCCAACATATATATCAATATCTTCACCTGTCATCTTCTGAATTATCTCTTTAATCTTACATTCTATAGTGTTAGAATTGGAGTCCTTGCCCATTCTGACCCAGCCGTCATATCTCCCACCATCATATTGAAGTTGTAATCTATAATTGTACATCTATTCTTCCATAACCTTTTCAATTGTATTAACAATCACGTCCATATCAAAAGGCTTCTGTATAAAATCAGCCGCTCCTTTCTTAAGAGCCTCTATCATATTAGCCTTCTGTCCTGCCGCTGTTACCATAATAATCTTGGCATCAGGGTCTATCTCTATAATATCCTTAACTGCATCTATTCCGCCAAGAACCGGCATTGTAATGTCCATAGTTGTTATATCCGGTCTGTATATTCTGAACTTTTCAACGCCTTCTGCTCCGTTAACAGCCTCTGCAACAATCTCGTGTCCAGCCTGTTCAAGCATATTTCTTAAGAACTTTCTTGAAGTCTTAGAATCATCTACTATCAAAATCTTCGCCATAATATTCCTCCGTTCCATATGTCTATAATTAACCACCCGGCTTGTGCAGAAGCATTTAGTATCTGTAATCAACTACAAATACAATATATCTATAATCATTCAACAACCAACAATAATTGACTGATAATTATTAACAACTTCAGCTTCTGTAATACGCCTTAATTATGTACATATATTTTTATACATTAAGCTTAACTTTATCATCCGCAACCATAAGCAGATTAAATCTATGTCCTTTCATATTAAATGTAACTGCATACATTCCATTATCAGCTTTAATCTGTGTATCCTGATAAAATACCGGTGGGTGTAAAGACACCTCTATCTCTTCATAACTGAGCTTAGTCGCATATGCACCATTAATAATATTAATAAGTTCGCATATTGCATCATAAGCATCTGCATCAAACTTATTCATATCTTCCTGGGAAAATGTAGATGCAACACAAAGAAGGTCAGCATCTTCACCCGCTATCCCTAAGAATACATCTATATCTCCATCCATAATCTGACAGCCGACAAATTTACCATCAAATTCCTTCTGATATATTATTCTCTCAAGTTCAATCTCAGTACTCATAAACTGTGTAAATACCTTTAAAACACTCTGCATCTGCTTATTATAATATTCTGTATTCATATCAAGAAATGTTGTAACCATATCATCTATATTACCATCCTTGATAACCTGCAATTCATTGTCAGTAAATACAGATCCAGAATGATTCTTAGCAATATACTTGTTAATCATCTTATCCTGCATACCTCTTCTCCTTGTGCATAACCTTCTATAAATACATTATTCATACAATTTTACTGTAAGATTATTATACATCAAGAAAACATATATTAGCAACATCAATTTTCACTTATAAACACTTATTATCGGATTTTATTTTCACTTATAAATGCTTATCAGTTTAATTGTTTAGACAGTTTATTCAATTTGCCACATTTATCATATACAACTTGTGCATATTTCACATTTAATATCCCAAAGATAATACACTAAAATTGACGCACAAACAACCCCAGCATTAAAATTAATTAATGCCGGGGTTGATTAAATATCTATTATTCTAATCTGTTTATAATAACAGCTTTATATTAAGCGTTCTCTACTGAGTAGTTAGGGGCTTCCTTAGTGATATGAATATCGTGTGGATGACTCTCTCTTAATGCAGCAGACGACATCTTAATAAACTTACCTGTCTCCTGAAGCAATGGAATTGTAGGTGCTCCACAATAACCCATACCTGAACGAAGACCTCCCATAAGCTGGAATATTGTATCTTCAACAAGTCCCTTATATGCAACACGTCCTTCAACACCTTCTGGAACAAGCTTCTTAGCACCTGTCTGGAAGTATCTGTCCTTGCTTCCATTCTCCATAGCTGCAATAGAACCCATACCTCTATAAACCTTATACTTTCTGCCCTGGAATAACTCAAATGAACCAGGAGCTTCATCACAGCCTGCAAGAAGACTTCCGAGCATACATACACTACCACCGGCAGCAATAGCCTTAACAATATCACCTGAGAACTTGATACCACCATCAGCGATAACTGGAATACCGAACTTCTTAGCTTCTGCATAAGCATCCATAACTGCTGTTACCTGAGGTACACCAATACCAGCAACAACTCTTGTTGTACAGATAGAACCAGGTCCGATACCAACCTTAACTGCATCTACACCAGCTTCGCAAAGTGCCTTAGCAGCTGCACCTGTAGCAATGTTACCAGCGATTACCTGTAAATCAGGGAATGCTGACTTGATATTCTTTAATGTTGTAATAATATTCTTAGAGTGACCATGTGCTGAATCAATTACAATACAGTCAACACTTGCATCAACAAGAGCCTGAACTCTATCCATAACATTGGCTGTAATACCAACTGCAGCACCTGCAAGAAGTCTTCCCTGTGAATCATGTGCAGATGCAGGATACTTAATAGACTTCTCAATATCCTTTATTGTAATAAGCCCTCTTAACTTGAATTCATCATCAACGATTGGAAGCTTTTCTTTTCTTGCCTTGCCAAGGATCTTCTTAGCTTCTTCAAGAGTAATTCCAACTGGAGCTGTTACAAGATTCTCGCTTGTCATACATTCCTTAATTGGTCTTGAGAAATCTTCTTCAAATTTAAGATCTCTGTTAGTAATAATACCAACAAGCTTTCTATCATCATCTGTGATAGGAACACCAGAAATTCTGAACTTACCCATAAGTTCGTTAGCTTCCTGTAATGTATTATCTGGATGTAAGAAAAATGGATCTGTAATTACTCCATTCTCTGATCTTTTTACCTTATCAACTTCCTCTGCCTGCTGCTCAACTGACATATTCTTGTGGATAATACCTATACCACCCTGTCTTGCCATAGCGATTGCCATTCTATGTTCAGTAACTGTGTCCATACCTGCACTCATCAAAGGAATATTAAGCTTAATATTCTTTGTAAGATTAGTTGTTAAATCGATCATATTAGGTGTTACTTCTGAATACTGTGGAACTAATAACACATCGTCAAATGTAATGCCCTCACCAATAATTGTACCCATTTTCCTTTGTCCTCGCTTTCCTGTGAATAAAATAATTAAGTTATATGCGCATAATAACGCAATTCTTGGTACAAAAAAATCCGAATACTTAATTCGGACATTTCTGTGTGGAGAAATCTGATAAACGTTCTATCATATTCCTTTTGTTTATAATATTAGAATTGTATCAGAGCATTTTTTAAAAGTCAATAACTTTAAACACATCTTTTTCAACAACATTTTGTATGCTGTGAAGAATACGTTCATCAGGATATACAAATACCCTGACCAATTCGTTATGTTCATTATAAGCATATATGACAACCGAATCGTGGTTGCTTGCACCAACTGAATAATCATAAGTCTTAACGTCCATATGGTTCATACGGAGTGCATCCTGCGAATCAGCTCTTGCCACAAGCTTTGCTCTTGAAAGTGTATACACACCACATCTTTTTCTTGCTGATTTTGCCATAATCCTGTCAATCGTAAGCGTATCATCCACTATCGAATACTCAAGCTCTGCATTATAATACTGGAATACCAAAAATGTCATCACCGCAAATAATGCAAGCACAATTATTCCAAATGTTCTTGTCTGTGGTATGGTTGTAGCCGCCACAATACAGCCTATTATAAGCAATGCCTTATAAACAACTGCTGTCTTAGGCGGTTTTACCTTTACTATCTGTTCTACTGCTACATCAAACATAAAACTACTCCTATCTTGTAATACTTCCAATTAATCAAAGTAATTAATTTTCTTCTTAGTGCCTGCAGCCGCCTTAACCTTTACATCTGGTATCTCATAGTCTTCTATATCAATTATATCCTTGCTTTCGTCGCACATTATAAGTAATTTAGCAATCATTTTAAGCTTTTCTTTCATTCCGAAGCTTCCACCAACACTATAAGCTGTACCATTTACTTCATATCTGTTCATTAATGAGAAATATACTGGTCTGTCTTCTTTAGCAACATCTGTATAATCTTTAACATCAATACATAATAAAGCATCTGCTGCTTCCTCTAACTTGTCTGGGTGCTTAGCTATAACAGAACTGCATATTGTTCCAAGCATATCTGTCTGGTTCTGCGCGTATTCATTACCATATACGCTGAATTTCACAAGTGCTCCACTTCCCTTGCCGCCAGCAGAAGAACCACCTCTGACCTTTACCGCTGGAAGTTCAACCTGTTCTGAGCTGAATATCTCTGGGCTTTCACCACATATATTAAGCAGAAGTGCCATTTTCTTTAACTTGTCTACTACTGAATATGATGTTCCAACGCATATATGGCTTCCATTAGCGAATTCAAAGAATTCACAACTTCTGAAATATGTAGGCATATCTGCCTTACGATTCTCTGGAAGACTGTAATCAACATCAGATACGCAGTTCATCCCATTATACGAAGGAAGTTCGTCCACAATATCCTGATGTTTATTAAGAACGTGTGCAAAAAATGTAAGCATCATATCTGACTGATTAAGCTCATACTCCTTGCCATAAAGCGTAAATCTGATATCACCTGTACTTGTAGCCTGTCTTGTTCTGGTGTTATCAGTTATATTGTTGTTGTCTGTAGATGTGGCAAAATCATCTGTAGTAACGCTGTCTGTTGATGTGCTATTTTCATCATCAATAATATCATTGCTGTCTATTTCATTGATATTTGTGTTATTATTTGCCACATTGTTATTCTCTGTACTCTGAATATTATCAGAAGTTCTATTATTCTCAATGTCAGCTTCTGTAGTATTATTCTTAACGGCTGGTGCAGAAGCACTGCTCTGACTTGCTGTAGATGATGTAGTTGTGGCAGATGATGAAGCATTGATGTACTTTTCTTTAAGTTCCTCCAATACATCAATATTAATTTTGTCATTCTTATCATTAGTAAAATTGTTATACATTAACTGTGCACAATCACCAGCTGTTCCATATTTCTGAATACTATAGCTTGACTCTTTAAAAATATAACTAAGCATACTTATCGCAACTCTATGTGCTGTATTCAAACCATCTATAGTTGACCTGACATCTTTCTTTAACTTGCTCTTTACTGCAATATTATCTTCCATGACATCTTTAAGGACATTTACTTCCTCTGGAACCATCTTTATTGCCATACTCTGACTTTCTTTTGCAACTGTATTATTATACACTGCATCTTCCATTTTTTGTATTGTAGACATATTATCATCCAATGCAATATAAAAATTCTCAAGATACTTGCCTTTTTCCATCTTTAAATCCTCTGAACGTGTTACAAGCTGTTCTATAAGGCAGGCATAACTACGGAAATAGTTAAGACTAAGAAATGAAATCATAGCAACACAATCAACATCATATAAACGCTCCTTAATATTCTGTAACCAGTTCTTAGAAATATTCTCCTGAAGCTCTATATCTATATATACATTAATTCCACGTTTTCTAAGTTCATATACAAATTCATAAACCTTCTCTTTATCCTTACTTGCATAACTTACAAATACATAAGGTTCACCCTTTATCCATCCATCTTCAAGTTTCTTTTTAAGCTCATCAATATCAGCCATTACCATTCCTCCTGCGTGACAATTAAAATCCAATATGGAAGTATTATAACATACCCCCTGACTTTTTTAAATAAAAACAACTATCCCTGGTATTTTTCACTAATGTTTTATCTTGTAATATTTCTTACCCAGATATACTTCTTATAATGTATATATACTGCCGGGAACTTAACCAGCTCATCCAGGCTT
>OLOR01001660.1_pt1 | contig 19732 bp, 13 predicted proteins | sample 1672521 | NCBI WGS metagenome assembly OLOR01 (sample SAMEA3136695, study PRJEB25190) | human gut metagenome | biome: human gut; feature: human-associated habitat; material: faeces | place: Austria | collected 2013
GCATTTGTTTTTTTCTTGCGATATCAACGAGAACCCGTTCGGCGGAGCCGAACATGGAGCGCGACAGCGCGAGGGTTCGAGTCTGCAAAAAGCAAGAAGAAAAAGCGCGACGCGAAGCGGCATTTGTTTTTGTAAATTGGGGCATATTATTCATAAAAACAAATGAAGAGACAATGTGAAAGGAGCAGTGGGTTACATGTTAAAGGACTGGAATAAGCCTGAGCGTCCATCGGATGAAGAGATAGACGCAAGGTTAAAGATCGCCAGAGAGAATCTGACGCGCAATCAGATCAAGGTTAAGGAAGGCAAGATACCTGTATTTGTAATATTTGAGGGCTGGGGAGCCGCAGGTAAGGGAAGTCTTGTCGGAAGGATCATCAAGAATATGGATCCTAGATTTTTTCAGGTGGAGTCGGTAAAGTATTCCACTGACGAGGAAAAACGCAGACCATTCCTGTACAAGTATTTTACAAGAATACCAGAGCAGGGGGAGTTTGTATTTCTGGATGGTGGCTGGATGAGGGACATAGTAGGTGGCAAGATGTCCGGGGAACTGTCAGATAAGGAATACAGGAAGAGAGTTGACAGTACCAAGAGATTCGAGAGAACCTTGGCGGACAACGGATATCTGGTCATGAAATTCTTCTTCCAGATAGACAAGCACGAACAGAAGAAGCGGCTTGCTGCGCTTCTTGAAGATGAAACTACGAAGTGGAGAGTGTCTAAGCATGATCTGAAGCAGAACAAAAAGTACGACGAGTATCTTGAGGCGTTCGACAGCTTTATGTATGACACCAATCTGTCAAATGCTCCGTGGTACATGATAGATGCAAAGGAGAGAAAATGGGCAGAACTTCAGATACTTGACATCATAAATCAGGGCGTGGAGACTGCGCTGCTCAATCAGGGGCATGCTGTACCTATACTGCAGAATACATTTGCGCTCAAGAAGATTCCGAAACTTTCAGAGGTGTCTCTCGATAAGAAACTCACGGACGAGGAGTATAAGGAAGAACTCGGCAAGCTGCAGAAGAAGCTCGGCAGACTGCACAACGAACTTTACCAGAAGAAGATACCGGTTATCATCGGATACGAGGGCTGGGATGCGGCAGGCAAAGGTGGAAATATCAAAAGGATAGCGGAGGCACTTGATGCCCGTGGTTATGTGGTAAATCCTATAGCAAGTCCGGAACCGCATGAGAAGGCAAGGCATTTTCTGTGGAGATTCTGGACAAGACTTCCAAAGTCCGGGCATGTGGCTATATTTGACAGAACCTGGTATGGAAGAGTCATGGTTGAGAGACTTGAGGGATTCTGCTCGGAGAACGATTGGCAGCGTGCATACAATGAGATAAATGAATTTGAGAAGGAACTGCATGACTGGGGAGCTGTAGTCATCAAATTCTGGGTACAGATCGACAAAGACACGCAGCTTGAGAGGTTCACACTCAGGCAGAACACGCCTGAGAAACGCTGGAAGATCACTGATGAGGATTGGCGTAACCGTGACAAATGGGATAGCTACGAGGTGGCAGTCGATGAGATGCTTGAGAAGACCAATACAAGCTTTGCACCTTGGCACATACTGGAGTCAAACGATAAGAAATATGCCAGAATAAAGGCTCTCAAGATTGTTATCAAGGCGATAGAGGATAAGCTGGAGCATCTCGACAATTAATGATGGGCGCCGGATGCGATCACTCGATACCCAGAATGATATAACACATTTGTGACAGATATAAGTAAAGGTACAAAAAACACGAGGCGGTGATACACAATATTAAGGTATCACCGCCTTTTAAAAAGGTTTTAAGGTATATGTTCCACCTGACGTGTCTGACCGCAAAGGATATAATATACAAGGAGGGAGATACGGTCCAAGCATCAGGCAGACTGCAAAATATAAAAACTATATTTCCTGTATGGGTAAGACAGGAAGATAAGTCATTACTATGATTATATTAATTGTTTTTCTTTGATGATGGCGACTCCGAGCGGGGTTAACTCAAGCTCTCCATCAACTACATTCTGAGTCTGAATATTGGTTCCATGAACATCGGATATGGACTGAGGTTCATCGGTATTATTTAGGTAGAAACCAAATGAGGTTCCGTCATCTGCGTATCTGCGGTGATACTGAACTCCGTCAGGCAGACATTTGGTTGCTATTCCGGTATCTGCCAGCATCCGCTCCATGATCTCACCAAGTTTGCTGTAATCTATTCTTGCAGCTACGTAGTAGGCCTTGCCTTTGCCGTAGCTGTTCACTGTCACTGCTGCATTTCCTGCATAGAAATCAGAATCGTATGTTCCCAGCACTTCCGCTGTTCCAACTCTCAGGATCTCCGCATAGTCCCGGAGTCCACATGAACTTCCATCTGTGAATGTCACGCTGTTTCTGTCAGATGGGTACAGAGTATCGATCTCCTCACTGATGACTCCGAATACATCTGCAAGCCCATTTCCCGGGAATCCCCCAAGGATGCAGAGCTGATTCTTGTCCACGTAACCGGTGAAGTATGTAGCCAGGAGCTGCCCGCCTCTCTTTACAAATGCAGCGAGAGATTCTGCAGCACCGTCCCTGAGCATATAGAGCATAGGAGCCACGATCACATCATAGTCGTCAAGCGGATCATCGGATGCAATCACATCCGCGTCGACACCAAGCTTTGTCAGTTCCTTGTATACAGACATGCATGTCTCAGGATATTTTTTTGATTCCTGACCTAATGCCTTGACATCATCTATAGCCCACATATTGTCCCAGTCGAACAGCAGTGCCACTTTTGATCTGATGAGCGTTCCGGTTATCTCGGAGAGTCCGGCAAGTTCGCTGCCGAGAGCGGCAACCTCCTTAAATACCCTGGTGTCATTTGTTCCAAGATGGTCGACAACGGCACCGTGATACTGTTCAAATGAGCCTCTGCCCTTTCGCCACTGGAAGTACTGAACAGTGTCAGAACCGCAGGCTATAGCGTTGTATGAGAACAGCTTGTGGATGCCCGGCCTTTTTAGTTTGTTATATGGATGCCAGTTTACAAGCCCCGGAGCACTCTCCATAAGCATGAAAGGCTTATCCTTCTTCATGGATCTCATGACTGCGTGGTCAAATGTGTTCTGTCCCATGACATCCGCAAGGCTTTCATAGTCGTTGTGGAATCTAGGGTATGAATCCCAGGAGATTACGTCAAGTTCCTTTGCCATTGGTCTGTAGTCAAGACCCTCGTAGAGCTGCATGAAGTTGGTTGTTATAGGTATTTCAGGGGTGAGTTCACGGAGGAGCTTTATCTCTGACTTCATGTAATCGTTCATGTTCCATGTGGTAAATCTCTTCCATTCGAGGTTCAGCCCCATGATGCTGAAATCACCATTTTTGTATGGTGGCTCAATCTGTGAGAAGCTGTTGTATGAGTGACTCCAGAAGGTGGTCCACCATGCTTTGTTCAGCCTGTTTATGTCGTGGTCGAACTTCTCTGCGAGGTAATTCTGAAATCTTTTCACACAGAGACGGCAGTAGCACTCGCCGCCAAGCTCATTTGACACATGCCACATGATGAGTCCTGGATGGTTTCCCACATGGGCATGGAGCTGACGGATGATATTGTAGACCTTTTCTCTGTAAATAGGTGAGCTCATGCAGTGGTTCTCACGTACACCCTGGTGTTCCCGGACATCATAGGAATCAACACGTCTGATCTCGGGATATTTCTGCGCCATCCATGCCGGTTTGCCACCAGATGGTGTTGCGAGAACTGTGTAAATCCCAGCATTATAAAGATTATCCATAACGTCTTTCAGCCAGTCAAAATGATATTCGCCCTCAATAGGTTCGTAAGCTGACCAGGAGAAAACTCCAAGAGTGGCGGAAGTCATTCCTGCCTCCTTCATCATCTCGATATCCTTTGCCAGAATATCAGGGCGGTCAAGCCACTGTTCAGCATTGTAATCACCGCCGTGTAGTATTCCGTTTATCTGTGGAAAAAGCTTGTTTTTGTTCATTTATCTGTCGTCTCCTATAAATAAAGGTAATGTGCTCTATGTTATCTGTTTTTAGTGTAAAATACATGCGCAAGCGGTTGCACAGCTTGCTATCTAAAGGTAGCACAAATAGACAAATAATTCAATTGTAATTTGATAATACATTTTAATTTGTGCAAAATACACAAAATATACACACTGCCATTCATCAGGACAATATTGTATATAATTAAGAAAAACGGCTTGAAGTAAGAGATATAATTGCTTGTGATTAAGATATAATGAATTGCTCGAAGTTGCGCAATTTGTCAATTCCTACAAGATATACAAAAGTGAGGTAAAAAGCTATCGAACAGTGTCAAAAATCTATATAATAAAAGTATTGAGGGATGAACGGAAATATAAGGAAGAAACGTATCGTTTAAGGAGGAGTTTTATGAGAAAAAAGAGGAAATCATATATAGCGGTGACAGGCAGTATAAGGTCTGAGTGGTTAAGGGGACTGAGCAGAAAAATCTGTATCGGTGCCTTGGCATTTTCGGCGGCGGTTGTGCTATTGACAGGCGGTAAAGTGGGAGCATATGCATCTGATCAGACACGGGTAAGTTCAGATGAGAGTCAGGTTACGGTAGGGTATGATGATCTGGACGACACTTTGCAGAAAGGCGGACTTGGCGTTGTCGTTGAGCAGCAGGATGGTGCGGCTTCATTGGCATCCACATATGATGCAACAGCACTTGAGAAGCGTATTGTTGAAGGAATCAAGGCGTGGCAGACGAGTATAGATGTATCGGAACTTGGCCTTACGAGAGACGATATTGATAACGGGGCAGTAAAATCTATTATCAATTCTCATCCCGAGTTTATCAGTCTGTCGGGAGGCTATACATATTGGACTTCTGGCTCTTCAATCACCAAAATACAATTTACATATTTGACAAATGCAAAGGAGGAGCAGCAGGAGCTTGATGCTGCACTTCAGGAAGTCAAGAGTAAGATAGATACCAGTGGAATGAGCGATGAAGAGATAGTACTTGCATATCATGAGTATCTCACATCCACAGTTGCATATGCATATGAGGATTATTTCAATGGAACGATCGCTGCAAATCACGGGTACGATATGTATGGAGCTTTGGTTAAACATAGTTGTGTGTGTCAGGGATATGCAGAGACTATGTTTTATCTGCTAAGAGAGGCTGGTCTTTCATGTGCAATCGCATCAAGTGGAAATATCAATCACGCATGGAACATAGTTAAGATACATGGAAAATGGTATCACATAGATGCAACTTGGGACGATCCGGTGTGGGATATGCCTGGAAGATCATATCATGATTATTTCCTTGTCAGCTTTGATACAATGAATAAGAATACACTCATCAACCATACTAAGGACAGAACGGATATGGTTGTCAGTGCACAGTGGGGAGATACATATACGACAGCGGTGGACACCACTTATGAGAGTGGTAAGTTCTGGAATGGTATTGAGAAAGCTATTTTTTATAAAGACGGTTATTGGTACAGCATAAGTGAGGGCAGTTCGAAAACATCATTTAACATAAATAAGTACCAGTATTCGACTAACATAAACAAGGTTTTGTATTCGGGCACTGCAAAATGGACAGCTCCGAGTGGTGGGTATTATCCTGGTGTTTACAGTTCAATATATCTCCGAGGTGATAATTTATATTTTACGACTCCGGATAGCTTGAACAAGATAGATATAACATCAACAAATGTAACTCCTACAGAGCTTATAAATATAAGAACACAGTATAATAGTTCAACAGGAAATAATTTATATGCGTTTGGAGAACAGTATGGTAAGCTGGTGTATTTTATTACAGATTCTCCTAATATAAAGAAAACTAAGGATTCAAGCAATTCAAGCAAGTATAACAAGGAGTATGCCGAGTATACATTCGAGATGTGCATAAGCCACAAGTGGGATGCTGGAGTGGTGACAAAGGAGCCGACCTACACAAGTACAGGAACCAAGAAGTACACCTGTACAAACTGCGGTGAAACCAAGACCGAGACGATAGCCAAACTTGTATGTACGAGCCACGTGTGGGATAGCGGCAAGGTTGTGACAGCGCCGACATACAAGACAGAGGGAACCAAGAAGTACACGTGTAAGAATTGCGGAACAACCAAGACCGAGACGATAGCCAAGCTGGTATGTACGAGCCACGTATGGGATGGCGGAGTAGTGACGAAGAAGCCAACATATACAAGTACAGGAACCAAGAAGTACACCTGTACAAACTGCGGTGAGACCAAGACCGAGACGATAGCCAAACTGGTGTGTACAAGCCACGTATGGAATAGCGGAGTGGTGATAAAAGAACCAACTTACACAGCCACGGGAGAGAAGAAATATACCTGTACAAACTGCGGTGAGACGAAGACCGAGACGATAGCCAAACTGGTATGTACAAATCATGCGTGGGATGCCGGAGTAGTGACAAAGAAGCCAACATATACAAGTGCTGGTGAGAAGAAATATACCTGTACAAACTGCGGTGAGACGAAGACCGAAACGATAGCCAAGCTGGTATGTACAAGCCACGCATGGGATAGCGGCAAGGTTGTGACAGCGCCGACATACAAGACAGAGGGAACCAAGAAGTACACCTGTACAAACTGCGGTGAGACCAAGACCGAGACGATAGCCAAACTGGTATGTACGAGCCACGTGTGGGATAGCGGAGTAGTGACAAAGAAGCCAACCTACACAAGCGCGGGTACAAAGGAATACACATGTGTCAACTGTGGAACCACAAAGACGAGCTCGATCGCCATGTTGAAGCTGAGCAAGGTTACAGTAAAAACAGCCGTATCCTCCACGGGAATAAAGATCTCATGGACATCAGAGAAAAATGCATCCGGATACTATATATACAGAAAGTCCGGAAAGGGACAGTATGCGCTGTTGAAGAAGGTTACCGGGGCTAATACCCTTGCTTTTAATGACACGAAGGTTACAAGTGGAGTGATATATACATACAAGGTTCAGGCATACAAAGGAACCGTGGTAGGTGCCGGAACGGAAGCAAGCAGATGCTTCGTTGGAACGGCAAAGGCAAAAACAGCAAATGAATCCACAGGTATAAAGCTTTCATGGAACAAAGTGGGAGGCGCAAGGTCTTATAAGATATATAAAAGGATCGGAACTGGAAAGTACACCTGTATCAAGACTGCGTCATCCACTACATTCACATATCTTGATAAGGCGGTGAAAGCGGGAACAATATACACATATGCTGTAAAGCCTTACATTGGAAGGACAGCGGGCACGTACGTCGCATCGAAATATGTGTGCCTTAGACCTGTCACAGCCAAAGTGAGTGCAGCCAGAAACGGTGTTACAGTTAGGTGGACGAAAACGGCAGGTGCTACATCCTACCGTGTATACAGAAAGACGGCCGGCGGCAAATATGCTTTGGTGAAAAAAATCGGCGGCGCAAATGCTCTCAGCTGGACAGATACGAATACCGCTAAGGGAAAGACATATTATTACTATGTGAGAGCATTTAAGGGAAATTATTACAGTGCCGCCTCTAAAGCAGTAAATGTAAAGCGTTAAGAATTGATAAATATACGGTCATAACAGTATAATACCTGGGAAGAAGTGTGCGGAAGAAAGGAGTTTTGATGGAAAAGGAAGAGAGAGTAGAACAAAAGCTATATGAGAGCAGATGCGCCAGACATTATCGCGTGGGCAGGGTGGTGCTGTGCAGGTTTTTGTGTATGTGTGCGTTCGTATGCATAGTGGCAGGCTCGGCACTTACGGCTGGTGCCGTGACAGTATTTGCTGCTGAGGATTCGACAGAAGAATATGCTGCGGATGGCGGCGAACAGCAGGGAATTGTGGAGGAGTCAGACTCGCCAGCAAAGGGGTGCACTGGGGATATAGACCTTGCGGATATATACGAAATCGGCGGCTATGCCGAAGTAGCGGAAGAGGGAGATGTCGCTTCAATAGCCTCATCCGGCAATTTCAAATATCATAACAGGGTGGCGAACTCGATAAAGTCATTCAAGAAGAATATAGACGTGCACGGAATGGGTGTCACAACCAGTAATGTTAAGTCGATATTTGTCAACATTCTGGCACTGCATCCGGAGATTGTATATGTAGCAAATGCATCGTATGTATACAATAGATACAACGGATCGGTCTCAACTCTGGTTATCAGCTATATACCGAATGCAAAGAAGGTGAGAGAATCTCTTGTAGCGGCGGTAAAAGAGGTAAACAAGCAGGTGGACACAAAGAATATGAAACCTGCTGAGATAGTTCTTGCATACCACGAGTATCTGACGTCCACGGTGGAATATGATGCCAGTGGAATAAAGGACTACAGTACAGTGTATGGCAGGGATCACAAATATGACATGTATGGCACCCTCGTTGATAAGAAAGCTGTGTGTCAGGGATATGCAGAAACCATGAATTATCTTCTGAAACAATCGGGAGTTCCATGTGCTCTTGCAACAAGCCAATATATAAATCATGCGTGGAATGTTGTCAGGATAAATGGGAAATGGTATCACGTTGATGCCACATGGGATGATCCTGTCACAGATCTGCCAGGACAGTCTAGACATGACTATTTCCTTATAAGCACGGACACTTTGAACAGACGAACAAAGAATGCAAGTTCATCATATTCGCTTGGACGGTATGATACGAAGATTAGCGCAGCGTGGACCGGCAGCTACAACGGAGCCACAGACAAGAAATACGAGAGTGGTCAGATGTGGAGCGGCGTTGAGAAGGTCATGTATCACCGAAAGGGATACTGGTACTGTATCAAACAGGGATCAAGCTGGATGGATTTCCAGATTATAAAGAACAGATTTTCGACAGGTGGAAAGAAAGTCATACTGTCAGGAACATCAGTCTGGTATAAAACGGATGGAAGTTATTATACAAAGCAATACGGCTCGATATTCCTTGCGCAGGAATCCTTGTATTTCCATACAGCCAGATATATAGGCAGGATAGATCTAGATTCCCCGAAAAACGAGTATACACTTCTATATGATATAAGAAGTAAGTATTCGGACGGTGTAAATATATATGCCATGGGCTGGCACAATAAGCAGATAGTGGTGTGGGTGTCAAATACTCCGCTCTGCAATCCGAGGGATGCATATCTGCTGGCTCCGTGTCTGAAACATAGCTGGAACAGTGGAAAGGTCACGAAGAAAGCTACATATACATCAACAGGAACAAAACTCTACACATGTAAGAAGTGCAGTTATAAGAAGAGTGTGGCAACACCGAAGCTTCAGCTAGGCAAGCCGGTTGTGAAGACCGCTGCGACAGTTAAGGGTATAAGGCTTTCGTGGAACAAGGTGTCCGGAGCGACAGCGTATAAAGTGTACAAGAAGACTAAGAGCGGTAAATATCAGCTGCTTAAGAAGGCCAACACATTATCCATTGTGGATGGAAGAATATCCAGTGGCAAGACATATGGATACAAGATCGTGGCGTGCAATGCATATACGACAAGCAAGGTAACAACTGTGTCGAGACTGTATCTTGGAAATGTCAAGGCGAGAGCGAAAAACACGAACAAGGGCGTGAAGATCGCATGGAACAAGGTGGCTGGTGCTGATTCATACAGGATGTACAGAAAATCAGGAAATTCCGCATACAAGCTGATGAAGATCGCAGGATCAGGCGCAGCTTCATGGGTGGACAGCAAGTCGGTGGCAGGTAAGAAATATACATATGCAGTAGTGCCATACAAAAAGCAGACTGGTGGCGCATATACGCCTGTAACTGTTTCATGTAAGAGATAGTATATAAAGTGATATATCTTCGTAAAATATAAAATAAGAGCGCCGTCCGGTGATGCGATGCCGGGTGGCGCTCTTTTCTGTTAAATGCTAGTTTTTCTTGTCTGTAATATTGCGGTGTGAGTTGTCAAACAGGTCAGTATCGGCTACATCAGAGGAGTCGTTTCGGGAGAGCGTTTCTGACAGCCTGTCTTTTGTCTCCGCACTGACCGTTTTGATACCTTCACTTATAACAGCGCTCTTTTCCTTGATGCCTTCGCTGATGCCCTCACTTTTTTCTTTGATGGCTTCGGTAAGCTGTTCTGCTTTTTCCTTAATTTTTTTGGTTATTGAAAAGTTCTCGGGATGATCTTCAAATGCACGCTTGACGGAGGCAGTATCGTGAAGTATGAGGAGGAAGCTTGGCTTCTCCTTGCGCTTTTCCCTGTCCAGTGCAATTTTTGATTTGAGTTCCTCCACTCGTACTATGAGGTCGTTCTCCTTTGCAAATTTCTTGACCTTGTTCATGAGATTGAACGATACAACACAGTCGATAACGAACACTCCGTAGAAGAATCCGATGAAGAAGGAAAATGTCAGGTGGTCGGCAAGCCAGTACACAGCATTCAATATATGCGGATGTAGGAAGAAATAGTAAAGTGCGGCGATGAGTCCCCAGAAGAAAGAGAACAGAGGACATATGATACCTTGAATGTTTCCCCATTCATCTGAATAGTCCCAAAGCTTGATGTTCATACCTATTATAAATATACGGCCGACGATATACTCCACAACGGTCATTGCTATAGTCATTATCAGTATGATCAGAATTTTCTGTAAAACAGGATGCGAATCAACGGCATCAATGTGAATGAGTGATAACAGATACAGAATGACAAGACCTGAACCGTAGAGCGGCAGGTATGGTCCGATCAGAAATCCCGGATTTATCCATTTGTGGCTCGGGTTGCTCTTGGAAAAGAATTTCCTGAATATGACCTCTATGCACCAGCCCATGATACAGCCGATAAAAAATAAAAACAGTATCACAAGGATGCTCTTGATATTAAAATTATCCATTATGTTTAACTCCTTTGTATAGTTGAAAATTACAGATATAAATCTCGTATTAATAATAAAACAATACTATTAAGATAGTATACAGTTTGAAAAAAAGCAACCTTACAGAATCGTATAAATGTAAATAAAGCTATTCCTTATTGAAACTTATTGAGAAAAAAAGTTGCCGAAAAAGTGACTGTTATATTGGACTGACGGGAGGTACAGTGCTATACTGACAGAAAATAAAATTACGTATCAGGTGCAGACTTTTTGTGGTGATGATTACGAAGAGAATGCATTTTTTACGTTAAGAGGAGTTCGACAGGTCGAACAAAGATTAGACAAATATATTTTTAAGGAGGACAAAGTTATGATGAAAGCATTAAAGAAGGTAAACTGGAAGAAACTTGGAATATTTGCAGGCGGCGTATTATTCGGAACAGCTGGTATCAAGGTTCTCTCAAGCAAGGACGCAAAGAACGTATATACACATTGTACAGCCGGTGTTCTCAGAGCAAAGGACTGCGTTATGAAGACAGCGAATACTATTCAGGAAAATTGTGGTGATATATATGCAGGCGCAAAGGATATCAATGAGGCAAGAGCGCAGAAGGCAGCAGAGGCTGATTTTGAGGATGCTGAGAGCACTGAGACTGCAGAGGAAGAGGTGGGCGCAGAGGAGTAATCCCGGAAAACCTATTGCAAAAACACAGTAAATTATTTGTAGAAAGAGGCGAAGATCTTGAAGTTTTCAATTTTGAATGAGACAAAGAATCGTCTGCGTATACACATGACACAGAGCCGTATGACTATGGCACAGGCTGACATATTACAGTATTATCTTGAGAACTGTGACGGCGTTGTCGATGTCAAAGTGCATGACAGAACCTGTGATGCGGTTATTATCTATGAGGGCGACAGGGCAGGTATCATAGATGCACTCAGACAGTTTGGTTATGATAGAGTAGAGATTCCTGCGGATCTCACGGAGACATCCGGAAGAACTATGAATAGACAGTATGAGGACAAGCTGTTCTGGAAGACTGTATGGTATATGACAAAGAAGTGGATCATGCCGATGCCGCTCAGATATTGCTTTACATCGGTGAAGGCGCTCAAGTATATAGGCAAGGGCCTGAAGTGTCTCGCAGACAGGAAACTTGAGGTACCGGTTCTAGATGCCACAGCCATCACAGCATCCATACTCACAAATGATTTTGCAACTGCCGGCTCGGTCATGTTCCTGCTTGAGATCGGCGAGATCCTTGAGGAGTGGACGCACAAGAAGTCAGTTGGAGGACTTGCCAGAAGTATGTCACTCAACATTAACAAGGTATGGGTAAGAGTAGACGACTGTGATGTGCTTATGGACAGCGCGAAGATCGCAAAGGATGATCTTGTGGTAGTTCATATGAGCAACGTGATCCCATTTGACGGAGTTGTGGCAGAGTGCGAGGGAATGGTCAACCAGTCATCCCTTACAGGAGAGTCTGTTCCTGTTCACAAGGGAGCTGGCGATGTTGTGTATGCAGGTACAGTTGTTGAGGAAGGCGAGCTTGTGGTCAGAGTCACAAAGACTGGCAGGACAAGCAGATATGATAAAGTAGTGGCTATGATCGAGGAGTCGGAGAAGCTCAAGTCAGGACTTGAGAGCAAGGCAGAGCATCTTGCAGACGGTCTGGTTCCATGGACTCTCGGCGGAACTATCCTCACATACCTGCTCACGAGAAATATAACAAAGATGCTTGCTGTTCTCATGGTCGACTATTCATGTGCGCTCAAGATGTCTATGCCTATAGCTGTTCTGTCGGCTATCCAGGAGGCAAATAAGCATCATCTCACAGTTAAGGGTGGCAAATTCCTTGAGGCTGTGGCGGAGGCGGACACCATAGTATTTGACAAGACAGGAACACTCACAAAGGCATCGCCGACACTAGTGCGAGTAGTGTCATTTGACGGCAGAGACCCTGATGAGCTGCTCAAGATAGCGGCATGTCTGGAGGAACATTTCCCTCATTCGATGGCGAGAGCTGTTGTGGCCGGAGCGGCGGCTAAGGGAATAGAGCATGAGGAGATGCATTCCAAGGTTGAGTATGTTGTTGCCCATGGAATCTCATCAAGTATAGATGGCAAGAAGGTCATCATAGGAAGTTATCACTTTGTATTTGAGGATGAAGGCTGCGTGATACCGGAGGATAAGATAGAACTTTACGAATCACTTTCGAAGTCTCACTCACATCTGTTTATGGGAATAGACGGCAAGCTTGCAGCGGTAATATCTATCAAGGATCCTGTGAGACCTGAATCTGCGGAGGTCGTGAGAAGACTCAAGGAGCTCGGTATCGGCAAGGTAGTCATGATGACTGGGGACAGTGAGAGAACTGCCCAGGCTATAGCTGAACAGGTAGGCGTGGACGAGTATTACTCAGAGGTACTACCGGAGGATAAGGCAAGGTTTGTGGAGTCCGAAAAGGCGGCGGGACGCAAGGTTATCATGGTCGGTGATGGAATCAACGATTCTCCGGCACTGTCGGCATCGGATGCAGGCATAGCAGTCAGTGATGGCGCTGAGATAGCCAGAGAGATCGCGGATATAACGGTCAGTGCAGATAATCTGTATGAACTTGTCACACTTAAGGAACTCAGCAACAAGCTGATGAGCAGGATCAACAGAAATTACCGCAAGATAGTTACATTTAACACAGGACTTATCATACTCGGTGTTATGGGCGTGATCCAGCCGACGACATCGGCATTGTTCCATAATTCATCGACTCTGCTTATAAGCATGGATAGTATGAAGAGACTGCTTGATTAATTTTTATAAGATTAGTTTTTATCATTAAAATGTATTGACCTTATGCCCCAAAATATGACATTATATGATTAAAAGATAGGTTAACTAAATCACATAAAATTTACAGATATACAGATAATATTGTCAGGAGGGATACATTATGGTAAAGAAAGTAGTTGGAGATAATTTTGACGAGATAAAATCGAGTAAGATTGCCGTAGCTGATTTCTCGGCAACCTGGTGCGGACCTTGCAAGATGATGGCTCCGGTATTTCACACTGTTGCAGAGGACATGAAGGATGCGATCAGCTTTTTCAATGTTGATGTTGATGAGAATCCAGGACTTGCCGCATCAAACAAAGTGTTCAGTGTACCTACGCTGATTCTCTACAAGGATGGCGTGGAAACTTCTAGAAGCGTTGGTGCGATATCCAAGTATGACCTGATCGATTTTATAAATAAAAATAAGTAAGATCAGTAAATGTCAAACATTTACCGTCAAATATTTAAGAAAAACTTAAAAGAGAAGACACCTGAAAAATATTTTTTAATATTTGAAAACAAATAAAACTCCCGCTCTTTGAGAGGTACATATACAATGTATGTACATACTTGAAGAGTGGGAGTTTTTATTTGCCTGAACTATCTGGCATCTCTGTCTACATAGTCTCTATGTGTCACAAGACTCTTGTATGCCGGTCTGATGATCTTGTCTGTGGTTACAAGCTCCTCAATTCTGTGGGCGCTCCAGCCAACGATACGTGCAACCGCAAAGAGAGGTGTGTAAAGTTCTCTAGGAATACCGAGCATCTCGTATACAAATCCGCTGTAGAAATCCACATTTGGACTTACACCTTTGTATATCTTGCGCTCTTTTGCAATGAGCTTAGGCGCGATCTTTTCGATGTTGTTGTACAGAGCCATGTCCTCATCTCTGCCTTTGGCTGCTGCGAGCTGTTCTACAAATGCCTTGAACACCTTTTCTCTTGGATCGGACAGGGAGTATACCGCATGTCCCATACCATATATAAGTCCTTTGTGGTCATACGCCTGCTTGTTCAGTAGCTTGTCAAGGTAGGCTTCGATGGCTTCCTCATCGTGGTAATCATTGATATGTTCCTTTATATCGTCCATCATATTCATAACCTGAAGATTTGCACCGCCGTGTTTCCTTCCTTTAAGGGATGAGAGGGCAGCGGCAATCGCTGAATAGGTGTCGGACCCTGAGGATGTTACAACCCTTGTTGTAAATGTTGAGTTGTTACCGCCACCGTGCTCCATGTGAAGCAGGAGAGCGATGTCCAGAACCCTCGCTTCAAGCTCAGTGTACTTCATGTCTGGTCTGAGCATCCTGAGCAGGTTCTCTGCCACTGATGCATCTTTGTCAGGACGATGTATATACATACTTCCATCATTCTCATAGTGGTTGTATGCGTGGTAGCCGTAGACCGCCATCATAGGAAATGTGCCGATGAGTCCTATGCACTGTCTCAGCACATTGTCGATGTCAAGGTTTGTTGCCTGATTGTCATAGGATGCCAGTGTCAGGACACTCCTTGTCATCGAATTCATGATATCAACACTTGGTGCCTTCATGATGACATCTCGTGTGAAGTTTGTTGGCAGATTCATAGACTCAGATATAACTCCGCTGAATTCTGTGAGCTGTGCCTTGGTAGGAAGTTCACCAAAAAGCAGCAGATAAGCAGCCTCCTCAAATATATGACGTTTTCCCTTGCCGCCCTTTACCAGATCCTGCACATCGTAGCCGCGATATAGCAGCTCTCCATCACATGGGACTTTCTGGCCGTCCACATCCTTAAATGCTATGATCTGGGAAATGTTTGTAAGTCCGGTCAATACTCCCTGACCGTTCTCGTCACGAAGACCACGCTTTACACCATATTTTCTGTACAGTTCTTTGTCGATGTTATCGTGCTGCTGACAAAGATGTGATTGTTTTTCAACGTAGCCTGTAAGATTTTCCATATACTCCATATAGTTCCTCCTTATGAAATTTATAAGATCTTTTTGCATATGTCATTTAGACAACATGCATCGCAATGCGGTTTTGTCCTGGCTGAGCACACGGCTCTCCCGTGATCCACAAGCCGGTGACAGAAGTCATTGCTCTCCTCTGGAGGTACAAGTTTCCACAGTTCCATCTCAACTTTTTTCGGGTCTTTGATCCCGTCAACCAATCCCATACGGTTGACAAGCCGGATACAATGGGTGTCAGTTACAATGGCTGGCTTGCCATATATGTCACCCATGATGAGGTTGGCACTTTTTCTGCCAACGCCAGGGAGCTTTAGCAGCTCGTCCAAGCTGTCAGGAACCTGACAGTTGTAGGAATCAACAAGCATGTTCATACATGCGCTAATATCTCTTGCCTTGCTTTTCCCCAGCCCGCAAGGTTTGACAATGGCCTCAATGTCACTGACATCTGCAGCGGCCAGTTCTTTTACTCCCGGATATTTTGCGAAAAGATCCTGCACCACAACATTCACCCTTGCATCAGTGCACTGCGCCGCCAGGCGGACACTGACAAGTAGCTGCCATGCGTGTGATGTGTCGAGAGTGCATACCGTATCAGGGTATTCCTTCTTCAGCCTCTCGATAATGTCCAACGTTCTCTGTTTTTTGGTATATCTCTTCTGCGATTCCATAAAAGACCTCCGGTTTTGAACATCAGCTTATGAAAAACTCTCTTTTGAGAGGGCTGATGCTTCTTGTCAGATTTTCCTGAAAAAACTGATACATTCTTCTATATGATAACATGAAAGCCACGCAAATGGATATCGAAAAGCAATTCTTAATAAAAATGTTAGAAGTGTGAAAATTTGATTGGAATTATTTGGTGGAATTATTCGATGAATGGAGTAGTTTGGTAAATTAGTATGAGGAAATTCTGTAAACAAAATTGTCACGAATGTATAATGTAGATAATGTGAATTGAAAGCAATCTATATGCGTGTTATACTAAATAAAAAATTTGTGCCCCCGGAGGTTAGGATAGGTGGACTTAACTGCATTAAAAACTGGTGAGATTGTATCACTCTATGGATCAGTCATCAAAGAGTTAAAAGTAAGAGGCGTAATTCGCACAAATAATGTTATTGGCGATTTAGGAGAATATTTAGCTATTGAGCATTATAAGAACACAGCAGGACTTCCAACTCTAGCCGCTGCCCCAATTAGTACAGAAAATATTGACGCAATAAGCCGTAAAGGGGATCGTTATAGTATCAAGTCTACAAGCGGTGATGTTACCGGTGTGTTTTATGGGTTAGAGCCGAAGGGGTCTACAATACCAGATAAACAAAAGTTTGAATATGTAATCATCTGTAGATTTAATAACGATTATGATTTGGTCGAAATACTTGAGATGGATTGGCAAACATTTTTGAAACACAAAAGATGGCATAGTAGAATGAATGCATGGAATTTGCCTTTGACGAAAAAAGTTTGTTCTGATTGTAGAGTAATATTTAAAAGATGAAAAGAGTTTGGCAAATTTAGAGAGGCAGGAGCAAAAGTTGTTCCTGCCTCTTGTTATGTCTTATGATGTTCAAATATTAGTATAAGTGAATAAATTAATTTTACTTCGTACCAAATATTCTGTCGCCGGCATCGCCGAGTCCCGGGCAGATGTATGCGTTTTCATTCAGCTCGCGGTCAACATGTCCAACGTAGAGCTGTATGTCCGGATGAGCCTTGAGAAGTCTTTCGATTCCCTGTGGTGCAGCGATGATGGACATGAACTTGATGTTCTTGCCGCCGTGCTGCTTGATGAAGTCCACGGCTGCAACTGCTGATCCGCCTGTTGCCAGCATAGGGTCTGTAACAACGATGAGTCTCTCATCGATAGGATCAGGGAGCTTGCAGTAGTATTCATGAGGCTCATGTGTCTCCTCATCTCTGTACAGTCCGATGTGTCCGATCTTGGCTGTAGGAACAAGAGCCTGAAGTCCGCTGACCATTCCGAGACCTGCGCGGAGAATAGGAACTATCGCAAGGTTTCTTCCTGCGATGACCGGTGTCATGCACTCCTCAATAGGAGTCTCAATGCATACTTCCTCAGTAGGAAGATCCTTTAAAGCCTCATATCCCATAAGCATTGCAATCTCTTCAACGAGTGCACGAAACTCAGCAGTTCCGGTGTTCTTGTCTCTGAGCTTTGATATCTTGTGCTGAATAAGTGGATGTGTCATTACTGTGTAATCTGTCATATTGTGTAACCTCCTGAATAATACAGATAATGTAATGCGGAGCGATCAGCGTGTTATAAAAACCACACAGATCGGAAACAACCGCAAATGTTATGATTATGATTCTATATCAGAATTCTGTGGATTCATTCCAAGTCCGCGGCTTACGTCGCCCTTGGTGTTCTCGCCAAATGTATAGTCGTTGCCAGGCAGAATAGCATTCAGCAGGATGCCGAATATAGCGGCAAGGGCAAGACCTGTGAGGGTGATGGTTGTTCCGCCGATTGTAAATGTGAGACCATTTGTAAATCCGAGACCGCATACCATGATAACGGCTGCTATTATCAGATTTCTTGACTTTGTGAAGTCAACGTGGTTCTCGACCACATTTCTTACGCCGATGGCAGATATCATTCCGTAGAGGATGAAACTTATACCGCCTATGATGGCAAGTGGCATTGAGCTGATAATTGCTGAAACCTTAGGTATGAATCCGAGGATTACTGCAAATAAAGCAGCAAGTCTGATGACCCTTGGATCGTGTACACGGCTGAGCTCGAGAACTCCTGTGTTCTCGCCGTAGGTTGTATTTGCAGGACCGCCGAAGAGGGCTGACAGTGAGGTTGCAAGACCGTCACCGATAAGCGTTCTGTGAAGTCCCGGATCCTCAAGGAAATTCTGGTCGACTGTAGCTGATATAGCACAGATGTCACCGATATGTTCCATCATGGATGCTATGGCGATGGGAGCCATTACAAGTATGGCTGTTATGTCAAACTTGCAGATCTGGAAAGGTGGCAGTCCGAGAAACTTTGCATCGGAAACTGTCGAAAAGTCCAAAATAGCTGTTCCACCAGGGTTTGTCACACCACAGAGGTGAAGGATAAGTGCCACACCGTATGAGATGAGCACGCCCATGAGGATAGGGATGATCTTGAACATTCCTTTGCCCCATATGTTGAACACGATTACGACAGCCAGTGCGATAAATGCAAGCAGCCAGTTGTTTGATGCGTTTGATATGGCTGACGGTGCAAGGCTCAGGCCGATACATATGATGATAGGTCCGGTAACCACAGGTGGAAGGAATCTCATGACTCGCTTAACACCTACAAGTTTGACGATGAGAGCCAGAATCAGATAAAGAAGACCGGCAACCACGATACCGCCGCACGCGTAGGAAAGCTTTTCACCCATTGGCATATTTTTGTAGATTCCAGTATCAAGATTTGCCACTGTTGAGAAACCTCCGAGAAAAGCAAATGATGAACCGAGGAATGCAGGTACTTTGAGTTTGGTGCATAAGTGGAAGAAGAGTGTTCCAAGACCTGCGCATACAAGCGTTACCTGAACGGAAAGTCCATGTCCTTCAAAATAACCTTTTCCGTTTACGAGAAGTGGAACTAGAATTGTTGCGCCAAACATGGCGAACATGTGCTGGAATCCGAGCAAAAGCATCTTTGGAATTCCGAGCTGACGTGCGTCACGAATGGCATTTTTTTGATTATCCATAAGTAATAATCCTCCCTATTGTTTTTCTTCTAATTATAGATTTTTTTGTGGACAAGGTCAATTTCATTAGTGGACTTTTTGTAAAAAATATGTCAAAATTCGAGCCTGATACTGATATAAAAAATTAATAAATCCAAGATGATATTATAATAAAAAAATAATCTGTATATGACATAAATTTATTATGTACATAAGCGGTGTGGCGATTCGATTAAATATGTAAGATGTGGTAACACTTGACATATTGTTACAGAATTGTTACAATTTCGTTGATTATTGAATGAGGGAAAAAATAACATAATTTCATTCAGGGAGACGTAAGATGATAGAATTGGAGAACGTGAGCATGACATACCCTGGTGGTATAGAGGCT
>OLOR01001663.1_pt1 | contig 19707 bp, 16 predicted proteins | sample 1672521 | NCBI WGS metagenome assembly OLOR01 (sample SAMEA3136695, study PRJEB25190) | human gut metagenome | biome: human gut; feature: human-associated habitat; material: faeces | place: Austria | collected 2013
TTAGTCCTGTTTCGAACGCTCTCGGAACTCGCTTGGTGAGCAATACCCCACATCCCGCTACACTCAACTCTGCTTGATTATCTCATAGCCGGATCTTCGACGCCGTTGGCGGCGAAGGCGGCGGCACGGTCGAGGCAGGTGGCGCAACGGCCGCAGGGCGCCTCTCCCCCTTCGTAGCACGACCAGGTGAGCTCGTAGGGCACGCCAAGGGCCAGCCCCTCGCGCACGATGTCGGCCTTCGACCAGGTGACGAACGGAGCTTCCAAGCACAGCTCGCCGCCGGTGCCCTCCACGATGGCGCGATTCATGGCCTCCACGAACTCCAGCGAGCAATCGGGGTAGGCGTTGCCGGCCCAGTCGTCATGATGGGCGCCGTAATAGACCGTCGAGCAGCCGAGCGAGAGGGCCATGGAGGCCGCCGAGGAGAGGAAGAGCCCATTGCGGAAGGGCACGTACGTGCTCACCGGGCCGCCGTCGCCTTCGGCCTGCTGATCGGCGTAGCTGGACTCGGGGATGGCTGCATCGGAATGGGCCAGAAGCGAGCAGTCGCTGTCGGCGAAGATGGCGCCCAAATCGAGGAAGCGCTGCTCTACACCGTAATGGGCCGCCACGGCGCGGGCCGCCTCAATCTCGCGGACGTGCTTCTGCCCGTAGCTGATGGAAAGCGCATACACGTTTTCCGCGCCGTACTTGCTCACGGCCCGCGCCAAAAGCGTCGTGGAATCCACACCGCCGGAGCACAGCACCAGGGCTTTGGTTTTGGTCATGGTTCGTTCCTTCCGGATCTTTAGACCCCGCGCGTCTCATCGGGCCAGATGATCTTGTGCAGCTGCAGCTGCAGACGGGCGCGGTCCAAGCCGTGATCGATCAGATAGGCGGCAATCTCGGCCGGCTCGATGGCGCCCCATACCGGACTTGCCAGCACCGAGCAGCGATCCCACAGCCCCGCCTCGTCGGCGCAGCGTTCCATGAAAGCAAGATCGTCCTCGGTGCCCACGACGAACTTCACGGCATCGCGCGTATCCAGCAGATCGTAGTTCTCGCGGCGCATGGCGGCGGACACGGCCTCGCCGGCCGTGGGTGTCTTCCAATCCACCGTGAAGTGCAGGCTGCCGGGAAGCCCCGCCTCGGCGCACGCCTCGCGCAAGTGCGCCATGGGACTCAGGTCGCGCGAACCGTTCGTCTCGATTTCCACGCGCAAAGGGCGCGGGTCGTCCACCGCGAGCAGAGTCTGCACCAAATCGGGCAGATAAGGCTGCAGAAGCGGCTCGCCGCCGGTGAGCGTCACGCACGACACGCCGGTCTCGGCCACCCAGGCCACCAGGTCGGGCACGCTCCACCCTTCCACTTCCACCAACGGATGGTTCGCCCAGCGGGTGTCGCAGTAGGTGCACCACATATTGCAGCCGGCGAACCGGATGAAAGCGGCCGGCCGCCCCGCCGCCAGGCCCTCCCCGTTCACGGACACGAACTTCTCCGCCACGGGGAACAGCTGGGCACGGGGGGCGATGGTATGGCGCGCCTGGTGCCGCTCGGCATCCAGCAGGCCGTCGTTCTCCTCCTCGGGCACCATGGGCTATCGCTGCTCCCGATAGTAGGCGCAGTTGTTGGGGGTCTCGTAGACCTCCACCTGGGCCACGGGCAACCCGCGGGCGGCCAGCGCGTCGAAGAACCACTTCGCGAGGTTCTCTGCCGTGGTGCGGAAGGGCACAATGAACAGGGCGAAACCCTCGCGCTCGAGGCACGCCAAGGTGTCGGGGGCAAGGGAGCCCTCCTCCACGATGAAATGGTGGTCGAGTCGCTCGGTCAGCGCGCGCAGCTCGGTTTTAAACTCGCCGAAATCCACCACCATGTCCTTGCAGGTGCCCTCCGTCTGCAGGTGCTCCACCTCCAGATAAGCCACCACGCGCCAGCGGTGCCCATGCAGGTTCTCGCACTTCCCATGATAATCGGTCAAAAAATGAGAGGCATCGAACGAGCTCTCCGTCTTCAATCCGTACATGCAAATCCTTTCAACGCTTGGGGCCATTATAGAGCGCCCCTTTGCTAGAACGCGGCATCGAAGGGGGCGGTCACGATGATTTCACTTTGGCCGCGGGTGAGCTCGGTGAGCTTTTCCAGGAAGGAGGCCTGGGTGCCGTCGAGCATGCGGAAGGTGAGCAGGACGTTCTCGGCGAAGTCGCTCTCGGCAAGCTTCGCGCCGGCCGCCTCAGCGATGCGACAGAGCTGCTCGTACAGGCTGTAGGGCACCTCCAGGATGATGTCGACGCAGACCGACACCGTGACGACATCCGCCGCTTCGATAGCCGCCTTCGTGGCGTCGGTGTAGGCGCGCACCAGGCCGCCGGTGCCGAGCAAAATGCCGCCGAAGTAGCGGGTGACCACCACCGCCACGTCTTCCAAACCTGCATGTTGAATGGCCTCGAGGGTCGGCATACCCGCCGTCTTGGCCGGCTCGCCGTCGTCGGTGTAGCGCACGCGACCGCCGCGCAGCACGTAGGCGTACACGTTGTGGCGCGCCATGCGGTGAGCCGCCTTCACCTCGGCGATGAAAGCGAGTGCCTCTTCCTCAGTGGCGACCGGCGCGATTCGCCCGATGAAGTGGCTCTTCTTCTCGACGATCTCGGCCTCGGCACGAGCGGCTATGGTCTTGTACGCGGCCACTACTCCCCCAGTTTCTCGGCGGCTTCGAACCAGTCCAGCTCGAGGGATTCTATCTGAGCCTCGAAGTCGGCGATCTCCTCTTGCATGGCGGTGAGCACCAGGTAGTCGGACTGGTCGGCGGCAGCCATTTCCAGCTGCTTCTTCTCGATCTTGCCCTTCAGGGTCTCGATCTTCTTCTCGTTGGAGGTCATGAGCTTGCGCAGGGCGCGCTGCTCGCCGCCGGAGAGGACGGGGGCGGAAGAGGCAGCCGCATTCCCGGGATTGCTGGAGGTCGCGAGCGAGGGGCGACCAAGGTCGCCCCCTACGGAGCCGACCCCAGAGTCATTTCCGCGGCCGCCACCGGCGCTCTTCGCGGCTTCGCGGTCGGCCTCTTCGGCGAGTTTCAGGTACTCGTCCACGCCACCGGGCAAATGGCGCACCTTGCCGTCGATGAGGGCGAACTGGTGGTCGGTCACGCGCTCCATGAGGTAGCGGTCGTGGGTGACGAGCAGAAGCGTGCCGGGCCAGCCATCGAGCAGGCTCTCCACCACCGCCAGCATGTCGGTGTCCAAGTCGTTTCCCGGCTCGTCCAAGATGAGCACGTTGGGCTCGTCCAGCAAGATGAGCATGAGCGCCAACCGACGCTTCTGGCCGCCGGACAGGTCGCACACCGGCTCGTTCTGGTCATCTTTGGTGAACCCGAGCCGTTCGAGCAGCTGCCCCGGTGTCATCTCCTTGCCGTCGAGCATCGTGCGCCGCGAGTAGCGCGAGATCACCTGGCGCACGCGGTCGTCGCCGAGCTTGCGCAGCTCGTCCAAATGCTGCGACAGCACGGCGAAACGCACGGTCTGGCCGATTTTCACGCGCCCGGAATCGAGCGGCTGCAGCCCTTGGATGATGCGCAGAAGCGTCGTCTTGCCGATGCCGTTGGCGCCCACGATGCCGTAGCGATCGCCGGGGCCGATGATCCAGTCGACATCGTCCAAGATGACGCGGTTCCCGAAGCGCAGCGATGCGCCTTTCAGATCGACCACCTGCTTGCCGAGGCGCGCCATGGCCATGCGCTTGAGCTCCAGCTCGTTGCGCAAGGGCGGCACGTCGGCAATGAGCGCCTGGGCGGCGGCCACGTGGAACTTGGGCTTGGTGGCCCGGGCGCGGGCGCCGCGGGATAGCCACGCCAGCTCGCGGCGCAGGGCGTTCTGGCGCTTCTGCTCGGCCAGAGCCTCCAGGCGATCCCGCTCCACCCGCTGCATGATGTAAGCGGAAAAGCCTCCCTCGAAGGGCCAGACACGGCGGCCGTGCACCTCCCACATCGCCTCGCAGACCTCGTCGAGAAACCAACGGTCGTGGGTCACCACGAGCAGCGCCCCTGCCCCGCGGCGCCAGCGGGTCTTCAGGTGCTCGGCGAGCCAGGTGATGGCGCGCACGTCCAGGTGGTTGGTGGGCTCGTCCAGCATGAGCACGTCCCAGTCACCGATGAGCAGCCGGGCCAGATCAACCCGTCGACGCTGGCCGCCGGAAAGGGTTCCCACCGTCGCGCTCCAATCCACATCCTCGAGCAGCCCCGCGATAATGGCGCGAACCCGAGGGTCGCCGGCCCACTCGTATTCGGGGATATCCCCCACCACGGCCCGCTCCACGGTGTCCGCGTCGCGCAAATCGTCGCTCTGGCCGAGTACGCCCACCGAAACGCCGCGGGTGCGGATGACACGGCCGTCGTCCACTTCCACATCGCCCGAAAGCACCCGCAAAAGCGTGGATTTCCCATCGCCGTTCTGGCCCACGATGCCGATGCGAGCCCCCTCGTCCACCCCGAGGGACAGCCCCTCGAACACCGTCTTCGTGGGGAATTCCACGCTCACTTTTTCACAACCGAGAAGAAACGCCACCAAGGCCGCCTTTCACTTCCATTCGTTTCGGAGCAGATTATACGCTAACGGATTTTCCAAACGGCAACAATGAGCACCGCCAGCGAAAGCGCCGCCGACAGAGCAAAGGCCGCCCGATAGCCCCACACGGCCGCCTCCGCGCCGCCCATGCCTGTCAGAGCCAGCGATGCGGGCACGCTTACCACGAGCAGCATCATGAGCGCCGTGCCGAGCGAGGCACACACCTGGCGGGCCGTGGCGAAAAAGACGCTGCCGTCCATCGTGTTCGCGGGAAGCAAGCCCGAAAGACCCCAGGAGTTCAACGGCCCCACGAGCGTGCTCACGCCCAAAGCGCGTACCGCTTGCATGGCCGTCAGCAGCCATAGCGGAGTCGCTGCATCCACGAACATCATGGAGGCCGCACCAACGACGAGCAGCACGGCGCCCGTCACCGTAACCGCGTGTGCGCCCACCCGATCGGTGAGCAGGCCAGCTAGCGGATTCAGGAACAGGGCTATCACCGTAGCCGGCACGAACACGATGCCGGCATCGAGCGCCGAGAGCCCACAGATGCCCTGCACGAACAAGGGAACGATGAGCGTGATGCCCATGAATGAGGCGAACAGGCAGTTCTGGGCCACGAACGCCGCCCGGTACTGGCGGGCGCGAAACACGCCCAGATAAATAAGCGGATGAGAAATACGGTTCTGCCGCACGAGGAACGCAGCCACGCAGCAGGCACCGCTCAGCGCCGGAACCCACACGCCCTCGCTGGACAGCGGCATGTTCGCCGCATTCGATGCCGCCAAGAGCAGCCCGCCGAAACCGAGCGTGGAAAGTGCCAGCGACGGCACGTCCAACACAGCGCCGGCGCTGCCATCCCCCTCCTCGCGCACCAACAGAGCGCAGGCCAGCGCAAGCAGCACCAAGGCACCGATAAGGAGCCCGTAGAAGCTGCGCCATCCCCAGGAGTCTACGAGCGCGCCGCCGATAATGGGGCCGATATTGGGGGCGAACCCCATGGCAATGCCCGCGATGCCCATGGTCGTGCCCGTGCGCTCTCTCGGAAAGCGCGTCATGGCCAGCGACTGCACGAGCGGCAGCGTGATGCCCGTAGCCACCGCCTGCAGCACGCGTCCCAGCACGAGCGTGAAGAACGTTCGGGCAATCAGATCAACGGCCGAGCCCGCCAGAAAGAGCCCGAGGGCCAGACACACCAGGCGCTTGACCGACATACGCCGGGCGAGGAACGTCACCACCGGCACCGTAATACCCATAACGAGCATGTAGACCGTGGTCAGCCACTGCCCCTCGCCGGCATCGATGAAAAACTCCGCGCAAATGCCCGTGAGCATGGAGTTCGTAGCGGTTTGGGAAAGCGATCCTAACGCACAGGTGATGACGACGATGGCGAACAGGGCGTAGGTGTGCCCCTTCTCGGAAAGACGCATAGGAATTTCCAGCCCTCAGTTGAACCGCTGCTGGGTCTTTTCCAGGCCGTTGTCGATGAGGCACAGCACCGCGTTCGAGCCCTCGGCCACGGCGTGATCGAAGGCCTCGGTGTCGTCCTTGCTGCGGGGGCGCGAGAGCACCCAGTCGACCACGGGCTTCCGTCCCGGCGGCCGCCCGATGCCGATGCGCACCCGGTACCAGTCGCGGGTGCCCAGCTTATCGCAGATGGAGCGCAGCCCGTTATGGCCGGCATGTCCCCCGCCGAACTTCACCCGAATAGTGCCGGGGTCGATGTCCAGCTCGTCGTGGATGACGATGAGATGGTCGGGGGCCGCCTTGTGCGTCCGCATGAGCTTGCTCACCGGGCCGCCGGAGGTGTTCATGAAGCTCTGGGGCTTTACGAGCAGAAGCTCGTGGCCGTGGTAGCTCGCCTTCCCTACGAGTGCCCCGCCCTCGTTCTTCCAGTAGCGCACGCCCAGCTCATCGGCCAGCGCGTCCACCGTATCGAACCCGGCGTTGTGCCGCGTGTGCTCGTACTCCTCGCCCGGATTCCCCAGGCCCGCGATCATATACAACTTGTCACCTATTTCCGTCATTCATCTTTGGAAGAGTAGGCCCGAGTCCCCGGGGAGGGGGCCCGCGCGCAGTTCATTGAAGTGCAAAGAAAGAAGGCCCGAGACCCTCGGAGAGACCCGCACTTCAATGCTGTTTGAGCACGGGCTTCCTCCCCGGGGACTCGGGCCGGACAGCCAAGCAGCTATTCGAACAATTTCCCAATAGAGCCGTTGTTGTACACGACATCGATGGTCTGCGCGAACAGCGGCGCGATGGAGAGCACCTTGATCTTGCCGGTCTGGCGCGCGAGCGGCACGGGCACGGCGTTGGTGACCACCACTTCCTCGATGCAGGAGTTCTCCAGACGCTCGTAGGCCGGGCCGGAGAACAGGCCGTGGGTAGCGCAGGCGTACACCTCGGCGGCGCCCTTGGCCTTCAGCGTGGCGGCCGCGGCCACAAGCGAGCCGCCCGTGTCGATCATGTCGTCGTTCAGGATGCAGATCTTGTCGGTCACGTCGCCGATAAGCGCGGTGATCTCGGCCTGGTTGTGCTTCGGGCGATCCTTGTGCATGATGGCGATGTCGCAATCGAGCGCCGTAGAGAACTTCTTCGCCGCCTTCGCGCGACCCACGTCCGGCGAGACCACGCACAGACGCTCGGGATCGAAGCCTTTGTTGCGGAAGTAATCCACGAAGATGGGCATGGCCGTCATGTGGTTCACGGGGATGTCGAAGAAGCCCTGGATGGCATCCTGGTGCAGATCCACCGTGATGATGTTGTCGATGCCGGAGACCTCGAGCAGATCGGCCACGAGCTTGGCCGTGATGGGCTCGCGCGGGGCGGCCTTGCGGTCCTGACGGGCGTAACCGTAGTGCGCGATGACCGCCGAGATGGAGCGGGCGCTTGCACGCTTGGCGGCATCGGCCATGATGAGCAGCTCCATGAGGGCGTCGTTCACGTCGAAGGTCTCGCTCGCGCACACCGACTGGATGAGGAACACGTCGGCGCCGCGGATGGACTCCTGGTAGCGGGCGTAGATCTCGCCGTTGGCGAACTTCTCGTGCTTGATGTTGCCGAGGTTCACGTTCAGGTACTTGGCGATCTCCTCGGCCAGCTCCGGATTCACCGAGCCGGAGAACAGGATCATGCGCTTGGTCATCTCGGTCATAGGGTGCGTCCCTTCTGCGACGGGTCTTTCAGCTTCGGTTATTGTAGTACGGCGCGCCGCTTCATGCGGGCTGAAGCGGCCCGACCGACTATTTCTTCTTCTCGATGGGGTGCGCCGCCACCCAGCCTTCTATCTCCTGCTGTCTGGCGCGCCCGAGGGCCAGCGCTCCCGGCGTCACGTCCTTGGTGATGGTGGAGCCGGCGCCCACAAGCGCACCGGCGCCGATGGTCACGGGCGCTACCATCATGGTATCGGATCCTACGAAGGCGCCGTCCTCGATGACGGTGGCGTGCTTGTTCGCGCCGTCGTAGTTGCAGGTGATGGAACCGGCGCCGATGTTCACGCCCTCCCCCATGGTGGTGTCGCCGATGTAGGACAGATGCGGCACCTTCGAGCCCTTGCCGATGGTGGATTTCTTGATCTCCACATGGGTGCCGGCCTTGGCGCCCTCGCACAAGTGCGCCGCCGGACGCAGGTAGGCGCGCGGACCGCAGGTGGCGCCATCGTCGATGAGCGCCTCTACGATCGCGCCCAGCTCATCGCCGAGGAACATGGACACGATGGCCGGCGGCGCCTCGTTGGCCCCCAGGCGATGATCGTTGCCCGCCGAGGCCGCCGACATGCGCAGAAGCTCCTGATACTCGTCGACCGCCTCAATAACGCCGGTGAGGAACACGAGGAAGCGCAGGTTCTCCATGGGGTTCTCGCCCGGATCGAGCAGGTTGCGGCCGCCGGCGGAGATGGACCAGTTGTTGTGCTTGCCCGACCCGTTGATGCTCTCGAAGGGCTTCTCGTGCTGCAGGCACACCAGGCCGTAGTGGCTGGCCAGAAGCTTCATCTTCTCCATGGTGAGCAGGTTCTCGTCCACCGCGCGGTTCGTCTCGGCGAAGATGGGCGCCAGCTCGTGTTGGGCCGGGGCCACCTCGTTGTGCTTGGTCTTCGCGGAAATGCCGAGCGCCCACAGCTCGTCGTCGAGCTCCTTCATGAACTCGTTCACCGTGGGGCGAATGGCGCCGAAGTAGTGCTCCTCCAGCTCCTGGCCCTTTACCGGCGGATAGCCGAACAGCGTGCGGCCCGTGAGCATGATGTCGAGGCGCTTCTCGTAGTCCTTCTCGGAGATGAGAAAGTACTCCTGCTCGGCGCCGAGGGTCGTGGTCACGCGATCGGACGAGTCGTCGCCGAACAGGTCGAGCACGCGGCGGCCCTGGGTCTCGATGGCTTTCATGGAGCGCAGAAGCGGCGTCTTCTTGTCGAGCGCCTCGCCGGTGTAGCTGCAGAAGGCCGTGGGGATGCAGAGCACCTCGTCCTTGATGAAGGCGTAGGAGGTGGGATCCCAGGCGGTGTAGCCGCGGGCCTCGAAGGTGGCGCGCAGGCCGCCGGAGGGGAAGCTGGAGGCATCGGGCTCGCCCTGGATGAGTTCCTTGCCGGAGAAGGTCATGATGGCGCAGCCGTCATCGGTGGGATCGATGAAGCTGTCGTGCTTCTCGGAAGTGATGCCCGTCAGCGGCTGGAACCAGTGGGTGTAGTGGGTGGCGCCCTTCTCGATGGCCCACTCTTTCATGGCGTGGGCGACGACGTTGGCCACGTCCTCGTTCAGAGGCGCGCCTTCCTTGATAGTTTTCATCAGCTGCTTGTAGGTGGTTTTCGGCAGACGCTCGCGCATCACATGCTCGTTGAACACCATGGAGCCGTACAGATCGGTCACTTTCGACATAACGGGTTCGCTCCTCACTCGGGTCGATGATCGGAATAAGATACCACGTCGGAGCCACCGCAACGGCTGCACCCGGCACGTTCCAAGTTAATGGCTCATTGTTTCGAGGAGTTTTCTGGTAAGCGAAACCGAAGTTACGAAAACGGCCCCGACGATGCGGGGCCGTTGCGGAACGTTGCGGAATCGAGAACGCGCTCAACAAGCGGGCGCGCCCACCGAGCAGCTAGTCGATATGTTTCCCGTAGCGCTCCTCGGTGATCTCGTCGAGGGTGCGGCCCTGGGTATTGGGACACCAGATGACGCCCACCACAAGCGACACCAGAAGGAAGCCGCACATGATGATGCCGGCGGTCACGAAGCCCGAGGGGGTTTCCACACCGAGACCCGCCACGGCCACGAGCGACCAGATGCCCAAAACACCGCGCACCAGGAAGAACATGATGCCCTGCACGCCGCCGCGGTACAGCGTCGGGAACAGCTCGGTAGACCACAGCGCGTAGAAGCACTGGGCCGAGAAACCGGCCGAGATGCCCCACAGCGCCACGAACACCCACAGAAGCCAGCCCCAGCTATCGGCCGTGCCCGCTTCCAGCTGCATGCCGAAGAACACCATGACCACCCAAGCTGCCAGCGCCATCACGGCCGTGGCCGCGAACAGGATGCGGTGAGGAATCTTGTCGCCGAACTTCGAGAAGATGGCGAGCGAGCCCACGGCCGTGAGGATCCACATGACCGCCTGCAGAAGTGAGATGGTCGTGTCGTCCAGGTTGCCGGCCGCCGCGTACATGTAGGGCATGAACTGGCCCATGGTGCCGGCCACGATGTTCCAGGTCAGATACACCGCAACGAGGAACACGATGGACTTCACGTTCACGGAGTTGGTCAGCGCGCGGCCCATCATCTGGATGAAGGTGTCGCGCTTGCCGGCGGCCGCGTCCTGCTTTTCCGTCCAGTCCTTCGACTCCTCCAGCTTGCGCTGCAGATTCCACGCGATGAGCGCCACCACGAACAGGATGAGGAACAGAAGACGCATGGCGAACAGGCCGTCGAAGGGCCCGTAGGTGCCCGCCGGCAGAAGCGCGCCGTCCGGCCCGAAGGTCGGGAAGATGAACGAGAACAGAAGCGCGATGAGGAAGATGACCGCCGGGCCGCAGGACCAGGCGAACTGGCTGATGCCGATGTTGGCGGCGCGGCTCGTGGAGGAGGACATCTCGGAGATGTAGCTCCACGACGACGGCACGCCGGCGCCCACGGACAGGCCGGAAATGACGATGCCGGCGCAGAGCATGGGCAGGTTCACCGCGCACATAATGAGGAACACGCCCGTGGCGTACACGAGCAGGTTGTAGGTGTAGATGAACTTGCGCCCGAAGCGGTCGGCCAGAAAGCCGCCGATGAGCGCGCCCACCGCCGCGCCGAAGGCATTCGCGCCCACGGCGCCCAAGATGGACACCCACACGTTGTCGAAGTTGAAGGCGATCGCCCAGGCCGCCAGCGCCACGCCCGAGGCCACGATGCAGCCGGAGTCGAGGAAGTTGGTGAGCGATACGGCGATGGTGCCTTTTTTCTCTTGGGACAGAGCCATAGTTTTGCAGACCCTTTCTTAGTTGCTTAGTTGTCGGTCGCCGATGCCGCGGGGAAATCCAGCATGGCCTCGTTGATCTTGACGTTGAACTCGCGGCCGATCTGCCGCAGCCCCTCGTCGGTGATGGTGTTCAGGAACTCACCCGAGCCGCCGTTCATGGCGCGGGCGCGCCCGTAGATGTCGGCGGCCTTCTCGATGGTGTGCAGAAGCCCGAAGGTGGAATCGAAATCGGTGCCGGAGACGAACAGGCCGTGGCTCGCCCATACCACCGCGTCGAAGGTCTTCATCTGCTCGGAGGTGGCCCGGGCGATATCAGCGCCGCCGGGCACCATCCACGGCACCACGCCCACACCGGCCGGGAACACGACGACGCACTCGGTCATGGCCTTCCACAGCACGCGAGTGAAGGTGCGCGCGTCCAGCGGCAGCAGATAGGAAAGCGCGATGATGTTGGTGGGGTGCGCGTGGTAGATGACGCGGCAGGCGCCGTCGGTAGCCGCAGAGCGCACGGCGTGGTTCATGACGTGGGTCGGAAACTCGGACGTGGGGCGCCCCCCATCGTCGAGACCCCACACGATGCGGTAGGCATCGCCAGCCGCGGACAGCTCCACAATGCCGATGTTGCGAGAGGGATCGGACGCCACATTGCGCATGTAGTTGCCGGTGCCGGTGACGAGGAAGTACTGACCGCCCATAGTCGGCGCCTCAACGCCGAGGGGTGTCCAAGGGCGCGGCTCCTTGTCGAAGAACTTGCGGGCGGTATCCACGTCCTCGGGACGCAGGCGGTAGCTGAGGTTGCCGCCGTTGCGCTCGTGCCAACCCTGCTCCCAGCCGTCGTTGCACAGGCGCACGAACCCGCGCACGAACCCGAGCTGCTCCATGGCCACGCCGGACACCGCCCCGCGCGCCGTATCGATGCCCTGGGAGAGCATCTCCTGTGCCTGATCGAAAAATGCCATGCTTGCTCCTTACATGCGCTCGGGCAGGATTTTGGCCTCGTAGGCGGCCACGGCCGGGTACAGCTCGCCATCGAGCGGGCAGCCGGCGCGGCGGCAGTACTCGTCCCACACGGCGCCGAAGGGCATCGACTTCGCCTGCTCGGCCAGCATCATCTTCTCGGTGAACTGGTAGGTGTCCTGCAGCTCTTTCAGGCGCTCGCCCGGCTGCAGCAGCGCGTAGAGCAGCGACTTTTCCATGGCGCGCGTGCCCGTGGCCCAGGCGCCCACGCGGTTGATGGAGGCGTCGAAGAAGTCGAGGCCGATGATGACCTTCTCCCAGGCGCCGGGGATGTGGGCGATTTCCATGGCCACTTCCTTGGTGGGGTCGTCGAAGAGCACCACGTGGTCGGAGTCCCAACGCACCGGGCGCGTCACGTGCATCGGCACCTTGTCGAAGAACAGCAGCAGCGCCGAGAGCTTGTCGGCCACGTTCTCGGTGGGATGGAAGTGGCCCAAATCCAGCAGATCGTACACGCCGGGGTGCGTGGCGGCATAGGCCAGGTAGAACTCGTTGGAGCCCACGGTCATGGATTCCAGACCGATGCCGAACACCTTCGACTCGCAGGAGTCGATGACGCGGTCGTACTTCTCGGCGTAAATCTCGTCGAGCGAGTCGCGCAGACGCTCGCGCAGGCCATAGCGGTCGCCGGGCACGTCCTTCAGGCCGTCGGGGATCCAGATGTTGCAGAGCGTCTGGTCATCGAGCGCCTCGCCGATCTGCTGGGAAATTTTGCGGCAGGCCTTGCAGTGGCGGATCCAGAAATCGCGCGTCGCCTTATCGGGCGAGGACAGCGACAGCTCGTTGTTCATCATGGGGTGGCCAAAGATGGTGGGGTTGAAATCGATGCCGTAGCCGTGCGCCTTCGCCCACGCGACCCAGGGCTCGAAGTGCTTGTACTCGATGGCATCGCGGTCGACCCAGGGGTTCTCGTCGGTGAAGACGGCGTAGGAGGCGTGCAGGTTGATGCGCTTGGCACCGGGCACGAGGGCCATGGCGGCCTCGAAATCGGCGGTCAGCTCTTCGAAGGAGCGGGCGCGGCCGGGGTAGTTGCCCGTGGTCTGGATGCCGCCGGAGAGGCCCCCTTCCTGGTCGAAGCCGAGCACGTCGTCGCCCTGCCAGCAGTGCACCGAGATGGGCTTGGCGGCCAGCTTCTCCATCACCGCCTCGGTGTCGATGCCGAGGGCGGCGTACTCCTCGCGGGCCAAATCGTACATGGTAGTCATCGGGTTTCCTTTCTGTTCACCAGTATCTAGAAGCTCTTGCTGTAAATCGTCGGGGTCGGAATCGCCCATCACGGCTCCACCTTCTGAACGTCGAAGGACTCGGCGATGGCGGCGCGCACGGCCTTGAGGTGCGGGAACACCCCGTCGGCGAGCATCTGCACGGCCAGGTTGCCGAGCGCGGTGCCTTCCACGGGGCCGGCGTACACGGGAAGGCCGCATACTTCGGCAGTGCGGCGGTTCAAGTGGCCGTCCCGGCAGCCGCCGCCGACGATGTTGATGGACGCGTACTCGTGGCCGGCCAGCTGTGAAAGACCTTCCACGGCCTCGCGATAGCACAGCGCCAAGCTCTCGTACACGCAATGCATCAGCTCGCCCAAGGTCTCGGGCACGGGCTGCCCCGACTCCTCGCATGCCGCGCAAATCTCCTCGATCATGGAATCGGGCGAGAGGAACCTCTCGTCGTTCACGTTCACAATGGAGGCCGTCACTCCAGCGGCCTCGGCCTCGTCGGCCGCCTTGATGAGGTCGGCGAACCCCACCTCGTGCCCCAGGCCCTCGACGCGCATGTACTGGTGCAGGCGCCCCTTGCGGATGGCCTTCTCGTCCACCACGTAGGTGATGCCGTTCAGCTCGCGGCGAATGGACTGGATCATCCACAGCCCCATGATGTTCTTCAGGAAGCGGTAGCGGAAGTGGTAGCCGCCCTCGTTGGTGAAGTTCTCGCGGAAGGCCGCCTCGGCGCAGATGGGGCTGCGGTTCTCCACACCGAGCAGGCTCCACGTGCCCGAGGAGAGGAACACCGCCGGCAAATCGCAGGCGGGCACGGCCAGATAGGCGCTGCCCGTGTCATGGGTGGCCGGCAGCACCACGCGCGTGTCGTAGCCGATGGCGCGGGCAATCTCGGGGCGCACGGGTCCCAAGCACGCGCCGGCGTGGGTGACGTTGCGGAACAGCCGGCGAGGAATGTCGAAGGCCTCCATGACCGTCTCGTCCCATGCGCCAGTCTCCGCATTCAGAAGACCAGTGGTGGAAGCATTGGTGTACTCGATGGCCTTCTCGCCCGTGAGCAGGAAGTTCAAGTAGTCGGGAATCATGAGGAACGAGTCGGCCGCCTCAAGCTGCTCGGGATGCTCGCGCTGAAGTGCCAGCAGCTGGTAAATGGTGTTGAAGGGCTGGCGCTGCAGGCCGCAACGGCGGTACAGCTCCTCGGGAGCCATGATGGCATCGGCCACCTCGTACATGCCAGCCGTACGGGAGTCGCGGTAGGCCACGGCATCGCCCACCAGGTTGTCCTCGGCATCCAGCAGCACGAAGTCGACGCCCCAGGTGTCGATGCCCACCGATTTCGGGGCAAAGCCCGCCTCCTTGCAGAGGGCAAGGCCCCGCACCAGCTCGCTTGAAAGCAGCTCCACATCCCAGCAGTCGTGGCCGTTCCGACGCACCTGGCGGTTGTCGAAGCGGTGCACCTCTTCCAAACGAATGAGCCCGTCTTCCACGAAGCCCACCACCACGCGGCCCGACGAGGCCCCGATGTCCACGGCCGCGTAGCAGTCGCGCCGCAACCCCTGCGCACGATGCGCCATGTCGCCATTCCTATCTTCGCACGCCAGCAGGGGGCACCGCCGAGGGCGATCCCCGCTGACCATGAGCGTATTTCTCAACTTTTACCTGGGAAAACGCACAAGCCATTAATGCGGCGCACAGTGTACCAGCAAAGGGGCCCTCTGCAAGGGCGCGCGCCCAAAGAGGTGGCGGCCTGTAACAAATCAACAACAATGACTTCATGGGTCGCCATTGAAAGGGGCCCGGACGAACCGGGCCCCTCAGAGAAGGATATTTGCTCAGGCGCCCTCACTGCGCCGACAATCGTGCAACTTCGGGCGATCCGCCCCCTAACCTTCCGGCGCGAAGGCCGTGAATGCGGCGGTATCGGGCTCCGGGCCCACCTCGCCGCGCTCGTTGACCGAACGCACGAGCAGGCAATAGGTTCCCGGCGCCTCGGGCGTGTACTCGAAGGTCCAGTGCACCCATCGATCGCCCGTGGAACCAGAGACGTCGTAGTCGGTCCAGTTCTCGCCGTCGTCCAACGAGAACTGGACTGTCACGATGGGCACGCCGTAGTCCTCGGCGTAACCCTCGAAGCGCACCGGGCGCCCTACTTCCACCGCGAGCGGCGCAATCATCGCGATCCTACTCCTGCGCGCCCGCTAGCACGCCGGCGTTCGGGCTGTTGGGATGCTCGTCGCCCTCGCCGGGCACCGCCGGCGCCTCGTCCTCGGCCGATACCACGATCTCCACCACATCGCGCACGAAGTAGTTCGCGGGCGTGCGGGTCATCCACAGCTGATTGCTCCCGCCCACCGAGGCAGTGAGCGCCTCCTCGTTGATCTCATAGCTGAGCACGCCGTGGCGCCCGATCACGTAGCCGAGCGGCAGCATGGTCTCGGTGCCATCGGCCGACACGAATGTCACCGCATTGGCCCCGGGCTGCACGCCGGCGCGCTCCAGGATGGACTCGACCGGAATGCCCTTCACATTCGCGGTAACGATAGCGCGGCCGCCCGCGGGATTGCCGCCGCAGGTGCACGTCATCTTCTGCTGCACCGACTCGTCGCCGGCAAGATCGCCCACCGAGGCGGTGTAGGCGTCATTCACCGCACCCGACACCGTCAGTTGCCAGTCGAGCGGGTTCTCCGAAGCAAGCGCGATACCAGCGCCGCACACCACGCGCACGGCCTTCTGGAACATCGTGCGGATGGTCTCGTTGGGCGTGACGGCCTCCTGGTCGTAGGAGAAGACGCCCTCGGCTCGGGCCACCTTCACCGCACCGGCCACGGCGGCGTTCTCGCCCACCTCCGCTTGCGGGTCGGCGGCAGCATTCCCGTCAGCGCCATCGCCCGGCGCCACCGCCAAGGCCGGCACTGCCGACATGGACGCGATCATCGTCAAACTCGCCAAGGCGCCAGCCGCGGCCCGGCCCTTCGATTTCAAATCTCTCATGGTCTCCCCCTACTCCACCGTGAACATGAACTGGGTATCGTACTGGCTCACGTGATCGGAGCCGTCCGGCGCGATGCTCGTCGTGCGGATGTCCATCAGGTACGTCCCGGCCTCGGGCGGCGTGAAGTCCATACGCCAGTAGGTCCAGTACTTGGAATCGTTGTTCGGCGTGTCCAGCGTTGTCCAGGTCGCGCCGTGGTCGAAGGAGAACTCGAGCTTCTTGATGGGCTCGTTCCACGCATCGGCGAAGCCCTCCAGATGCACCGGCTTGGCCTCGTCACCCGTGAGCACCACATTGGTGGGGTAGTTCAGCACGCCGCTGTTGGGCTTGGAGTACACCTCGCCCGTGCAGTCGTCGGCGAACTCGCCCAGGTACACCTGGTTCATGGCGGCGTCTTCGGGCTGGGTCATGAACGTGAGGTTGCTGATGCGCTTCACGAAATTGCCGCCGGAGGTGTCGTACACCCACACCATGCAAGGGTAGCCCTGGGTGTTCGGCAGCACTTCGCCGTCCATCTTCGTGACGAGGATGGCGTTGTTGCCCACCACCCAATCGATGGGCATCTGGGCGTAGTCGTAGCCATCCGAGCCGATGGGACTCACGATGTTGGCACTGGCCTTGGGCTTCGCAAACTCGATAACCTTCGACAGCGGAATGCCCTCCACCTCGCTCTGCATGATGGTGGCCTGGCCCACGCCGTTGATGGTGCAGTCCATCTTCATGACCTGCTTCACGGTGCCGAACTGCTCTTCCATCTCGGGAAGGGTCATGGTCACCGGATTGTCGCAGTCGCCGTCGATGGAGACGGTCCAGTTCTCATAGATGGACGGATCCACCTGCGTGTCATCCACGAGCCACTCGGACGGCTCGTCCTTCACCGTCTTGAAGAAGCGGTTCTCAGCCGGAGTGATCGTGGTCTGGTCGTAGCTCGTCGTCACCTGGACCTCTTCGGCGGCCACGTCGGTGATGCCGTGGTAGAGGTTGTACTTGTAGTCGTCCCAACGACCGAGGGTCTGCGTCTCCACGTCGTTGTAGTGGCACGAGAAGCAGGTGCCACCCTGGCTCGTGAACATCGCGTTCGTCATGTGGGTGTTGTGGATGGCCTCGCCCAGATAGTTCGTTCCCTGATAGGTCTTGGAATGGCACGCAATGCAGTTCGCGAAGGCCTGCTCGGTGGGATAGCCGAAGAAGATCAGGCGATGGTAGGTGGGCAGACTCATGATGGCGCTCTCAAGCGTGTGGCATGAGGTGCAGCCGCGGTTCTCGGCGTTCAGGTACGTGATGTTGAACGCGCGATCGTCGGAAGGCACCGGCTGCACGGTGAACCCATTGCGGTCGGTGTAGCGAAGCGGCTCGTTGGCCTCGGCGTTGGCGGCGTTCTTCTCGCTGTTCTGATAGAAGCCGGGCAGGGCGGTCACGCCGTCCACGAAGCGACCCTCCGTGGGGAACCCGCTGATGCTGGCCAGCTGATCGCTGTAGCCGTCACTTGTCGCGGCAGCCGGCTCGGTTGTTGTCGTGGAATCGGCCGCCTTGTCGGCCCCATCGCTCGGCGCGGCAGCCGGAGTGCAGCCCCAGGCCAAACATCCCGCTCCCAAAACGCACGCGAGCACCGCCGCGCACGCAATCCCCTTGCGCGAGCGCCGCCCCGTTCTCGTTGCTTGCTCTCTCATATCTCCTCCTTAGGTTTTGGAAAATAAGCTCCCCTGACGCTTCGCGCCTCCTTTCCGGGCTTTCGAAACTTGATGGAATTGGAATGGGCGCTGCGCCGGCACCTGCGTGCGGCCGCAGCGCTTAATCCCGGGTTGGACTTCGCCGTATCAGGCCGTCGCTGTCGGCGATAGAGGCGCGTCGGAAGTCGTAGTGCTCGGTGTACATTTTGTCCAGCAGCGCCTTCTCGTAGAAACCGATGTCGCGGTTGTACAGCGCGGACGCCTCGTCGGTAGCACGAAATTCCGGACGCAGCCGCCCCTCGTTGTCGTAGTAATGCAGATAGGCTTCGGCACAATGCTCGCGCAAATAGGCCAGGCACCGCTCGTGCAAGTCGTCGTTGGCGAAGAAGAAGTGCCGCACGCCGTCGTCGCTCTGCTGGAGAAAGCCCAGATCCATCAGGCGCCCGAAATCGCTGCGGGCGCTCGGATAGGAGATGGCGTAGCGCTTCATGTGAATGTCGTAGGTGAACTCCGCGTTGCTGTGCAGCACCGCCTCGAGCAGCACTTCCTTCTGGCGGGCGTTCATCGAGCCGTCGGCGTCGATGATGGCGCGCAGTCGATCGCGCCGGCGGCTCATGCCCTCGAGCTTGGTCATCACCCAGCGCTGCTCGTCCAAAATAAGCTCGACGGCGCGCTCGAACACGAGCGTCCAATCGTAGGTGCCGTCGTATTCCACGGCCAGATCTCCCGGCTCGAACGGCAGCGCCGGCGCGTCCGCCTCGGCGGCGTAGCGCCCGCGCTCTTGGGCGCACAGGGCGCTGCCGGTACCGTAGAGCAGGCGCATAACGGGAACGTGGGCCGAGAAATGATAGCCCGAACGATGAAGGAGCAGCAGGTAGAGCAGATAGGCGAACGGCGCATTGCCCACGGGGAACATCCCCGATGCGCTCACGAAGAACAGCGCCGTCAGCGCCACAATAAGGCGATGGTCGCCGCACTGGCCCTTGAGGGGGCCGGTGCCCCCATCGATGAACGAGCAGAGCAGCTCGAGCCCCTCGACCCGGGCCGAAGTATCCTCGGGAACCGCCTCGATGCCGGCCACCAGCCTGGCGTAGAGCATCTCAATGAAAGCAGGGGTGACTGCTTCGTCGCGGTACTCCTCTATTGACAGCAGCACTTTGCCGGCATTGGCCGCCAGAAGCTCGATGCCGCATTCCGGCTCGCAGGCATGCACACACACCCGCCGCAGCCGCGCAACGTCGATGTCGGGGTGCTCGAGGCCGATGGCGTACACCACCTCGTTGGCCGCCATGTTCAGTTCCAGATGGCCGCCTTCCGGATCGTAAAAGATGCGTCCGTAATGGGACGCGAGCCCCTCGTTGATTTGGAACTCTTCGAGGAGCGCCTCCAAGTGCCAGGTGGGGTCGTACCAGCAGCGAGCCGAAGCCGAAAGCGGAGGCAGATCATGCCCGAGGCCGCGGCGCAAGCTGTTGATGGAAAACCAATACAGCGCCGCATCTTCGGGAGTTACACCGAGCGATTCCGCCAAACTGTCGTAGGTTTGCGCCCGCTGGGAGGCGATACGCAGGGCCCGATCGAGCAGCGGCGCCGAGCGAAATGCCGACTTGGATTCCACGATTCTCCCCTCCCCTTTGCTCTCCCATTCTTCCTCCGAACGAAGCTATGTTCTCAGAAAGACGCGCCCCACTTCAAGAGGTTGGGCGCGCGCTAGAAAGTTTTTTCCACCCTTTACCCCTCGCCATCCCGCTACCGCAAGAGCGGTTCTATGCAAGAAAAAGTGCGACTGAGCGAGCTTTTTCATCCCGAAATGGCAGCACATGCAGAAAAAA
>OLOR01001665.1_pt1 | contig 19690 bp, 10 predicted proteins | sample 1672521 | NCBI WGS metagenome assembly OLOR01 (sample SAMEA3136695, study PRJEB25190) | human gut metagenome | biome: human gut; feature: human-associated habitat; material: faeces | place: Austria | collected 2013
AGGTAAAAATATATATGATAGTTTTCAAAATATAATAAAATCTAATTTAAAAAATGAAGAAATTAATTATTCTAAGAGTTCCTTATTAAATGCTATAGTAAATGAATATTATTCAACTGACATAGGAGCAAAAGAAAGAAGAATAAATTTAGAGGTTAATGCGCCAAGAGGAGACGATGAAAATAGTATTGAAGGAAATATTAATAATAGAAATTTAGTTTTTGATGTTAATCTTTCAGATAAATTTTCTAATACAGCAATTGAAGAAGTCGAAGTAAACTTATATTTAGATATTAATGGAGATGGTTTATACAAGGAAAATGAGTTGTTTGTAACTGAGAAGAGTGCAATTTTATCATCATTACAATTAAATTATGTAGTGCCAACAGATTTTATTGGATATTTAAGTTGGAAAATAGAGGTAGTAAGAGAGTGTTCAGCAAGCTATACTTCAGAATGTAAAACATATAAAACTGGAGAACTATTATTAAGACAAGTAGCAGGGAAAAAGAAAATAAGAGTTTTAGAAGTTTCTCCTTATGAAACAAAATACTTGTATGATAAAATAGGGCAAACAGAGCAAGAGTGGTATCTAGGAAATTTAAATCTTAGTGAAAATGAAAGATTCCAAGATTTAATAAATAACTTGCCAGATTATGATATTGATATTACTACTATGAGTATGAGTGAATTTAATAGTAGTACTGAAGAGTTGAATGGTAAATATGATATGGTTATTTTTGGGTTTGCGGATAATTTTAGAGGATGGGATTTAAATGAAAATGGAGTAAAGCAAATAAAAAGCTTTATAAAAACAGGGCAGGGTGTAATGCTAACACATGATACTTTAACTAAAGAGGGATTGGAAAATTTTAAAAGTATATTTAATAATACTAAAAAAGATGAGGTTAATTTAGCAGGGCTTACAGATGAATTAACCTTAGCACATAAAGAAAAATTGGAGTGGCCGAACTTCCAAACAAAAGAAGTATATCAAACTAATAATGGAATAATAACTTCATATCCATTTTTATTAGATGAGACAATTTCGATAAGAAGAACCCATGGACAGTGGTATCAGCTAAATTTAGAGGATGAAGATGTAATTCCATGGTATACAGGAACGGCAAATACTGTTTGGAGTGATGGAACAAGTGATAAAAAAGGTAATGGATCAATAGAAGATTATCATAATGGAATAGAGAATGATTCATTATGGACAGAATTAGAGAAAGAGTTAATAAAAAATTATGGAACTATACGAAGTGCAATAGAAAAAGTAGAATACGATGATAATTGGTTTACGAATAACTTGCAAAAAAAAGATGGAGTTAGTTATGATGGACTAAATACTAATACAGAATATATAAATAAGTATGATGTTAAAAATAATTATTATACTTATTCTAGTGGAAATATTACATTTTCAGGTACAGGAGAAAATAATAAGGAAAGAAATACACCATATCCTACATCTGAATTACAGTTGTTTGTAAATACTATAGTAAAGGCTGAACGTTTAGCTAATCATGCACCAGTAATAAATACGACAATACCAGAATTAGAAAGTGAAACAGTATTAATTCAATATAATAAAGAGTATATATTTGATGTTACACCGACTGATATAGATCAGGATAATGTTAAGATTACAGTATCAACTAAATTAGAAGGTAATAATGGTGATAGTACGGTTATATATACTGATGATTTACAGCCACAAGGTACAAAAAGAACAATTAACATTCCAACTACAGTATGGAATGGGGAAGCTGATAAAGTATTTATAGTAAAAATAGAAGCTGAAGATGAGCATGGTGCAAAGTCACAAAAAGAATATAGAATAGAATCAACAAAAGAAGTATTACTGGATGTTAATTATGATGGCGGAAAAGGTCTGGTAGGAGAAGATATTATTTCAAATATAGAAATATCAAATTACGAAGATAGTAATATTAGTAATATAGAATTAGAAATAGGTGAATATGCAACAGCTCTATTTGAAAATGTTACTTTATCAGAATATAAGTTTAATTCATTAGTTGACGGTAAGATTAGCACAGTATTAACTACTAGGAGCACAGTAGAAGTTGATGGAAGTTATATTCCATTACTTATTAAGTATAAGGCGGGAAATAGGGAAAGAGTAATTCAAACGATTATTCCTATATATAGTAAAGAGCCATATATAAATGTAAATGTTAAATCAGATGTTGATTTAGGAGAAGAGTTTAAGCCTAAATTAGTGTTAAGTCAATTGGAAGAGGTTGAGGAGAATGAAGCCATTATTGGTGTTAAGGATGGATATAATGTTAGTTGGATAAGTGATGAAGATACAACTATAGGAAGTGGAATATATAAGATTGATATTAATAATTTAAGTGATCAATCAGTAATTATAGGTGGATATGAAATAAGAAGGGGTGAAGGTGAAGAAATAAGTAGTGAGTCTAATGAGTTTACAATAAACTATGAAAATCCTAAGGTGTACATTAATATTATTCTTGTGATAGCAGTAAGTGATTTAGAGCATGGCTTATATAATGGTATTAATAATGAAAATGGTAAGGTCGAAATTTTATGTGATCCTGAAGGGTTTGAAGTAGTGAATAAAATGAATGTTAACTATGGAGCTACGTTTATTTTAGGTGGGAATGGGGCAAGTATAAATTTGGAATTACCTGTAGAATTAGTTCCATATATTAATGCTACTGAAGTTAACTTAAATAATATTAAATTATACAAGGCTAATAAAAGTAGTAGTAAATTTGAGTACGAAGAAGTAGCGTTTAATATTGAAAGAAATGTAACTTATGATACTCAAAAAAATGAGTATTTCATTAAATATTCTATGAAAATAACTGATCAAATTGAATCTGATACACAAATATTGCTGAGATATAATGCTGATATACCTTTTAATTTAAATTTACAGCAATATTATAACAAGATAACAACTGGTGAATTAAGTGAAGATGTAAAAGTATATACAGTTGGAACTAAGCTTCCAGATTTATATTAAAATTAAATATTAAGTTTATAAAAAAACAAGCTAGGTTATAATTTAGCTTGTCTTTTTGCGATTAAATTGTTTACGGATATATAAATTAATAAGAGTATATTAATGTGTTATTTTAATTAATAATATATTTGGATTTTATATCGAGTAAAATGAGAATTTATCATAAAATAAAAACAACTATTAATAAAATAATAAATTATAGATAATAAGATATTTATAAATGCTAATAATATATCATAAATATGGTAAATATATTATTAGCATTTATTTGTTTCAATTTATTATATTGACAAGCCATAAACCATAAACTATAATAATAAAAAGCGAAAAAACACGAATAATAAAACAACTCATATAAACCCTGAATATGGCAGGGTGTTTCTACTGAAAACCTTAAATTTTCATCTATGAGTGAGTTTGATATACTTACCTAAACACGAATAATGTATAGGGTAAAAGCATATTAATGTTCACTTATAGATAGCGGACTTAATATGCTTTTTTTATTTGATTAACCCCAAAAATAAATAATCAGATATAAAATGCATTTATTACATAAATATAAAGATAAATAATTATGATAGGAGAGATTAAGTATGGCAAGAATATTAAAAACAGCTTACACATTTGATGATGTATTACTAGTACCAAACAAATCAGAGGTTTTACCAAATCAAGTTTCATTAAAAACTCAATTAACAAAGACAATAACACTAAACATACCACTAATGAGTGCAAGCATGGATACTGTTACTGAATCTAAGATGGCAATTGCAATGGCTAGAGAAGGCGGAATCGGAATAATACACAAAAACATGACAATTGAAGATCAAGCAAAAGAAGTTGATAGAGTTAAGAGACAAGAAAATGGAGTAATTACAGATCCAATATTCTTGAATGAAGACCATACAGTAAGAGAAGCATTAGAATTAATGTCTCAATATAGAATCTCAGGTGTTCCAGTTACAAGAGGAACTCAATTAGTAGGAATCATAACTAACAGAGACATAGTTTTTGAAACAAACTATGATAAAGTAATTTCAGAAGTTATGACTAAGAGTCCATTAGTAACAGCTCCAGAAGGAACAACATTAGAAGAAGCTTTAGAAATATTAAAGACTCATAAAATAGAAAAATTACCTTTAGTTGATTCAGAAAACAACTTAAAAGGTCTTATAACAATAAAGGATATAGAAAAAGTTAGAGCATATCCAAACGCAGCAAAGGATTCAAGAGGAAGACTGCTTTGTGGAGCATCAGTTGGAATAACTAATGATATGATGGATAGAGTTGATGCCTTAGTTAAAGCTCAAGTTGACGTTATTACATTAGATACAGCTCACGGTCACTCTAAAGGAGTTATTGATGGTGTTAAAAAGATAAAAGCTAAATATCCTGATCTTCAAATAATTGCTGGTAATGTTGCTACTGCAGAAGCTACAAGAGATTTAGCTGAAGCTGGAGCTGACTGTATAAAGGTTGGTATTGGACCAGGATCAATTTGTACAACAAGAATAGTTGCTGGGGTAGGGGTTCCTCAATTAACTGCAGTTATGGATTGTGCTGAAGAAGGAAGAAAACATGGAGTTCCAGTAATTGCTGATGGTGGACTTAAGTATTCAGGAGATATAGTTAAGGCTTTAGCTGGTGGAGCTTGTGCTTGTATGATGGGATCAATGCTTGCTGGTTGTGAAGAAGCACCAGGTGAAATGGAAATATATCAAGGAAGAAGTTATAAAGTTTATAGAGGAATGGGTTCTTTAGGGGCTATGGAGAAAGGTTCTTCTGATAGATACTTCCAAAATGGTACTAAGAAATTTGTTCCAGAAGGTGTTGAAGGAAGAGTTGCATATAAGGGGCCAGTAGCTGATACTTTATACCAATTAATAGGTGGAATAAGATCAGGTATGGGATACCTTGGAGCTCCAACTTTAGAAGATTTATTTGAAAATGCTGGATTTGTTGTTCAAACTGCATCAGGAATAAGAGAAAGTCATCCACATGATATAAATATAACTAAGGAAGCACCAAATTATAGTGTTAGAGAATAGTTTGGATGGTTAATAGTTAATAGTTCTTAGTTAATAGTTAGATATGGAAACTCCTTTTTGGAGTTTCTGTGTTTAGATTTTAACATTTTTGTTGAAAAGTGTATAATTTTACGAGATAATTAAATAAAAAACATTAGGAGGATTCTAATGAGTAGAGAATTAGTATTAGTACTTGACTTTGGTGGTCAATATAATCAATTAATTGCAAGAAGAGTTAGAGAGTGTAATGTATATTGTGAGGTTCATCCTTATAATTTAAGCGTTGAAAAAATAAGAGAAATGAACCCAAAAGGAATAATCTTCACTGGAGGACCAAACAGTGTATATGGTGAAAATTCTCCTTTATGTGATAAGTCTATATTTGAATTAGGAATACCTGTACTTGGTATTTGCTATGGTTCACAACTTATGTCTCATGTACTTGGAGGAAAAGTTGCTACTGCGCCTGTAAGTGAATATGGTAAGACAGAAGTTGCTGTTGATGTTGAATCAAAATTATTTGAAGGTGTTGCACCATCAACAATTTGTTGGATGAGTCACACTGATTACATAGAAAGAGCTCCAGAAGGATTTAAAATTATAGGAAATACTCCTGTTTGTCCAGTTGCAGCTATGGAATGTGCAGAAAAGAACTTATATGCAGTTCAATTCCATCCAGAAGTTATGCATACTCAAGAAGGAACTAAGATGTTATCAAACTTTGTTTATAACATTTGTAAGTGTTCTGGAGACTGGAAAATGGATTCATTTGTTGAAAAGACAATTGAAGAAATAAGAGAAAAAGTAGGAAATGGTAAAGCTTTATGTGCATTATCAGGTGGAGTTGACTCATCTGTTGCAGCAGTTTTATTATCAAAAGCTATTGGAAAGCAATTAACTTGTGTATTTGTTGATCATGGTTTACTTAGAAAAAATGAGGGAGATGAAGTAGAAGCTATATTTGGACCAGAAGGTCAATATGACTTAAACTTTATTAGAGTTAATGCTCAAGAAAGATTCTATGAGGCTCTTGCTGGGGTAGAAGATCCAGAAACTAAGAGAAAAATCATAGGTGAAGAATTCATTAGAGTATTTGAAGAAGAAGCTAAGAAAATTGGAGCTGTGGACTTCTTAGTTCAAGGTACAATTTATCCAGATATAATTGAAAGTGGATTAGGAGATTCAGCTGTAATTAAGTCTCACCACAATGTTGGAGGACTTCCTGATTACGTTGATTTCAAAGAAATAATCGAACCATTAAGATTATTATTTAAAGACGAAGTTAGAAAAGCTGGTTTAGAGCTTAATATACCAGAACATTTAGTATTCAGACAACCATTCCCAGGACCAGGACTTGGTATTAGAATTATTGGTGAAGTAACTGCTGAAAAAGTAAGAATAGTTCAAGATGCAGATGCTATTTATAGAGAAGAAATAGCTAAGGCTGGACTTGATAAAGAAATCGGTCAATACTTTGCAGCTTTAACTAATATGAGATCTGTAGGAGTTATGGGTGATGAAAGAACTTATGATTATGCAATTGCTTTAAGAGCTGTAACTACAAGTGATTTCATGACAGCAGAATCTGCTGATTTACCATGGGAAGTTCTTGGAAAAGTAACTACTAGAATAGTAAATGAAGTTAATGGTGTAAACAGAGTAATGTATGATTGTACAGGAAAACCACCTGCAACTATTGAATTTGAATAATAAATAAAATTCTCGGAATGTCTTTTATTAAGCATTCCGAGTTTTTTTATTTACAATATTGAAAGTTGTATGGAAAAAACAATTAAAATGTGTTAAAATTTAACAGTAAGTGCGTGATGAAATTTAATAATGGACATAATTTTTACTATGATAATTATAAAGCAGATAGGGTAAAATCTTATCTGCTTTTTTAGAAAATTACTAGAAAAAGGTTGTGAAAAGTATTATAGTAAAAACTATGGTAATATATACCAAATATTATAGTGTTAATAGGAGGAGGATATGAATAATAGAAATGAGGTTAATAAATTAAAAATAATGTCCTGTTGGATATTTGTAGTTGTTGCAATTGCATTAGGAATTAGAAACGTAAGTGATAATAATATAGATAATAATAAAAGTAGTGTTAATAGTAGCAAGAAAAATGAAAGTATAGAGGAGATAAATAATAAAGAGGGTTTGTTAGCAAAGTCTAGAAGTCAAGAGCAGAATAAATCTTTTAGTACAGATAGTGATACTTTAAAAAGTAATGAAATTAAAAGATTAGAAGGTATATTGAATGATGAATTATTTATATTAGTAAATGAAAATAATAAACTTGAGGATGATTATGTGCCTAGTACTTTGGTTGAGTCAGATATAGCTTTTGAAGGGTATATTGAATGTAAGCAGTTAGATGAGAGGACAAGTAATGCAGCAAAGGAAATGTTTAATGCTGCGTTGAATGATAATGTTAATCTTATAGCTATTTCTGGATATAGAAGTTATAGCGTTCAAGAAAATTTATATAATTCAAGAGTAGAAGTAAAAGGAGTTGAAAAAACTAGACAATATACAGCTGAGGCAGGTGCATCAGAACATCAAACAGGATTGGCGATTGACATAGTGTGTAATGATTATCCATACTTAGATGAGGGTTTTGAAAATACTGATGCATTTAAGTGGCTATATAATAATTGCTATAAGTATGGTTTTATTCTTAGGTATCAAAAGGGAAAGGAAGATATTACAGGATATAACTATGAACCATGGCATTTTAGATATATTGGAAATGCTAATATAGCTAAAGATATTATGGATAGAGGGATTTGTTTTGAAGAATTTATTAATGAAGTGAATTCTCAAATAGAAGAACTTAAAGGTGTAAGTAACTAGGTAAAAAGTATTTTATTAAATATTAATATGTTGATATTGATTTAAGTTATAGTTAAGAGAAGAAGTGAAAGGAGTATTGATATGGGAAAAGATGAAATGGAAAATAAGGATGAAGAAAAAATAGAAGAATTTAAAACTGTTGATGCAAAAGAATATGAAAATGACTATGAGGAAGATGAAGATGAAGATGAAGATGATTATGAAGATGAAGATGATTATGAAGAAGGAAGTTCTAAAGCAAAAAAAGCTATAATAATTATAATTGTTTTAATATTATCGCTTTCAACGGTCGCTGTTTTATGGGCAAATGGATATGAAATAGTTAATTTTGCTTTGAACAAGGTAAGTGAATCAAAAAATGAGGTAGAAATACAAGAAGAAAATGTTGATAACACAGAAGAAAATATTACAGCTGAAGCTGTTGATATTAACACAATATATGATATGATTCATCGTATGGCAAATACTATAATAATAGCTGAAGATGGCAACATATGGGAAAAAGATGAGATAACTGAAGATAACATAGATAAAGTTTTATATCAGCTAAATGGTAGAGATGAATATCTTGATACAGAATTAAAGAAGTGGAAAGGGTTAGATTTTTCTAATGGTGTAGAAGTTCATAATTATGTATGGCCAACCCCTGGCGGAACTATAGGTAAGGCAAAATCGTTAGATGAGCAAAGTATAGAAACTATTGTTAACTCTTTAAGTGAATAATCTAATTATATTTATGAATATAATATATATGGATATGCATATAAGAATTAATGATAAATAATTTATAAATTTCTATAAAAATAAGGAATTTATAGTGTAGGATTACAAAAATTATTTTAGGTCTTGAAAAGTCGGAAAGTAATATCTTATAATGTCGTCAAAATAGATAAATAATTTGGGTTTAAATTGTTAGCATAAGATAAATTATGATATAATAAAAAATGTTAAAAATACCACAATATTCGGAGGTAAAATTATGAAAAATGGTTTAAGTTTAGATTTATCAAAAGTTCAACCATATGCATCTTTGGCTGAATTAGATAAAATGGAAGGTATGGTTAATTTTGCTCACAATACTGTTCATGAAGGAACTGGTGCAGGGAGCGACTTCTTAGGATGGTTAGACCTACCTGTAAATTATGATAAAGAGGAATTTGCAAGAATTAAAGTTGCAGCTAACAAAATTAAAGAAAATTCAGATGTATTAATAGTTATTGGTATTGGTGGATCATATTTAGGAGCAAGAGCTGCTATAGAAGGGTTAACAAATAACTTTTATAATATGTTACCAAATAATGCAAGAAAGACACCTAAGGTATTCTTCGTAGGAAATAACATAAGTTCAACATATATTAGCGATTTATTTGAAGCTATTGAAGGGTTAGATGTTTCTGTTAATGTTATATCTAAATCTGGTACAACTACTGAGCCAGCTATAGCTTTCAGAATGTTCAAAGACTTCATGGAAAAGAAATATGGAGTTGATGGATCTAAGGAAAGAATATTTGCTACTACTGATAAAGAAAGAGGAGCATTAAAAGGATTAGCTGACACTATGGGTTACGAAACATTTGTAGTTCCTGATGATGTTGGTGGAAGATTCTCAGTATTAACAGCTGTTGGGTTATTACCAATCGCAGTTGCTGGAATTGATATAGATGAATTAATGCAAGGAGCTGCTGATGCTAGAGAAAAATACTCTAACCCATCATTAAAAGATAATGATTGTTATAAGTATGCAGCTATGAGAAATGCATTATACAATAAAGGAAAGAATGTAGAAGTTTTAGTTAACTATGAACCTTCATTACACTATTTTAATGAATGGTGGAAGCAATTATATGGAGAATCAGAAGGTAAAGATCAAAAGGGTATATTCCCAGCTGCTGTTGATTTCTCAACAGACTTACATTCAATGGGACAATTCATTCAAGATGGTAGCAGAATAATGTTTGAAACAGTTCTTAATGTAGAAAAAGCTACAAAAGAACTTACTATAGAAGAAGTTGAAGGAAATATTGATGGATTAAACTTCTTAGCTGGTAAGACAGTTGACTTCGTTAATAAACAAGCATTCAACGGAACATTATTAGCTCACTGTGATGGTGGAGTTCCTAACATGATTTTAAATATTCCAGAATTAACACCATATTACTTTGGACAATTAGTTTACTTCTTCGAAAAAGCTTGTGCAATCAGTGGTTATCTTTTAGGAGTTAATCCATTTGACCAACCAGGTGTTGAAGCATACAAGAAGAATATGTTTGCTTTACTTGGTAAACCAGGATTCGAAGATTTAAAAGCTGAATTAGAAGCAAGACTTAAGTAAGCCTCCAAATTTTATATTTGGCAAGGCGAACCTACTCCTTTGACGATAGGAAAAGGAGTTTCCCTTAAGTTTTAGTACAATGAAGATTATTGTTGATGGAGATGCCTGTCCTGGTATCTCCATTATTGTAAATATAGCAAAGGAATATGGATTAGAGCTTATAATATATTGTGATATTAATCACTATATAAATGTAAGCTATGGTGAAGTTAGAATTGTGGATAGTGGCTTTCAGAGTGTTGATATGAAGGTTGTAAATGAATGTTTAAGTAATGATATTGTAATCTCACAAGACTACGGTGTAGCTGCCATTTGCTTAGGGAAAAAAGCTAGTGTAATTAGTCCAAAGGGATATATTTATACTAATGAAAATATAGGTGCTATGCTTGAACAAAGACATTTATCTCAAAAGATAAGAAGAGGCGGTGGAAAGACACCAAATGCAAAGAAAAGGTCTTATGAAGATGACGATAGATTACGAAAAAATTTATTATATTTAATAAAAGAAAAAAATATAGGATAAACTGTAGAAAAATATCTATAGTTTGTTCTTTTTTTTATACTTTCATAGACAAATTTCAGTTTTTATTTTGCAAAGTAAAGAGTATAATTTATATAGAAAATTATGTAAAACGATAAAGCTATGTAAAGTGATTAACTTAATTATAGATAATATGGTGAGGGGGAAGAAAAATGAAAGAGGTACTAATTGATTTTGAAAATAAAAGCCCTGCTGATTTGAACGAGAGTGTAAATATTACAGCATTTTCAACTGAAAATGATGATGTTGAATATAAATTTATAGAAGGATTAGAAGGAATTTGGAAGCCTATACAGGATTTTTCTAAAAGCAATATATGTACATGGAAACCCTCTAAGCCAGGAAGATACATGATAATGGTTCAAGGAAAATCAACTTCATGTAAGAAATCATACGATTATCTTGGGAAATCAGAATATGAAGTTATAGAAAATGAGAAGTTGATAAAAGAAGTAGAAGTTAATAATAAAATAAGAGTAGGTGAAAAATCTACGATAAGTGTAACTTCTAAGGAAGATTTAGTATTATATAGATTTTGGGTTAATGGAGAAAAGGATTGGGAAATTTTAAGGGATTATAGCACTGAGAGAGAATATATTTTTACTGGAGTTGAAGCTGGCAGTTTTGAAATATTAATAGAATGTAAAAAGATAGATTCTGAAAGAAATGTAGATGATTTTACTACTGTTAAGATTGAAGTTAATGAATTAGATAAAATAGAAATTACTAATTTTGAATGCTTAACAAACAATAAGTTAGTAAATGAAGAATTAATTTTTAAGGTGGAATCAAATTATCAGCAAAATAGGCCATTACTATATAAATTTTTGAAGGTAAATAAGGAAGGAAAGGTTATTTGTATTCAAGATTTTTCTTCTAGAAGCATAGTCACGTTTAAAGAAAAGGTTCCTGGTCAATATAAATTATTATGTTTAGTAAGGGATATGTTTTCATCAAAAAGTTTTGATGATAGGGCTGTTATATTATATAACGTTGATCCGTATGAAGAAATTAAAATTAGGAGTTTTAAAAGTGATGTTAAATCACCACAAGCAGCTGGAACTGTTATTAATTTAAAGGCAGATGTTGATGGAGGAAGAGAATTATTATATAGATATATAATAGAAGGGCCTATTTCTGAAGATAGTGGATATATTAGAGGAAATGAGTGTGTTTGGGAACCTAGAGATGAGGGCAAATATAAAATAACATTAAAAGTTAAAGATATTTCATTTGAAGGTGATCATGAGGATATTACTTCTATTCAATATGAAATTTTTAATAAGGGAGAAAAGCCAGTTAGAATATCTGATGTTAAGTGTGATAAGGGCAGAAAGTGTATAATTGGAGATAAAATAAATATTAAAGTAAAAACTGATGGTGGTATAAAACCTCTTTATAAATTTACAATTTATAAAGAAGGAATTCAAAAAGAAAGTATAGATTATGGAATAAATAATTGGATTGATTTTATTCCAGCTGAATCAGGAACATATGAAGTAGATATTAAAGTTAAAGATGAATTTTCTTCAAGGCCATATGATGCATCAACATCATTATTTATAGATGCAAAGGATTATATAGCAGCGGATATTGATTATGTATTATTAAATAGTAAGGAAATTTATTTAGTAGATGATATTATTAATGTTGAAGCAATAGTTAAAAATACTAAAGATGTTTTAGTTAAATTTGTTACAAAGATAAATGGATATGAGGTAGAAAATACTGGATTTGTAACAGAAAAAGCAATAAAAATAAAGCCGAAATGTCCTGGAAAATATTCATTTGTAATTTATGCGAAAAATGTGAAGTCTACTGAAGAATATGATAGTAAAAAAGAGGTTTCTATCTATGTTCAAGAAGTAACTCCTGTTAATTCTACTAAAATACAGCTTTACTCTGATGAATTCAAAATAGGACAAGAAGTAACTTTTGAAGCAACATCACATGGTGGAAAAGAAGTTTGTTATGAATTTTATATTATGATAAATGGAGAATGGGTATTATCTCAAAGTTATAGTAGAAAGAGTTACTATACATTTGTTCCATTTAAAAATGGAAGTTATAGAGTTTTAGTATTAGCTAAGAGTTTCCATAAAGATATTCCTTATGAAGATTATGATACAATAGAATTTGAAGTAAAATAAGAAATGCCGTTTTAATGGAACATTCATATTTTGAAGGTTCTATTGAAGCGGTACTTTTAATTTCTTGCATTTGTGGAATATTAATAATAGAATAAGCTATATAAAGTTTAACGAGGTGTTGTATGGAAAGACTAGATAAGGTACTGTCTAATTTAGGATATGGTACAAGAAAAGAACTTAAGAAAATTTGCAGAAGTGGATTAGTTGAAGTTAACGGAGAAATAGCTAAGGATAGTGGAATGCAAGTTGATCCTGAAAAAGATAAAATAATAATTAATGGTGAAGAAATATTTTATAGAAAATTTATTTATTTAATGATGAACAAACCAGAAGGGGTTGTTTCAGCTACATATGATAACAGAGATGAAACTGTTGTTGATTTATTAGAAATTGATCATCAAGTATTTGAACCATTCCCAGTTGGAAGATTAGATAAGGATACAGTAGGGTTATTATTATTAACTAATGATGGAGAATTAAATCATAGATTAATTTCTCCTAAATGGAAAGTTGATAAAGTTTATTACGCAAAAATAGATAAAAAAGTAACTGATGAAGATGTTGCAAAATTTAAAGCTGGAATTACTTTAGATGATGGTTATTTATGTAAAGAAGCAAAGCTTGAAATATTAAATGCAACTGATGAAGGTTCAGAAGTTATGGTAACTATTCAAGAAGGAAAATTCCATCAAGTTAAGAGAATGTTTGAAGCTGTTGGTAAGAGCGTTGTATATCTAAAAAGAACAGAATTTGGAACTTTACCTTTAGATGAAGATTTAGAAGAAGGCGAATATAGAGAGTTAACAGAAGAGGAATTAGCCATTTTAAAGAGCTTTTAACGAAAGAAAACAAAAAATGATAGAATAACATTCATGACGTTAAAAATCAGCAAGATATTTTTCAAAAATCCCTTGCAATATAATTTTTTCTCTACTATAATATTAATGCAAGGATAAATAAAAGGAATTAAATAGCCCCCTTTTTATTTATTGCTTATTGCTGAAGCGCAACCTGGCCCCAAGGGTTGCGTTTTTTTGCGTTCTTTTTTAAATTTGCAATTTTTGGAGTGGAAATTTGATAAATAAACAGGGTATAAAAACCATAAAATTCCATAAACATACAATTAAATTTTTATTTTAAGGTAATAATATATACTGTTATGCTATAATAAGCTTTAGATAGATTATACGTTCGATTTGATTTTGAAGGTATTTGACTTAGATATGTTTTTGAAGGGAGGATGTTCTTTTGGATTTAAAATCTTTATTAAACAAAGAACAATATGAAGGCGCAGTAACTGTGGATGGACCTGTACTTATTTTAGCAGGAGCAGGTTCAGGAAAAACTAGAGTTTTAACTTATAGAATGGCTCATATGATAGAAGATCTTAATATCTTTCCATATAAAATCTTAGCTATTACTTTTACTAATAAGGCTGCAAAGGAAATGCAGGAAAGAGTTCAGGCTATTATAGGAGATAAGGCCAAAGATATGTGGATTTCAACATTCCACTCTACTTGTGTGAGAATATTAAGAAGAGAAATTGAAAAGTTAGGATATAAAAAGAATTTTACTATATATGATGGAACAGATCAAAAGACACTTATAAAAGAATGTATAAAAATTCTTCAAATTAATGATAAAGAAATTACTGAACAAGAAATAATGGGTAAGATAAGCAAAGCAAAAGATAATATGCAAAGTGCTGATTCTTATTATAGAGAACATGAATCAAACTTTAGGGAAAAGAAGATTGCTGAAGTTTATAAAATGTATCAAAAAAGATTGAAGGAAAATAATGCTTTAGATTTTGATGATTTAATTTGTAAGACTGTTGAATTATTTAAGAAAGATCCTGAGACTTTAGAGTTTTATCAAAGAAAGTTTCAATATATCATGGTAGATGAGTATCAAGATACAAATGGAGCTCAATATGAATTGGTGACTTTGCTTGCAGCTAAACATAGAAATTTATGTGTAGTAGGTGATGATGACCAATGTTTAGTTGAAGGAACATTAATAACTACAAAAGACGGAACAAAGAAAATTGAAGATTTAAAGTGTGGAGATAATATACTTGTTGCAGCTGGTAATGGAGAAACAGCTATTTTACCTATTACTGATATAAGTAAGAAACAGTATACTAATGAAGTAATTAAGGTTAGAACTGTTAATGGAAAGGTAATTAAATCAACACCAAATCATTTAACTTTTGGAAAAGTGGCATTAGAAGAAGATAAGTATTATGTTTACTTAATGTATAAAAATGGACTTGGATATAGAATAGGTCAAACCTCATCTATAAGAAGTAGAGAGAATAAAAATACTAGTGGATTAGCTGTAAGATTAAATGGAGAACAGGCAGATAAGATTTGGGTAATAAAGGTATGTGATTCTAAAGAAGATGCAACTTATTATGAACAATATTATGCTATTAAATATGGAATACCAACAGTGGTATTTAATGCAAGAGGCAGAAACATTGTTTTATCTCAAGAGAAAATAAATAAAATGTTTGAAGAAATAAATACAGTTGATGCAGCAGAAAGGCTTATGGAAGAAGAGTATTTATATAAAGAATATCCACATCATTTATGTAATGCAGTTATAAGGGGAAATTCGGTTAGAAAGAGAGTTAATATAAGCTTCTTTGCTGGTAAAAAATCTATACAAAGGGGATTATGTAGCCATAGAATTGGATTAAATTCATCAGGAGAAGAAGCAAGAGAAAAGTTTGTATCTGCTGGATTTAATGTTAGAAATGGTGAGAGAAATACCTATAGAGTAGAAACTGAAAGAGCTTTATATGATGAAACAGAAGAATTTACAAGAAATTTAGCCGCAGTTGAAGATTTTGAAATATTAAGAAAAGCAAAATTAAGTACTGATAAGAGCTTTATGTTCATGCCAATGGGAAGTTTAAGAGAAGGTATGATAATAGCTGTAAATAATAATGGTGTAATAGAAGAAGATAGAATAGTATCTATTGAAAGAGAATTATATAGTGGATTCGTTTATGATTTAAATATAAATAATGCAAGAAACTATATTGCAAATGATATTGTAGTTCACAACTGTATCTATCAATGGAGAGGTGCAGATATTAAGAATATCCTTGGCTTTGAAAAGGATTATCCAGAAGCTAAGGTTATAAAACTTGAGCAAAATTATCGTTCAAAAGGTAATATATTAAATGCAGCTAATGTTGTTATAGTTAATAATGCAAATAGAAAAAGTAAAGTATTAAGAACTGAACAAGAATTAGGTAGTAAAATTAAAATATATAGAGCGTTTTCAGATAGTGATGAAGGTACTTTCGTAGCAAATCAAATTGAAAAAATAAAAAGAGAGCAAAATAGACAATACAAGGATTTTGCTATACTTTACAGAACAAATGCTCAGTCACGTATATTTGAAGAAAGTTTAAGAAGAGCTGCAATAGCTTATAAAATTGTTGGTGGAACAAAGTTCTATGATAGAAAAGAAATTAAAGACATGTTAAGTTACTTAAAGGTGCTTGTTAATCCTTCAGATAGTATAGCTTTAAGAAGAATTATAAATGTTCCTAAAAGAGGAATAGGAGATGCAACTATACAAAAAGTTTTAGATTTTGCTGAAAGTTATGAATTAACTTTATGGGATGCATTATCAGAAGTTAGAACTATACCAACACTAACAGCAAGAAACTGTGCTGGTATTGAAAAGTTCATGGAACTTATGGAAAATTTAATGATGATATCTGAGACTGTTCCAGTATCACATTTAATAGAAACAATTCTAGAGGATACAGGATATATTAGAGAACTTGAGGCTTCAAAGCAAATAGAAGATAAGAGTAGAATAGAAAACTTAAAAGAATTAGTATCAGATGCTGTTGATTTTGAAAAAACATATGAAGCAGAAAAGAGAAGTGGATCAGCTGATTTTGATATAAATAAAACTCAATTAGAAGCTTATTTAGAAAAGGTATCACTTGTTCAAGATACTGATAAACTTGAAGATGAAGAAGATGAAAATGGAACAGTTGTATTAATGACCATTCATAGTGCAAAGGGGTTAGAATTCCCAGTTGTATTTATGGTTGGAATGGAAAATGGAATATTCCCAGGTCAAGCTTCATTTAATAGTGATGCTGAAATGGAAGAATCAAGAAGACTTTGTTACGTTGGAATAACTAGAGCAAAAGAAACCTTATTTATGACATCTGCTGAAGTAAGAAGAGTATTTGGTAGAACTGTTGCATATCCTCAATCAGACTTTATTTCAGAAATTAAGCCAGAATTAAGAGAATATGTATCTATGACTGGAGAAACAAGAGACTTAACTCAGGGTGCAGCTAAGACACCTTCAACTAATAGATTTAAGCCAACTTATAGTAATCCACATAGTTTAAGAAGTGATTACGGAACATTTGAAAATAGAAACTTTGGTGGAGGTGGGCTATCAAGAACAAATAGTTCAACAAATTCAAATAGTTCATCTTCATTAATGACAGCAGCAGAGGCAACTATGGGAAGAAAAGTTAAGCATAATAAGTTTGGAGAAGGAACAATTGTATCAGTTGCTGATGTTAATGGAGATAAAAAATTAACTATTGCATTTGATAAACAAGGAATAAAGAACTTAATGTTATCAATGGCAAAGCTTGAACTTTTATAAATTGCCATTTAAGAAAGGAAGATTTTAATGGATAAGAAAGCTCGTATAGAAGAATTAGTTGAACTTTTAAATAAATATGCTTATGAATATTATTCTTTAGATAATCCATCAGTTACAGATAAAGAATATGATAGTAAATATGATGAATTAAAGGCTTTAGAAGAAGAAACAGGATATGTACTTCCTTATTCACCAACACAAAGAGTTGGAGATGTTACTTTACAAGGGTTTTCTAAATATACACATAAAGCTAGATTATGGAGTTTAGATAAAGCACAAAGCTTTGAAGAAATAATAGATTGGCATAATAGAAATGTTAAATTTGTAAATGAAATGAATTCTAGAGGCGAAAACTTACCGCCATTAAGATATGTAATAACAAAGAAGTTTGATGGGCTTACTATTAATTTAACTTATAATGAAGATGGAGTAATGGAAGTTGCAGCTACAAGGGGAAATGGTGAAACTGGTGAGGTAGTAACAGCTCAAGTTAAGACAATAAAATCTATTCCTTTAAAAACTTCAAAAGGAGACTTGTTTGAAGTTCATGGTGAAGCAATTATGACTACTGAAGCTTTTGAGAAATATAATGCAACATCAGAAGCTCCTCTTAAGAATTTAAGAAATGGGGCAGCAGGAGCACTTAGAAATTTAAATGTTAAAGAAACAGCAAGAAGAGGACTTTCTGCGTTCTTTTATGATGTAGGTTATAAAGAAGGGCAAAACTTTAAAAGTTATGAAGAAATGTTAAACTTTATAAAGGAAAAGGGACTTCCTATGGATGCATATATAAGGTATGCAGACAATCTAGAGGATGTAAAAAAATATATAGACGAAATCAAAGATATGAGATTTGATTTAAATTATGATATTGATGGAGTAGTTATTGCTATTGATGACATAAGAACTAGAGAGCTACTTGGATATACTATTAAATTCCCAAAATGGGCAATTGCATTTAAGTTTGAAGCTCAAGAAGCTACGACTACATTATTAGATGTTGAATGGAATGTTGGTAGAAGTGGAAGAGTTGGACCAACAGCAATACTTGAACCAGTAGAACTAGCAGGGGTAACTGTAAAAAGAGCAACTTTAAACAACATGGATGATATTAAAAGAAAAGGAGTAATGATTGGAGCAGAAGTATTCATAAGAAGATCTAATGATGTTATTCCAGAAATTATGGGTGTTGTAGAAGATTCTCTAGAAAATGCTACTGAAATAAAAGTACCAGAAACTTGTCCGGCTTGTGGAAGTCATTTAGTTTTAGATGGAGCACATTATTTCTGTGAAAATACATTATCTTGTAAGCCGCAATTGGTAAAAAGTATAGTTCATTTTGCTTGTAGAGATGCTATGAATATCGAGGGATTCTCAGAAAAGACAGCAGAGCAATTGTTCGAAAAACTAGATATTAGATCAATAGCAGATTTATATAAACTTAATTTTGATGAACTATTAACTTTAGATAAATTTGGACCAAAGAAGGCTCAAAATCTTTTAGATGCAGTTGAAAGAAGTAAAACACCAGAATTATATAGATTTATATATGCACTTGGAATTCCTAATGTAGGAGTTAAAACTGCTAAAGATTTAGTAAATAAGTTTAAATCTATTGAGGGATTAAAAAATGCTACATTTGAAGAGTTAATTTCAGTCCAAGATGTTGGTGATATAGTAGCTAAATGTGTATTAGAATTTTTCCATGAAGAAAAAGTATTAAATACAATAGAAGAATTATTCAATTTAGGAGTAAAACCTATATTTGAAGAAACTGTAATAGTAGAGAGTTCTTTTAATGGTAAGACAGTTGTAGTAACAGGTACATTGCAAAATTACTCTAGAGGTGAAATAAAGGCTAAACTTGAAGGTTTAGGAGCTAAGGTTTCAGGAAGTGTAAGTAAAAAGACTGATTATGTTATTGCAGGAGAAGAGGCAGGCTCTAAATTGACTAAAGCTCAAGATTTAGGAGTTACTGTTTTAACTGAAGAAGAATTTGAAAAAATGATTTAGACATAAAAAAGTAGTTACAAATTTGAACTGCCCCCCGTCAAGTAGACAGGGTAAATAATAAAAAATTATGATGCTAAG
>OLOR01001679.1_pt1 | contig 19577 bp, 16 predicted proteins | sample 1672521 | NCBI WGS metagenome assembly OLOR01 (sample SAMEA3136695, study PRJEB25190) | human gut metagenome | biome: human gut; feature: human-associated habitat; material: faeces | place: Austria | collected 2013
TGTCCAGATCATGATGGTTTAACAGAGTCAGTTCCTGGTTAACAGCGATTGTACCATTCTCAACTTTACCTACACCGATACGTCCCACATATTCGTTGTAGTCAATGGTGCTGATCAGAACCTGAGTATCTGCATCAGGATCTCCCTCCGGAGCCGGGATATATTTCAGGATAGCGTCAAACAGCGGAGCCATATCCTTAGGAGTATCATTTAAGTCGATCACAGCATGACCTGCTTTTGCAGAAGCATACAGGAACGGACAGTCAAGCTGCTCATCAGAAGCACCAAGATCCATAAGAAGTTCCAGAACTTCATCTACAACCTCGTCAGGACGAGCCTCCGGACGGTCGATCTTGTTGATACATACGATTACATGGAGATCAAGTTCAAGGGCTTTCTTAAGAACGAATTTAGTCTGAGGCATAGCACCTTCGAAAGCATCAACGAGAAGAATAACACCGTCTACCATCTTAAGTACACGTTCTACTTCGCCGCCGAAATCAGCATGTCCTGGTGTGTCGATGATGTTGATCTTTGTATCTTTGTAATGAATGGCTGTGTTCTTGGATAAAATAGTGATACCACGTTCACGTTCGATGTCATTGGAGTCCATGACACGTTCCTGAACCTCCTGGTTCTCACGGAATACACCACTCTGTTTCAGAAGCTGGTCAACCAGAGTTGTTTTGCCATGGTCAACGTGTGCGATAATGGCTACGTTACGTACGTCTTCGCGTTTTGTTCTCATAAAATAAGTTCCTTTCCTTAGTTCTATACAATGATATCTGTGAATTGCACCGTTGCCGGAAGGCATCTGCAATTCTTCTATATTAATGTGTTTTCTCATTTACAGTTATCCGAAGTTCAAGTTTACCACATTTTCAGCAGATTACAAGGTATTAAAATAATTTTTTTAAATTTTGGTTCTAAACAGGAGTGTCTGTACATATCTTTTATAGAACAAGACAAGGTACACCAGGGCATGACCGTGCAGAGAAAACTGACGGATATCTGTCCTGCGAGGAAGGAGAACCACATTATGGCAGATAAAATTATTGAAAACAATCAGGTATCTATGATGGGAAAAATTGCAGCTGGATTCACATTCAGCCACCAGGTATTCGGCGAAGGATTTTACATGACAGAGCTTCTGGTAAAGCGGCTCAGTGAGTCAGAAGACAGAATACCAGTGATGGTATCGGAACGTCTGGTGGATGTGACACAGGATTACATAGGGGAATACGTGGAGATCCACGGACAGTTCCGTTCCTATAACAGACATGAGGAAAAGCATAACCGCCTGGTGCTTTCTGTATTTACCAGGGAACTGAAATTCGTTGAGGAAGAGGATGAAACCATTCCGGTGAACCAGATATTTCTGGACGGATTTATCTGCAAACCGCCGGTATATCGTAAGACACCTCTTGGAAGGGAAATCGCAGATCTGCTTCTGGCAGTAAACAGACCTTATGGAAAATCGGACTACATACCCTGCATCTGCTGGGGAAGAAATGCACGCTATGCTTCCGCTTTCGAAGTGGGCGGGCATGTTTTGATCTGGGGCAGGATTCAGAGCAGGGAATATATAAAAAGAACCGGGGAAAATGAAACAGAGAAAAGGGTCGCTTATGAGGTTTCTGTAAGCAAGCTGGAGTATATGGAATAGTGTAAAACAGAATTGCTTGCATTTCTTTTGAAACTGAGGTAATATAAGCATATTCGAAAAGAAAAAAGAAGGTACAATTTCAGAGGAATTGTTTGTTATGGAAAAAGAATTTACAGAGGTTTACTGTGGAAGTGGAAAGGGTAAAACTACTCTGGCCATCGGTCAGTGCCTGAAAGCTTCGGCAAAGGGTAAAAGCGTTATCATCATTCAGTTTCTGAAAGGAAAAGAGCGCAGAGAGCTGGATTTTCTGGAGGAATTGGACAATCTGGACATTAAGATCTTCCGTTTCGAGAAAATGGAACAATGCTATGAAGAGCTCAATGACCAGGAGAAGGCTGAGGAGAAGACGAATATTTTGAATGCGCTGAATTTCGCGCGTAAAGTGATCGCTACACAGGAATGTGACTTCCTGCTGCTGGATGAGATCCTCGGGCTTCTGGATTATGGAATTACTACGGAAGAGGCTATCGGTGAGATCCTGAAGATGAAGGATGAGAGTATGCACATTCTGCTCACAGGAAGGACTCTGCCTGACAGTCTGCGTAAATATGCAGACAGTATTACCACACTGACGACAGAATTAATTGCTGATCAGAAAGTTACAGAAGAATAAAGGAGGAGAGCAAATGGCAATTTTTAAAGGTGCGGGCGTTGCGATCGTAACCCCTATGTATGAGGATGGAAAGGTAAACTATGATAAGCTCGAAGAGCTTTTGGAGTATCAGATCGCAAACAGTACAGATGCGATCATCATTTGCGGAACAACAGGAGAATCATCTACAATGACACACGGAGAACACCTTAAGACGATCAAATTCGCCATTGATAAGGTAAACAAACGTGTCCCGGTTATCGCAGGTACAGGTTCCAATTGTACAGAAACTGCGATCATGATGTCAAAGGAGGCAGCTTCCTATGGTGCAGATGCCCTTCTGATCGTTACTCCTTACTATAATAAGGCAACACAGAAAGGCCTGATCGCTCATTATACAGCTATCGCAGAGGCAGTTCCGGAAACTCCGATCATCATGTACAATGTACCAAGCCGTACGGGATGTAATATCCAGCCTGCAACTGCAGTAGCACTTGCAAAGAATGTAAAGAATATCGTAGGTATCAAAGCTGCAAGCGGTGACCTGTCTCAGATCGCAACCATGATGTCCATGGCTGACGGATGCATTGAGCTGTATTCCGGAAACGATGACCAGGTATTGCCAATCCTTTCACTTGGCGGACTTGGAGTAATTTCCGTACTTTCCAACGTAGCTCCGAAGGAGACTCATGATATGGTTATGAAGTTCCTGGAGGGAGATACCAGGGGCGCAGCTGAAATCCAGTTAAAAGCAATTCCGCTGATCCATGCATTATTCAGCGAAGTAAACCCGATCCCTGTAAAAGCAGCCCTGAACCTGATGGGTAAGGAAGTAGGACCGCTTCGTATGCCTCTGACAGAGATGGATGATGCAAATAAAGCAGTTCTGGCACAGGCCATGAAAGACTTCGGCATTAAACTGGCATAAGGAACAGGATAACGGAATTCGAGAGGAAATTACAAATGGTAAAGATTATTATGCATGGCTGTAATGGCCATATGGGTCAGGTGATCTCCGGACTTGTAGCTCAGGATCCGGATGCAGAGATTGTAGCTGGCATTGACGTAGCAGACCAGGGTAAAAACAGCTATCCGGTTTACACAGATATGAAGGAATGTCAGGTAGAAGCAGATGCTCTGATTGATTTCTCTTCTGCGAAAGCGACAGATGCACTTCTGGATTACTGTGCAGAACGTAAGCTTCCTGTAGTTTTATGTACTACCGGATTAAGCGAGGAGCAGCTTGCGAAGGTTGAAGAGACAGCGAAGAAAGTAGCTGTTCTGAAATCAGCCAATATGTCCCTGGGTATCAATACTCTCCTGAAACTGATCCAGGACGCAGCGAAGGTTCTGGCCACAGCAGGTTTCGATATGGAGATCGTAGAGAAACATCATCGTCTGAAACTGGATGCACCAAGCGGAACAGCTCTGGCACTGGCAGACAGCCTGAATGAGGCTATGGATAACCAGTATCATTATACTTATGACCGCAGCCAGAGACGCCAGATGCGTGATGATAAGGAAATTGGTATTTCTGCTGTACGCGGCGGCACCATCGTGGGAGAACATGAAGTGATCTTCGCAGGCCCGGATGAAGTGATCGAGTTCAAACATACTGCGTATTCCAAGGCAGTATTCGGCAAGGGCGCAGTAGAAGCAGCGAAATTCCTGGCAGGTAAACCGGCAGGACGTTACGATATGAGTGACGTGATCAGTGCGAAATAGAACATCGAAATAAAAGAATATAAAATTAATATAAAAAGAATTCTGTCTGAAAATGGCAGGATTCTTTTTTTACACTTTTTTCCAGAATAGTATTATTTTTTATGCACATATTAATAATACAATATAAATCCCGGAGAAACAGATGAGCTGAATATCTGAAGCAGATCCGGAGAAAAGGAGACAAATATGAGAAAAAATGCAAAAAGATTTTTCATGAGTGCTGCCCTGGTTGTTACATTATGCATGTTCACTGCCTGTGGAAATAATAACAATAACGCAGCAGACGAAGTGGAAACAGAAGATAATACTATGACGGACGAAAATGAACCAGACAACGATACAACAGAGGATCAGACGACCAAAGATAAAAAGACAGACAGCACAAATAATAACGCCACAGACAATGAAGCGGTAACAGACGACGGAACTATGACTGATGATGAAGTTGTAGACGATAATGCTGCTGACAATAATGCTGTGGACGACACAGGAATCGACGAAAACAACAACGGCGACGGCACGGTATCCGGAGAACTGGGAAACAGCGTTCGGGATCTGGGTGACGGAGTCGGCAATGCAGTAGAAGATGTGGGCGATGCTGTGGGGAATGCAGCAGAAGGAAGATAGGAAAACAGGTGCGGACAGCTGTGGCTTTCGCACCTGTTTTTGGCCTGTTTTTGCAGGAAAATGCTAATGACAGCAAAAGATATCCTATGATAAAATAGAATCAATAGTAACTGTTAGTTGTGGAAGCTGACCTGTATGTTTCAGGATAGCAGAATGCTGAATAGTTACAAAAATATACATATTCAGGAGGAAACGGCATGAAAAAGAATTTGAAAATACCAGGAGTAATGGCCGGCTTGGTAATGGCCGCAGTAATCGCCACAGTCCCTGCACATGCAGGAGAATTCTCAGACGGGAATGAATTTGCAGCTGGAGAGGAATTTACGGATGCAATACAGGGGAATGTGGATGAAGAGAAGGAAATAATTTCCGACAATGAGAATGTACCGGATGTTCAGAATGAAAATGGAGAAGAAGCTGTCGGTGCTGCGAATCTGGAAGATTTTGTTATAAACAATGGAGTTCTGGTGGAATATAATGGAACAGCATCAGAGGTTACAATTCCCCAGAATGTTACGAAGATAAATTATTATGTGTTTAAAAATCATACGGAATTACAAAAAGTAGTCTTGGATGGATGTACAGTGGAAATTGAAAGTGAAGCCTTTCGAGATTGTTCCGGACTGAAAACAATAGAAGGAACAGGAAATATTACAAGCATTGAAAGTCAGGCATTTGAAGGCTGCAGTGCATTGGAAAGTATAGAAGGAACAGAAACGATCAGGTACATAGGGTATGCTGCTTTTTCTGGATGTACTGCTTTTAAAGGGTTTGTTTTTACAGAGAATCTTCTGACTTTAAGGGATGACGCATTTGCTGGTTGTAAGAGTCTTGAAAATATTGTATTTCCCGAATCACTTCAGGAAATTGGAACTGTTGTATTTGAAGATGCGGCAGTTCAGAAACTGACTTTTCTCTGTGAATATAAGAAAGGAATGTTTGAAGGAGGAACTACGAAGGAACTTATTGTGACCAAAGGTGATTTTGGTGAGATCAAAGAAGGATATTCTATGATCGGAAGTGATTTCGTGGAAATGAAAGAGCTGGAAAAAGTTACAATTGGTTCAGAGGTAACACTGATCGGACAGGAAGTTTTTGATGGCTGTGAAAATCTTTCTGAGGTGAATATAGAAGAGGGAAAGGTGGAACGTATTGGAGAGGCTGCCTTCAGAGGATGTAAAGCTTTAAAAGAAATAGTGCTTCCAGCGAAAATTACTTCTATTGGTGGAGGAATCTTCGCTGATTCAGGTATAGCTAAAGTTACTATGGAAGGAGTTACAGAGATTCCGAGTGCAGCATTTGCAGGATGTAAAAATTTAACGTCATTTTCTTTTGATAACATAAAATCAATCGGTAGAGGAAGTTTCAGTGATTGCGAAAACCTGAAAGAGGTGATCATTCCGGAAACCGTTGAAGAGATTCAGTATGAATATGAGGACAGTCCTTTCGAAAACTGCGGCGCTGAGAGAGTTGTTATAAAAAATGAACGGATGAGTACAGAGTGTTTCGATGGGGAAGTAAAATTAAAAGAAATCGTGGCAGAGGCTGGAGTTGTGGAAGGATCATTTCCCAATCTGGAAACACTGGTGATCGGTGAGAAGGTCAGTGTTATTGGAAGGATTGAGGCTGAAAATCTGAAAAGTCTGCAGCTTGGTGGAAATAAAGATACAAATATGGAATGGGCAGGTTTCAGTGATATAAAATCTCTGGAAAAGGTTGTCATTTCAGGATCTGTAGAGATTACGGAGGCGATGTTTAAAAACTGTGAGAATCTTACCTCAGTAACTATAACAGGAGAAGTGACTAAGATTGGTATCTGGGCATTTGCAGGTACCGGCTTGAAGGAACTGGAGATTCCGGAGAGTGTAACAGAATTGGGAGACTCATTTATTTTCGGAACAAAACCTGAGAAACTTGTGCTGGGGGCAGATGTCACATATGATTCCATGACATTTAATGGAGTGGATTTTACAGATCTGCAGGAACTTCAGATCCTTTCAGGGGAAATTTCAGAAAGTCTGTTTGAATGTGAAAGATTTGAGAAAGATCTGAAATTAAAAATAGGATCCAATGTAACCTCAATCGGAAGAAGAGCGTTTTTTGAATGCAAACAACTGATATCTGTAGAATTCGAAGAAGGAAAACTTGAAACAATTGGTGCCGGTGCATTTGTGCATTGTACATCTTTGACAAAAGTGGATATTCCCGCATGCGTAAAAGAAATCGGTGAAATGGCTTTTTCTGATACAGGAATAAAGAGTGTTTTCTTTAAAGAAGGCTTAAAAAGAATTGGAAAGGCTGCATTTGCTACCTGTCCGTATCTAAGGGAAGCAAGTATCCCGAAAAGTGTAGAAAGTATCGGGGACTATGCGTTTGGAATCAGAGCATATACTGCGCAGGTGGGAAACGAAAAACCTTACACTGCATACGAACCATATAAGGAAGGTTTCACCATCATCGGCTACGGCGATACAGAGGCAGAACGTTATGCAGAAGATACTCCTGGAATTACATTTGTAGATCTGGATGGAAACAGCAAAAAATCTCTGAAAACAGCAACTGTGTCCGGACTGTCTGCGAAATATTATACAGGAAAGAGCCTGAAACCGTCAGTAACAGTAACTCTGAAGGGAAAGAAACTGGTTCTTAACAAAGACTATAAAGTAACTTACAAAAATAATACCAATATAGGCCAGGCAATAGTTACCATTACCGGAATAGGAAAATACACAGGAAGTATTTCCAGAAATTTCACAATACGGATAAAAAATAACAGCACCTATACAGCAGGAAAACTGAAATACACCATCACTAATGCAGATACAACAGGAAAAGGCACTGTAACACTTACAGCAGCAACAAACAAAACAACAGTCACAAGCCTTACCGTACCATCTACAGTAAAGATCGGTGGCAAATCATTCAAAGTAACAGCCATTGGAAAGAAAGCATTCAGCGGAGCAAAGAAACTGAAAAAGGTGGTAATCGGAAAATATGTTACCTACATTGGTCAGGAAGCATTTTCCGGAAATACAGCACTGACCACAGTGAGTTGCAGCTGTACTTCATTGAATTACATCGGAAAGAAGGCATTCTACGGGGATAAGAAATTATCTTCTGTAACTTTAAAAACAACTAAGCTTACCAGTTCAAAAACAGGAAGTGATGCGTTCAAAAATATAAAGAGCACATGTAAATTCAAAGTTCCGGCATCAAAAGTGAAAACATATCAGAAATTATTGATATCCAGAGGAGCAGGAAGTAAAATCAAAGTGACGAAATAGAAGACAGAATACGGAGGTTTAAACATATGAGATTTCGCCCATGCATTGATATACATAATGGAAAAGTAAAACAGATCGTCGGCGGCAGCCTGACAGATGTACAGGATCAGGCGAAGGAGAACTTCGTGTCTGAGCAGGATGCTGCCTTTTATGCAGAACTGTATAAAAAGGCCGGGATTGTTGGCGGTCATGTAATCTTGCTGAACAGTCAGGATTCTCCTAATTATGAGGCAACGAAGCAGCAGGCACTGCTGGCGCTTCGCACCTATCCGGGAGGACTGCAGATCGGTGGAGGTGTGAATCCCGGGAATGCCCAGGAATATCTGGAAGCAGGGGCGAGCCATGTGATCGTTACATCCTATGTATTTAAAGATGGAAAAATTTCCTGGGAGAAGCTGGAAGAGATGGAACAGGCAGCTGGAAAAGAGCATCTGGTGCTGGATCTCAGTTGCAGAAAAAAGGATGACCAGTATTTCATTGTCACAGACAGATGGCAGAAATTCACGGATGTTCCAGTGACACTGGAGATCATGGAGAAACTTGGGGAGTACTGCGATGAATTTCTGGTTCACGCTGTAGATGTAGAAGGGAAAGCGCACGGCGTAGAAACAGAACTGGCAGAACTTCTCAGTGGCTATACCGGACGTCCGGTTACTTACGCAGGAGGGGTAGGTTCCATGAAAGATATCGAAGATCTCAGAACCTATGGCGGAAACCGCCTGGATGTAACGGTAGGAAGCGCTTTGGATCTCTTTGGCGGAAGTATTCCCTTTACAGAACTTGTCAGATTAAAGTGATTTTGCAGGAACTTACACTATACTTTTAAAGAAAACAGAAAAAATATGAAATTTTAATAAAATAGTGTTAAAATTCAAAAAGGTGTGTTATAATAGGTTCATCAAACAGCAAAGGGGATGGAAGAATGAAATTTATCATCAGCGGAAAAAATATAGCAGTTACAGAAGGGCTTAAAACAGCAGTCGAAGACAAGCTCGGCAAACTGGAAAGGTATTTCACTCCTGACACCGAAGTTGTAGTAACTTTAAGTGTGGAAAAAGAAAGACAGAAAATTGAAGTGACAATTCCTGTAAAAGGCAACATCATCCGTTCCGAGCAGGTAAGCAATGATATGTATGTATCAATCGACCTGGTTGAAGAGGTGATCGAACGTCAGCTTCGCAAATACAAAAACAAAATCGTAGACAAACAGCAGGCAGCAGCCAGCTTCCAGAAAGCATATCTGGATAAGGACTACGAAGAGGATGAAGAAGTTAAGATCATCCGTACCAAGAAATTCGGTATCAAACCAATGTATCCGGAAGATGCATGTGTACAGATGGAACTTCTGGGACATAATTTCTTCGTATTCTATAATGCAGAAACCGAGCAGGTAAATGTAGTATACAAACGTAAAGGAAACACATACGGCCTGATCGAGCCTGAATTCTAAATTGAATAATCATGAAGCCCCTGTGCAGGATTTTCTGTACAGGGGCTTTTGCGTGTTACTGTGCACGGAAGGAACAGTAACCTTTTTTGACGTTAAAGGAGAAGTATGTTAAAATAAACAACAAATCACGAAAAAAGGAGTATATTGCTATGAGAAAAGCCGGAGTACTGATGCCTGTTTCCGCACTGCCTTCCCGTACAGGAGCCGGGGAGCTTGGAAAAGTAGCATTTCACTTTATAAATCTGTTAAAGAAAAACCACGTAAAGATCTGGCAGATCCTGCCGTTAAACCCTGTAGGATACGGAAATTCCCCGTATCAGCCCTATTCATCCTGCGCAGGAGATGAACTGTATATCAGTCTGGAGCTGCTGGCTGAAGAGGGACTTCTTAAGGAAAAGCCGGAAGAGTTTCAGCCTGATGTAAAGAAAGTAGATTATGATGCAGTACGCAGATTCAGGGAACCATATCTGAGAGAAGCATTTGCAGAGTTTTCCAGGAAAAAAGGACAGGAGGAAGCTGCCTATAAGGAATTCGCGGAACAGTCCTGGGTTTATGAATATGGAGTATTCCGAGCATTAAAGATGGCAAATAATGGGAACTGCTGGAATGACTGGCCGGAAGAAGACAGAACCTGGCCTGAGAACAGACATGCATTATCCGCAGAAGTGGAAGCAGAAGCGCAGTATCAGATGTTCCTGCAGTATCTCTTTTATACACAGTGGATGGCTGTAAAAACAGCTGCAAATGAGGCCGGCATTGAGATCATGGGAGATGTTCCTTTCTATGTAGGACAGGATTCTGTGGATGTCTGGGGAGGCAAGGATAATTTCCTTCTGGATACAGACGGAAGACCGATCTTTATTGCAGGAGTTCCGCCGGATTATTTCAGTGCCACAGGACAGAGATGGGGAAATCCTATCTATGACTGGGATCACATGAAAGAAAAGAATTATCAGTTCTGGGTAGACAGGATCGGATACAGCAATAAGCTCTTTGATATTATCAGGATCGACCATTTCCGTGCCTTTGATACTTACTGGAAGATCCCGTCCACATGCCCTACAGCTATTGATGGAGAATGGATCGAGGCCCCTGGTTATGAGGTGATCGACACGCTGCAGGAGAAACTTCCGGGATTGAACCTGGTAGCAGAGGATCTGGGTGAGCTTCGTCCGGAAGTGCTGGTGCTGAAAGACCATTATCATCTGAAAGGAATGAAGATCCTGGTATTTTCCATAGAAACAGGTGGAAAATATGCCAGAGATACCTTCCATGATGTGGAAAATATGATTTTTTACACAGGAACCCATGATAATGACACAGTGATGGAATGGTATGGGAAAATGACCTGTGCATCCCGAAGAAAACTTCGTCATCTGCTGAAATCACACGGGGTGAAACAGGGATCTGTGAAAGACAGATTTCTGGAATATACGTTAAGCAACCAGGCGGAATATGCCATTATTCCTATGGCTGATATTCTGGGACTTGGAGGAGAAGGCCACATGAACACTCCTGGAACCATCGGTTCCCCTAACTGGGAATGGCATCTGCCGGATTTCGCACAGGCAGAGAAAGAACTGTGGAAATTTGGAAATCTGATTTGCAAAACCCACAGGTTTTGAACAAAATAACCAATAATCACATTTAGTTATTGGTTTGTTCATGAAATATTTATTGTTTTCCGTACTGGAAAGTGATAAAATAGTTAAACATGATGTATTAAATATAATAGTTTTTTGCTTTATGTAAAATGAGAGATAAACAGGAGTTAAACCTATGAATATGTTTGCGAAAGTATTCGGGACCCGCAGCCAGCGAGAGGTTAGGCGTATCATGCCTCTGGTTGAGAAGATTGAGAGTCTGCGCCCGGAGATGCAGAAATTAAGTGACGAAGAACTGAAAAACAAGACAAGAGAATTCAAGAAACGTCTGGAAGAGGGAGAAACACTGGATGACCTGCTTCCTGAGGCATTTGCTGTTGTACGTGAGGCAGGTAAACGTGTACTGGGAATGGAACATTTCCAGGTACAGCTCATCGGTGGTATCATTCTCCACCAGGGACGTATCGCAGAGATGAGAACAGGTGAAGGTAAAACACTTGTTGCCACACTTCCGGCATACTTAAACGCACTGGAAGGCAAGGGCGTGCATATCGTAACAGTCAACGATTATCTGGCGAAACGAGATGCAGATGAGATGGGACAGATCCATCGTTTCCTGGGGCTGACAGTCGGTGTTGTTTTAAATGATATGAAGCAGGATGAACGTCGTGCTGCATACAACTGTGATATTACTTATGTTACCAATAACGAACTTGGTTTCGATTATCTGCGTGACAACATGGTTATCTATAAAGAACAGCTGGTACAGAGAGATCTGCACTACTGTATCATAGATGAGGTTGACTCCATCCTGATCGATGAGGCCCGTACCCCGCTGATCATTTCCGGTCAGAGTGGCAAATCCACGAAACTGTATGAAGCCTGCGATATCCTGGCTCAGCAGTTAGAGCGTGGTGAAGCCAGCCATGAGATGACCAAGATGGCAGCTATCATGGGCGAGGAAGTTATTGAGACCGGTGACTTCGTTGTAAATGAGAAAGATAAGATCGTAAACCTTACTGAGCAAGGTGTTCATAAGGTAGAGAACTTCTTCCATATTGAGAACCTGGCTGATCCGGAGAATCTGGAGATCCAGCATAACATTATTCTTGCACTTCGTGCACATAACTTGATGCATAAGGATCAGGATTATGTTGTAAAGGATGATGAGATCCTGATCGTTGATGAGTTTACCGGACGTATCATGCCGGGACGTCGTTATTCCGACGGTCTGCATCAGGCCATTGAAGCGAAAGAGCATGTTAAGATCAAACGTGAGAGCAAGACTCTGGCAACCATTACATTCCAGAACTTCTTTAACAAATATGATAAGAAGGGCGGTATGACCGGTACAGCTATCACAGAGGAGAAAGAGTTCCGTGATATCTATGCCATGGACGTTGTAGAGATTCCGACCAATAAACCGGTAATCCGTGTGGATCATGAAGATGCGGTTTATATGACCAAGAAAGAGAAATTCAATGCGGTAGTCAACGCAGTTATGGAGGCACATGCGAAACAGCAGCCAGTACTGGTTGGTACCATTACTATCGAAACATCTGAACTGATCAGCCGTATGCTGAAGAGACAGGGCATCAAGCATAACGTGCTGAATGCCAAGTTCCATGAACTTGAGGCTGAGATCGTAGCACAGGCAGGACAGGCAGGTGCAGTTACCATCGCCACCAACATGGCCGGCCGTGGTACGGATATCAAACTTGATGAGATAGCCAGAGAGGCAGGCGGTCTGTTTATCATCGGTACAGAGCGTCATGAATCCAGACGTATTGATAATCAGCTCCGTGGACGTTCCGGACGTCAGGGTGATCCGGGTGAATCCCGTTTCTACATTTCCCTGGAAGATGACCTGATGCGTCTGTTCGGTTCCGAAAGACTGATGAAGATCTTTACTTCCCTGGGTGTTGCAGAGAATGAGCAGATCGAACATAAGATGCTTTCCAATGCCATTGAGAAGGCACAGGAGAAGATTGAGTTCAATAACTTCGGTATCCGTAAAAATCTTCTCGATTATGACCAGGTTAACAATGAACAGCGTGAGATCATCTACAAAGAACGTCGTCAGGTTCTGGACGGTGAGAACATGCGCGATGCGATCTATAACATGATCCAGGATACAGTGGACAGCTATGTGGATATGTGCTTCTCTGATGATGTAGATTCCGAAGAATGGGATCTGAATGAATTCAACGGAGTACTTCTTTCGATCATCCCGCTGCAGCCGCTTACAGTAGAAACTGTGAAAGGCAAGAAGAGAGATGAGATCAGGCATGAGCTGAAAGAAGAAGCTGTGAAGCTTTATGAAGCAAAAGAATCCGAGTTCCCGGAACCGGAACAGCTTCGTGAACTGGAGCGAGTGGTTCTTCTGAAATGTATCGACAGCAAGTGGATGGATCACATTGATGATATGGAGATCCTTCGTCAGGGTATCGGTCTGGCAGCATATGGCCAGCGTGATCCGGTTGTTGAATATAAGATGAACGCATTTGAGATGTTTAACAGCATGATCACTTCTATTCAGGAGGATACACTTCGTATGCTGTACCATGTTCATGTAGAGCAGAAGATCGAGCGTGAGCAGGTAGCGAAGGTGACAGGAACCAATAAGGACGACAGTGCAGGTCCGAAGAAACCTGTTCAGAGAAAAGAGATCAAGGTATATCCGAATGATCCGTGTCCTTGCGGAAGCGGTAAAAAATACAAACAGTGCTGCGGACGTAAGAACAAAGCATGATGATATCTGGCGAAAAGCCAGGTAGATAATTAAATAAATGACAAGGATAAAAGGGCTGAATTCAAGAGGCCCTTTTATCGTGCACGTTAATACGTTAATGCGTTGAACTGGTGCATCGTTTCGAAAATGATGTACAGGCATACTCTTCTAGCAAAGTGTTAATGCATTAGTTTAGCTCATGATAGAAACCTAAAAGGGGGAAAACAGTATGAAGAGAGAGTCGTTTGGCTCACGGCTTGGTTTTATCCTGGTATCAGCAGGATGTGCCATCGGTATTGGAAATGTATGGAAGTTCCCGTATATCTGCGGGGCATATGGAGGCGCAGCTTTCATTTTGATCTACTTATGTTTCCTCGTAATCCTGGGTATTCCGGTTCTGGTATCTGAGTTTGCAGTAGGACGTGGAAGCCACACAAGCGTTGCGAAATGCTTCGACAAGCTGGCACCTGCAGGAACCTGCTGGAAGCCACTGAAATCTATTGGTATCATTGGATGTTACATGTTAATGATGTTTTACACAACAGTAGGCGGATGGATGCTTTATTACTGTGTAAAGAGTCTGCGGGGAGATTTCGTGGGGGCAACTCCGGAAGCAGTAACACAGGCATTCTCTGATATGCTTGGAAATGCACCTGTTATGATGTTATGGATGGTGATCATCTGTATCATCGGATTTGCAGTCTGTTTCATGGGTCTGCAGAATGGAATCGAAAAGATTTCCAAAGTAATGATGAGTGCTCTGCTGATCATTATGGTAATTCTGGCTGTACATTCTGTTATGATGGAGGGAGCCGGAGAAGGAATCCGTTTTTATCTGGTTCCTGATTTCCAGAAGATCAAAGACGCAGGTCTGGGCAATGTAGTATTTGCGGCATTAAGCCAGTCCTTCTTTACATTGTCTATCGGTATTGGTGCCATGCTGATCTTCGGAAGCTATCTGGACAAGTCCAGAAGCCTGACAGGTGAAGCGGTAAGCATTACTGTACTGGACACTTTCGTAGCACTGACAGCTGGATTTATCATTATCCCTGCATGTTTTTCCTATGGAATCCAGCCGGATGCAGGTCCGAGCCTGATCTTTATTACACTGCCTAATATTTTTGCCAAGATGAGCGGCGGCGCATTATGGGGAAGCCTGTTCTTCCTGTTTCTGACTTTCGCAGCAATCTCTACGATCATTGCTGTATTTGAGAACCTGATCGTATTTAATATGGAACTGTTTCACTGGGATCGTAAGAAGAGTGTGATCGTGTGCGCGGTTCTGGTAGTGATCTTAAGCATTCCATGTGTACTGGGCTTTAATGTCCTTTCCGGCTTCCAGCCATTTGGAGATGGAAGTAGTATCATGGATCTGGAAGACTTTATTGTTTCCAATAACCTTCTGCCTCTGGGAAGCCTGGGTTACCTTCTGTTCTGTACCAGAAAGAATGGATGGGGCTGGGATAACTTCATTGCAGAAACAAATGCCGGTACAGGAATGAAATTCCCGAAATCCCTGAAAGGATATGTTTCCTATGGAATTCCTGCTATTATTATCATCATCTATCTGAAAGGATACTATGATAAATTCGCAGGTCTGGGAACAGGAACACTAATCGGCTGGATGATCGTAGCATTCCTGCTTCTGGGATTTGTATTCTACTGTGCAATGGCGAAAAAGAAAAATAAATAAAACTACTGCTCTTCGCTGGGGGCTTTGCCGAATTGTTTGCGGTAAGCTCTGGAGAAAGTGCTGTATTCTGCAAAGCCGCTCTCATGGGCGGCTTTTAGTATGGGGGTTCCTTCAGAGATCAGAGTTCTGGCCTGAAGGAGCCTTTTGTTTATGACGTAATTATGCAGGGTATAGCCGGTTTCTTCTTTGAATTTACGCATCAGGTGGTATTTGCTGATGTAATGCCTGGAGGCCAGGGCGTCTACGGACAGATCTTCACCCAGGTGGTGATTGATGTATTTAAGGATATTGGCGATCTGTGAATCATAGCTGTAGGATTTTTTATCGAAGATGTACTGCTTCTCCAGGAAGATGCGGTTTAAGTAGACCATAAATTCCTGAAACAGAGCCTGAGTCAGAATGTCTTTGCCGAAAGCTTCTGATCTGGCAGAGGCTTCCAGCTCGAAGAGAACATCCTTTAATTTCTCCTGAAGGCTGGAATTCAGACGCACCAGATTATAACTTCTGTCACTGGCTTTCTGGAAACATTGCAGAAGCTGCTTATTGGGAATATCGTTTTTGATCCAGAGGATAAAGCGCTCATAGGGCACGGATGCATCAATCTCGGATTTGTGAATGGCGTGCCTGCTTACCAGAAGAATATCCCAGGGCTTCAGGTGGTAAGCTTTTCCTTCAATATGGTAGGTGACTTTTCCGGAAAGAAAGATCACTACTTTGTGGAAATCATGATAATGATAGGAAAACTCCTGCCCGGTCTGATCCTTAATGTGGAAAAGACGGAATTCTTCATTTAAATATCCTTTTTTTTCACTCTGGTAGAACTGTTCTGAGAAAATCATAAAACCTCCCTGATCATCGGATCATAAGAATGATATAAGTGGTTTCGCGCGAAGTGGTCTGCAGATGTAAGCTGATATTATTATAAATTTGCAGAGCATTTTTTGCAATATAATCCGCATTTTAATCTATATACATGGTAAAAATATCAATATATAATGAGGAATATAAGAGAGCAAAAACAATTGCAGATTGCTGGGAAGCGCTGTAAACAGTCAATAGATTGGGGTATAAAGAGAGGGTATGGCTATGAATCAGACAATTATCATGAGTAAATATCAGGGACTTGGAAATGATTATCTTATTCTGGATCCGAAGAAGAATAAAGTGCAGCTTCAGGGGAAAAAAGTGGCACTGCTTTGCCAGAGAGGATTTGGACTGGGTGCAGACGGAGTTTTATACGGGCCGGTAGAGATTGAAGGCAAGCTGGGTGTGCGTATTTTTAATGCAGACGGAAGCGAATCTGCTATCAGTGGAAATGGTGTGCGTATTTTTGCCAAGTATCTCATGGATCAGGGATATATTACTGAGAAAAAATTTGACATCGAAACCATGGCGGGCACCATTCACGTAGAGTGCCTGAACAGCCGGGCTACGGAGTTTAAGGTAAATATGGGAAAACCATCCTTTATTTCCAGCGATATTCCTGTTTCCGGTGAAGTGCGTGAAGTAATCCGTGAAAGCTTCGTATTCCATGGAAAAGAATACAAAGCTACCTGTCTGACAGTGGGAAATCCACACTGTATTATTTTTACTGACAATGTAAGTGCAGAAGCAGTGAAAAATCTGGGACCTTATGTGGAAAACGCAGACGAATTTCCGGAGAGAATGAACCTGCAGATCTGCCGCCAGATTGACAAAGGAAATCTGGATATTGAAATCTGGGAGCGGGGCTCCGGATATACCAAGGCATCAGGAACCGGAAGCTGTGCGGCAGCGGCAGCAGCATATAAGCTGGGACTGGTGGAATCACGCATTAATGTGAATCAGCCTGGAGGAATGATCCAGATCGATATTGAGGAAGACGGAACGATTTATATGACAGGAACAGTAGGATACATTGCGGATATGAGTATAGCAGAGAGCTTTTTCTCATAAAATAAATAGAGTGGATGATCTTATCCGCCTAACAATTCCCGGGAGCTGAAAATGTTTCCGGGAATCTTTTATTTGTATTTTTCTGTGGGATATGCTATTATCTTGAAAGAGTTACCCCGCCGCAGTGCGGGCGTGGTCTGAAAGTGAAAGTAATTAAAATAAGAAAGTGGGTGAAGCTGTGGTTGAATTAGATCAGTTCAAGAGTATTCTTGCAACTTACACAGAACCATTAGTGGAAGTGAGGGATTCACTTTGACCTCGCTAACAAAGAGCAGAAGGTCGAAGAATTAGAGCGCGAAATGGAAGCGCCTGATTTCTGGGATGATGCAGAAGTTTCCCAGAAGAAAATGAAAGAATTAAAAGATATGAAAGATGACATGGAGACGTATCAGAATCTGGTGACCCAGATGGAAGATATGGAAACCATGATCGAGATGGGTTATGAGGAGAATGATCCGGCACTGATCCCTGAAATCCAGGAGATGCTGGATGAATTCCAGAAGGACTTTGACAATATCCGTATCAAGACACTGCTTTCAGGTGAGTATGACAGTGAGAATGCCATTATCAAACTGAATGCAGGTGCAGGCGGAACAGAGGCCTGTGACTGGTGCGGTATGCTTTACCGTATGTACAGCCGCTGGGCAGATAAGAAGGGATTCAGCCTTGAAGTGCTGGATTATCTGGATGGTGATGAAGCAGGTATTAAGTCTGTTACATTCCAGGTAAACGGAACCAATGCATATGGATATCTGAAATCGGAGAAAGGAGTTCACCGTCTGGTGCGTATTTCTCCTTTTAATGCAGCAGGTAAACGTCAGACTTCTTTCGTATCCTGCGATGTCATGCCGGATATCAAGAAGGATCTGGATGTGGAGATCAATGATGACGATATCCGTATCGATACTTACCGAAGCAGTGGTGCCGGCGGTCAGCATATCAACAAGACATCATCTGCCATCCGTATCACACATTTCCCGACAGGAATCGTGGTACAGTGTCAGAATGAACGTTCTCAGCATATGAATAAAGACAAGGCTATGCAGATGCTGAAAGCAAAGCTGTATCTTCTCAAACAGCAGGAAGCAGAGGCAAAACTTTCCGGTATCCGTGGTGAAGTAACTGATATCGGATGGGGAAATCAGATCCGTTCCTATGTCATGCAGCCATACACTATGGTCAAAGATCACCGTACAAGTGAAGAGACCGGAAACGTGGATGCAGTATTAGACGGTGGAATTGATATCTTTATCAACGCATATTTGAAATGGATCGCATTGAAGAAATAATGAATAGAAAAGGCTGTCTGAAATATGGCAGTCTTTTTGTGTTGTATGTAATAACTTAATTCTTGCGTATTTCTATCTGTTGTGTTAATATATCCATTGTATAAATACAAATGTCTTTAAGAAACGGACAGGTAAATAGAGATGCAGAAACCAATATCAGAAAAAAAGAAATATTTTGTAGTGAGAGAACGTGCAGTTCCGGTAGTCCTGTTGAAAGTCGTAGAAGCCAAGAAACTTCTGGATTCCGGCAAGGTAGACACTGTACAGGATGCGGCAGAGCGGACAGGGATCAGCAGGAGTTCTTTCTACAAATATAAAGATGATATTTTCCCATTTCATGAAGAAACTAGGGGAAAAACCATCACTTTTATCATTCAGATGGATGACGAACCGGGGCTTTTGTCGGTTGTCCTGCAGACGATCGCACGGTTTCACGGAAACATACTTACCATTCACCAGAGTATTCCCATCAATGGAGTTGCCACACTCACTTTGAGTGTAGATATTCTTCCGGGTGAGGGAGATGCAGAAGCAATGGTAGAGATGATTGAACAGAGTGAAGGAATTCACTATCTGAAAATTTTAGGCAGGGAGTAAAAGAAAAATGATCAATGTAGCAATTTTGGGATATGGCACAGTAGGAAGCGGTGTATTTGAAGTATTAAACACAAACAAAGAGAGTATTGCAAGACGTGCCAGACAGGAACTCAATGTAAAATATGTTCTGGATCTTCGTGATTTTCCGGGACAGCCTGTAGAGAAAGTTCTGGTTCATGATTATGAGCAGATCGTCAATGATCCGGAAGTAGATATCGTAGTAGAAGTAATGGGCGGTGTAGAACCGGCGTATACTTTTGTAAAGAAAGCACTTCTTGCAGGAAAGAATGTATGTACATCCAACAAGGCACTGGTTGCCAAACATGGCCGTGAGCTCATGGATATTGCAAAGGAAAAGAGCATTAACTTCTTATTTGAAGCAAG
>OLOR01001726.1_pt1 | contig 19189 bp, 12 predicted proteins | sample 1672521 | NCBI WGS metagenome assembly OLOR01 (sample SAMEA3136695, study PRJEB25190) | human gut metagenome | biome: human gut; feature: human-associated habitat; material: faeces | place: Austria | collected 2013
GTATGGGATATGGATGGGTGGTGGCTCGATATTGTGTACGGGTGTTTATCCTTCCGCTGTCTCTCCGTCAAATCCCGGAATGCATATTTATGCAATTTCGCAGTAAAAAATTTTGACAATGGAAAATCGTGAAACAGAAAACGGGAGGGTGCGGAAGCAGGTGCCGGAGCATTCGGAAGAGGCTTTTCCGCTGCCGTAACCATGGTATGGAATGTCCGGATGTGGCGCGTCGGGATGCGGAAAAGGCTCTTCTGCGTTGCGGAAAAGGCTCTGTCAACATGCGGTACGTGCTCTTCCGGCAGGCGAAACGGGCTTTCCGGCATTGTCATACGGGCTCTTTCGCGGTGCGACGGCAACGGTTTTATATGGCTGAATGGTGTAAATTGTTGTGTGTCAATGTGATGCGGAAAGTGCTCAAAAGTGGCGTATTTGCGCCCGAGGTGCTGCCCGGACGCAAATAACCGCTTATTTTCGCGTTATGGAATATTCTTATGCATTCCGCGATGTCTTGTTCTGCATATTTATGCATTCCCTTTCACGGCATATCCTTTGTTGTGGATTGCGGTGGTGTTATGCGTCATCGTGTTGCGCCTTTCTGCCGTTGCCTGACGCGCGATGTTGCATATCACTCTTTTTCCTTGTTTAATTTGTCGTTTTTATTGGGTAGAACCGGATTTTTGCATTATCTTTGCATAAGGTAAGCTGCACTCGGGAGAGCGTAAGTAAACTTACTCTCCGCTCGTTTGCATTACCTTTGTAGAAGCTAAGCTGCGGCTCGGCAGTATCAAGCCTGGTAAGACTTTGTCTTCCCGTCTTGCTGTTGCTCTCGCCTTGCATTAGCTTTGCATAAGGTAAGCTGCACTCGGGAGAGCGTAAGTAAACTTACTCTCCGCTCGTTTGCATTATCTTTGTAGAAGCTAAGCTGTGGCTCGGCAGTATCAAGCCTGGTAAGACTTTGTCTTCCCGTCTTGCTGTTGCTCTCGCCTTGCATTATCTTTGCATAAGGTAAGCTGCACTCGGGTGAATGTAAGTAAACTTACTTTCCGCCCGTTTGCATCATCCATATCACCGCGTCAGGAAGGGCGGCATAAATTCCGCCGGACGCAAGATTTATGTATGAAAAATCCTTATCCGATTGCTGAAAACAGATAACATAAAACCGGAAGACAAATGAAAAGAGCTTTATTATTATCGGCACTGTGCCTTTGTACGTTGGTGCAGACAAAAGCCGCAGACGAGGTTGACTATGTGAGTACGCTCGTGGGCACGGCGTCCAAGTTCGAACTGTCCACAGGCAACACCTATCCTGCCATCGCCATGCCGTGGGGCATGAATTTCTGGGTTCCGCAGACCGGAAAGATGGGCAACGGATGGACTTATGTGTACTGGGCGGACAAGATACGGGGCTTCAAGCAGACCCACCAGCCCAGTCCGTGGATAAACGACTACGGCCAGTTCTCGGTCATGCCTGTCACGGGTGAGGCTGTGTTCGACGAGGAGAAGCGCGCCTCATGGTTCTCTCATAAGGCTGAGGTGGCGCGTCCTTATTATTATAAAGTGTATCTTGCCGACCATGACGTCACCGCCGAGCTCGCCCCGACGGAGCGCGCTGTGGCGATGCGCTTCACCTTCCCGCAGACCGACAAGGCATATATCGTGCTCGATGCGTTCGACAAAGGCTCGCACGCGGAGATTATTCCGTCCAAGAACATGATTGTGGGCTACACCACGAAGAACAGCGGCGGTGTGCCCGAAAACTTCAAGAACTACTTCGTGCTTGTCTTTGACAGACCGTTCAAGTATACCGCCGCCGTCACCGACGGCAACATAGACGCCTCCTCACTCAGCTCCACGAGCAATCATTCGGGTGCCATCGTGGGCTTCAGCACGAAGCGCGGAGAACAGGTCAACGTGCGTGTGGCGTCGTCGTTCATAAGTCCGGAGCAGGCGTTGCTCAATCTGAAGGAACTCGGAGACGACGGCATCGACGAGGTGTCGGCACGGGGCAGGGCACGGTGGAACGAGGTTCTGGGTCGTGTGGAGGTCTCCGACGACAACACCGACAACCTCCGCACGTTCTATTCGTGCCTTTACCGCTCGCTCCTTTTCCCGCGCAGCTTCTACGAGACCGACGCCGACGGACGTGTGATGCACTACAGTCCATACAACGGAAAGGTGCTGCCGGGCTACATGTTCACCGACACCGGCTTCTGGGACACCTTCCGCAGCCTCTTCCCCTTCCTCAACCTGATGTATCCCTCTATGAACGAGAAGATGCAGGAAGGACTCGTCAACGCCTATAAGGAGAGCGGATTCCTGCCCGAGTGGGCGAGTCCGGGACACCGGGGATGCATGGTGGGCAACAACTCGGCGTCCGTAGTGGCAGACGCTTATCTCAAAGGCTTGCGCGGATATGATGCCGAGACGCTTTGGGAAGCGGTGAAGCACGGAGCCAACGCCGTCCATCCCAAGGTGTCGTCTACGGGCCGTCTCGGATTTGAGGAGTACAACAGCCTCGGCTATGTGCCGTGCGACAAGCACAGCCAGAGCGTCGCACGCACACTCGAATATGCCTACGACGACTGGTGCATATACCGTTTCGGCAAGGCTCTGGGAAAGTCTGACAAGGAACTGAAGCAATACCGCACCAACGCGATGAACTATAAGAACGTGTTCGACAGCTCCACCAGCCTCATGCGCGGCAGGAAAGCCGACGGCAGCTTCGAGTCTCCGTTCGACCCGACGGCATGGAGCCGCTCCTTCACAGAGGGAGACAGCTGGCACTGGAGCTGGTGTGTGTTCCACGATCCGCAGGGACTTATCGGTCTGATGGGAGGCAAACAGAAGTTCAACAGCATGCTCGACTCGGTGTTCGTGGTCTATCCTGACGTGAGCAGCAGGGGCATAATACACGAGATGCGTGAGATGCAGGTGATGAACATGGGGCAGTATGCCCACGGCAACCAGCCCATCCAGCACATGATTTATCTCTATGCCTACTCGGGACAACCATGGAAGACGCAGTACTGGATACGTGAGGTGATGGACAAACTCTACAATGCCAACCCCGACGGATATTGCGGCGACGAGGACAACGGGCAGACATCGGCGTGGTATGTGTTCTCTGCCATGGGCTTCTATCCCGTGTGTCCAGGCTCCAACCAGTATGTGCTCGGCACTCCTTACTTCAATAAGGTGACGCTGCACCTCGAGAACGGCAACACCATGACCATAAAAGCCGAGGGCAACAGCCGCTCAAACAGATACATAGACAGCATGACACTCAACGGCAAGACATACACAAAGAACTATCTCACACACGCTGACATCATGAAAGGCGGCAGCATCGTGTGCGCCATGTCGGCTGAACCCAACCGCAGCAGGGGCACTCAGGAGGCTGACTTCCCTTATTCGTTCACCAATGAGATGACGGGTTCTGAAAAGTAAGACAACATCTTTTTATAAACAAACAAATGATAATCAGACTATGAAACGTAGTTATTTTCTTCTCGTGCTGATGGCAGTCGCCTCACTGGCGTGTGCCCAGTCGCTCTTCGTAGGCACTTACAACATCCGCAACCACAACAGCGGTGATGACGCTGCGGGTAATGTGTGGAACGTGAGATGTAAGGTGATATGCGACCAAATCAATTTTGAGGATCCCGACATCTTCGGAACCCAGGAAGTGCTTCACGCCCAGTTGGGCGACCTCACCGCCGCGCTCGACGGCTACGACTATATAGGTGTGGGTCGCGACGACGGCAAGCAGGCTGGCGAATACTCCGCCATCTTCTACAAGAAAGACCGCATAAAGCTCCTGCGCAAGGGCAATTTCTGGCTCAACGAGACGCCCGACACGCCAAAGCTCGGATGGGACGCCGCATGCATACGCATATGCACATGGGGCGAGTTCAGGCAGAAGGACACGAAGTTCAAGTTCTATTACTTCAATCTTCACATGGACCACGTGGGCATGACGGCACGCCGCGAGGGCGCGAAGCTTGTCGTGAGGAAGATAAAGGAGATAGCCAAGGGAGCTCCCGTGATTCTTACGGGCGACTTCAATGTAGACCAGAATGACGAGATATACGCCATCTTCACCAAGTCGGGAATCCTTAAGGACTCTTATGAGTGCTGCCGTCTGCGCTTCGCAGAGAACGGAACGTTCAACTCATTCGACTCCGACCTGAAGTCGGACAGCCGCATCGACCACGTGTTTGTGTCTCCGTCGTTCGACGTGGACCGCTATGGCGTGCTTACAAACGCCTACTGGACTCCGAAAGCAGGCTCCGAGGGACAGTCTCTCAAGGGCAAGGACGCTCCCGGAGAGATAAGCTTCGGCAAGTACGACCGCCGCACGCCGTCCGACCATTACCCTGTTCTTGTAAAGATGCGCTACGCCGGCAAGTAGCTCCCGACGTGCGTCACATATGCCTCCCGGGCTGACATGGCACCATGACTTGCCTGTGTCAGCCCGGGTGTTTTTTGTCCGCCGTCAGAGCCCGTGCGCCGTCCCGGCATGACATCCTTGCGCTGTCTGCCAGTGAGTGCGGGTGTATCAAGAATCCGTCTGTGGTGTGTTAGTGTGCGGGCGGCATGCATTCAGGTTATGAAAAAACCTGCATCGCGCTGCGCCCTGTCCTTTCATGGCGTCCGGTATGCCGTTATCCTTCTGTCGTGTCCTGCTCTTCGCGCTTTCTCCTCATCTTTTCCTTCAGCTCCTCCTCCTCCCATGCAGCCTCGGTCCACGGGTCGGGTGTGTGCGAATGTGTCCATTCCTCCTCCCATTCCGCGAATGCCGCCCTGTTGTGTGCCGATTCTTTTATGAATTCAAGCAGTCTCAGCTCCTCCTCGTCGGTCGCCTTGCCCTCGAAGTAGAGTATAGCCAGTTTTTTCATATGATGGTCGTGCTGCATTTTCAGTTTTATATGTATAACAACATAGCGAGGCTGTTCTTGTTATTTTCAGCCGTTTTTTCATGGTTTTTATCTAAATTTAACATTGTTGTACACCATAAAACCCTTTTCCAGCCCCCGCACGCTTATAGTTCGGCGAGCTGTTCTATTATTGCAGACTTGGCGATTTTTATGTGTTTTATCACCTGATATGCCGACATGCCTGTCTTTTCTTGTATTTCCCTGTTTTTAAGTCTCTCTTCTCTCGACATCCGGTAAACCATTCTGGTTGTCGCCGGAAGGCTGTCTATGGCGGTCTGTATGCTGTTTATCACTTCCTCGGAGATGAGTCCCACTTCCTCTTTGCATCCGAAGTTGATGTTGTACAGCCTTTCTTCATTGCGCAGTCTGATAAGGTCGAGCTTGAATTTCTTTATCACTGTCTTGTGCTTGAGGTGGTTCAGACACTGGTTTCTCACCATGGTGAACAGCATGGCATGTAGTGATATGCCGTCAAGAGACTCGCGTTTCTCGTAGATCTGCATGAAGCAGTCCTGCACAAGGTCTTTTGCGAGATCTTCGTCTTTCACGAATTTCTCGGCGAATTTGCAAAGACGCGGATTCAGTGTGATGAAAAGCAGTCTCATGGATTGCTCGTCACCGCAGTCGATGATGTCTTTTGTGGCATGGTAGTCCGTCAGTGTCATATCTCAGATGTTTTGTTGTAGTTAGGCTGTTGTTTGTCCTTTGCCGTACATGACAGCATATGTTAAGTTATCAGAGTTTGAGATAGAGAGATTGCCTGGAACAAAAAAGACGTGGGAAAATCTACTCCTTGCTTATCCTGCGTACCGGCCTTCGCAATGCCTTAATCAGGGATAAGCAACGCAGTTAGCCCACGTCGTGATATATTTACTCTCGCACGACACGGGCTCACGCCCGTGTCTATTGAGTGAAAATACACCCGTCGTGGACGTTCCGTTGCCGCCTCTTCCTGATTGTCGTGCAAGTTTGCGAAGTTTGTACGCAGAAGACAGCGTTCGTAAACGTCCTTTTTTTCTGACAAAATTAACCCACCAGCCCATTACGGGCTAACTGAATCGGTAGCAAAGATAAACAAATCAAAGTTAAAAACAAAGAAAATGTATGTGTTTTTTGGCATAGATTATGTAAATGTTGTTATTTTGTTGTTAATTAAGATGAATGTATGAGTAAAACGGAATTGTGTCATAAAGACATTGTATGAGAGTCTTTTTCCTGCCGTCATTACTGTTTTTCCGCACAAGCATGTAGCGGAATGTTTTCTGAGAGGCGTTTTTTTAGTATATTTGCATGTCACAGTGGTGTCGCTGCGGACATGGTTCCGCTGTCCTGCCATGGGCATGTTTTAAGATTCCATCAGGCAAACGCTTTTCTTGACAGTGCCGTCTCCTTGGTCGCGCACCGCCCTCATGCCGCAGGGCGGACGTTTGTCGGGATCGACGGAACGGCAGGCTCGGGCACATCGCCGCAAATGCGCGGGGAGCGGTGGAAACGCATAAATATACGCTTTCCGCATGACTCGTTTTTGACAAAATAAAATCGCGAAACAGAACGCCGGAAGCTCCTTTTCCGCTCTTTCATGACCTCCGTGAGGGTGTCCGGCAGAGCGGGCGGCATGCGGAAAAGCCCGTTCCGCATGCTTTCGGGTCTGCGGAAGAGCCTCCGCGGCATGACGGAAGAGGCTCAGCGACGGTGCGGAAAAGCCTTTCCGGCGACGCCAAACGGGCTCTTCCGTAAGGCAAGAGAGGCGTGTGAGGACTGTCTGTGTGGCGTAATGGGCTGACAATAAGGCGGTTGCCGTCATCCTCGCGAGACTCGCGTATACGGTGGCAGAGACGCCTTCGCCCGCAAATACGCGCAAAATGAGCGTGTTGCGATGCATATTTATGCACCGCGATGCATGAATATGCAATTGGAGAAGAGTGCCGGAGGCTGGAAAAAAAGATGCCGGCATTTTGGCGGTGTCATACATTTTTTTATATATTTGCAGAATTCTTGCATTATAAAAATGAGATGTGGACATGCGTGAAAACAAAAGCATAGTGTTTGACAGCATCTTTCGCCGCACTTACTCCAGGCTCTATTTCTACGCGCTCAGTCTGCTTTCCGACGAGAGCGATGCCGACGACGTGGTGGAGGAAGTGTTCGCCGGGCTGTGGAGACGGATGGACGAGATAGACCTCGAAGACAATATCGAAGGGTTTCTTTACCGTGCCGTGTACACAAGGTCGGTTAATGTGCTGAAACGCCGCAACGTGGATGCCGGTCGTCTCGCCGCTATAGAGGACATAAACAACATGCGTATGGAGTATTACAGCGGCATTAACGACGACCCGCTGCACCGGATGGAAAATGCCGAACTGCGCCGCAAGATAGAGGACACCATCAATATGCTGCCTGAAAAGTGCCGGCAGGTGTTCCGGATGAGCTATCTCAACGGCATGCACAACAACGACATAGCCGAGGAACTGCAGCTGTCCGTGCGCACGGTGGAGGCACACATGTACCGCGCGCTGCGCTTTCTGAGAGAGCGTCTGGGCGAGTGTCTTACGGCGGCGGTCATATTTTTTCACTTTTTCATTAGGTGTTTTTATGAATAGAGTTGTTATAAAAGTGAGAGACTTTATATTTTACTGGACATTTAAGAAGAATATATCATAATGAAAAGACCGGACGAGAATGTGATAATGAGGTTTCTGACAGGGTGCTGTTCCGACCAGGAGCTTGAGGAAGTGAGGGACTGGATCAGTGCTTCTGAGGAAAATGCAGCCGAGCTGTTCAGGCTTGAGGAGATGCACCGGAGGCTGAGCGGGCTCTCCATGTCGGGCAGGGAGGTGGAGAAGGCACTCTCCGGCGTGCACGCGCGGATAGACCGTGCCCGTTCACGCAGGGCGGTCATGGCGCGCCTTATGCGCTATGCCGCCGCGGCGGTTGTTCTCGTCATGATGGGTGCGGGCATGTGGCTGCTGGGCGGCGGAATGGAAAGGCTGGGCGTGACGGAGTATGTCGTGGCGAAGGCATCGGCGAGCACGCCGCGCGAGGTGATGCTTGCCGACAGCACACGGGTATGGCTCAACGCCGGCTCGTCGCTCAGATACCCTAAGAAGTTCGACAAGGCTGAGCGCCGGGTGGAGCTTCAGGGCGAGGGCTACTTCGAGGTGGCGAAGGACAGGAGCCGTCCTTTCGTGGTGTCGGGTGGTCCGGTGGACGTGAAGGTTCTGGGCACAGTGTTCGACTTCAACGTCAACAGCGACCGCAGGATAGCCGAGGTGAGCCTCATGGAAGGCTCGGTCGAGGTGACCGAACACTGCTCCTCGGGCAAGGTGATGCTGCTTCCCGGACAGAAAGCGTTTGTGGATTACGGTTCGGGACACATCACCGTGAGAAACGCCGACGTGCGTCTCGACGCCGTATGGCACAACCGTCTCATACCTTTCTATAATGCCGACGTGCGCCATATAGCCGAAACGCTCGAGAAACTTTACGGAGTCAGGGTGGTGGTGGACGACGCCATAGACGACAGCCACACCTATTCGGGACAGATAATACACAGGAACAGCATAGACAGTGTGCTGGAATCGTTGAGAAACACCATACCTGTGAACTATCATAAGAAGAACGGAAAGATATACATCGTGCCCGACTGACGGTGGCACACAGCGGCAGACGCGCCGCGCGGCACTTCATACACACCGCTTCAGGACCGTCACAGCAAGCCCCGCTGTGGCGGTCCTGACGGTTTATGCGCGCCTTGCGGAGACGGGAGAATGGCGGTAGGATAATTTTTTTTAAAAAAAACAACATTACGTTTAAGTGTTTTTACAAAATTCATTGTTCTAATACCAAAGGCAACGCGAGGCGAGAGCAACAGCAAGAAGGGAAAACGCAGTTTTGCCGTTCTTGATACTGCCGAGCCGAAGTTTGTCTTATTTAAAGACTTCCCCAAAGATAATTAAAAACTAAAAAATAGCTGAACAATTATTTATGGACAACAGTAATCAGTGGAGAAAGCGTATGGCGCGGGGAGTGATGACACTCATGTTCGCAGCCGTACCTATGCAGGGAATGTTTGCTCAGGTCACTCTGAACACCCCTAACACCACTCTGGGTGTGGTGATAAAGAAAATCCAGGCACAGTCGGAATTCAAGTTCTTCTATGACGACGACCTCTCCGACATGCGCGTGAAGGCAATCAACGTGAAGGACGCGGCTCTCGAGAAGGTGCTCGCGCAGCTGCTCAAGGACAAGGGCGTGACGTTCAAGGTGGACGACAAGGTGGTTTACCTCAAACGGGCGCAGCTGCCCCGGCAGCAGACAAGGCGCGGCGGGGAGAAAAGAAAGATAACCGGACGCATCCTCGACGAGAACGGCGAGCCGCTGATAGGCGCGAGTGTCACGATAAAAGGCACCACAGACCGTGCCGTGACCGACATGGACGGAAACTACACGGTGATGACCGATGCGGAGAATCCGGTGGCGCAGTTCACCTATCTCGGCTATAAGCCACAGGAGATAGTGGCTGGAAAGAACAGCGTGGTGAACGCCATGATGGTGCTCGACTCGCAGTCCATCGACGAGGTTGTGGTGACCGCGCTCGGCATAAAGCGCGAGAAGAAGATGCTGGGATATTCTGTCCAGGACATCAAGAGCGACGCGCTCAACACCACCGGAGACCCTTCGGTCACGGGCGCGCTTGAAGGTAAGGTGGCAGGTCTGCAGATGAACACGGCAAGTACGGGCTTGGGCGGCTCTACGAAGATAACCATCCGAGGCAACTCCTCGCTCACTGACAACAACCAGCCGTTGTGGATTGTTGACGGAGTGCCGTTCACCGACGACCAGACATCAGACGCCTCGGCATACGGAGGATACGACCGCGGAGGCACATCGTTCGACATCAACCCCGAGGACATAGAGTCTGTGTCTGTGCTCAAAGGTCCTAACGCGGCGGCTCTCTACGGCTCGCGGGCGGGCAACGGAGTGATTCTCGTCACCACGAAGAAGGGCTCTCACAAGCAGGGCTTCGGCATATCATACAGCGGCAACTTCACATGGAGTGAGGCTGCTGAGACCATCAAGATGCAGAAAAAGTACGGTCAGGGTTCTAACGGGAAGACTGTATACATCTATGATGACGAAAACAACCCTACGGCACTTACCGGCGAGCTTTCCTTCGGTCCGGCTCTTGACGGCCATCTCGAACCGTCGTGGCTCGGCGAAAAGATACCTTATAAATATTATGGAGACAAACTGAAGGACTATTTCAAGACAGGTTTCTCGCAGTTTCACACCGTCGCGCTCGGCAACACCACCGAGAAGTCGCACTTCCGCGTGTCTGTAGGCTTCAACGGAAACAACGGTCTGTTCAAGGACGAGACCCTCGACAAGCTGACAACCGACCTCAATGCCGGAGCGGTGATAAACGACCGGCTGTCGCTCGACGGCAAGATATCGCTCTCACACATGAAGGCGGAGAACCGCCCTTACACCGGTCTTAACGGTGAGGTGGCGCAACTTCTGCTCATTCCGGGCAACGTAAGGCTGGGCGATCTTGCCTCAAACTACACCTCCGCAGAGCGTCTTCACCAGAACTGGTTCGGTCCAGACCAGCAGTATTCCAACCCGTATTACGTCCGTCACCGGTTCCGTAACTCTGACGAGAGATGGAGAGTGTTCGGATATTATTCGGCAAACCTCAATCTGACAGACTGGCTGAAGTTCAACGCCAAATATTCTTTCGACTATTACCGCACGCGCATACAGACAAGCGATCTCGGTCTGGGCGACCAGGCGATAAGCACTCCCGAGCAGAGCTGGCAAGACATGCTGACCAACGACAACATGCAGAGGGGCGAGGAGAACCACTTCGAGCACAACATACAGTTTCTTTTCATGGGAGACACCCCTATTACTCCTAAACTGCGTCTCGGCTATACCGTGGGTTCGAACATAATGTATCTGAACTACGAAATGCTCAATGTGGGTGTGGAGAACATGCTCGACAAGGACAACTGGATATTCAACACAGGCTACCGCCTGGTCTCCGGCGACAACGACGGACACAAACGCGCGATGTATTCCGTGTTCGGCTCGGCGCAGATAGCATACGACGAGTATCTCTCTCTCGACCTCACGGCGCGCAACGACTGGTCGTCCACACTGCCGGCGAAGAACAACTCGTTCTTCTATCCGTCGGCAAGCGTGAGCTATGTGTTCTCCGACTTCATGCGCTCCATAGGCAAACCGCTGCCCAAATGGGTCACGTTCACAAAGCTGCGCCTGTCAGCCGCACAGGTGGGCAAGGACCCCTCGCCATACAGCCTGTACAACACGCGCAAGTTCAAGTATGACATGGGCACGCGCAAACCGGTTGTCAACACAATCATGATGAACCGTAACCTCAAGCCGGAGATAAAGACTTCGTATGAGGCGGGACTCGACATGAAGTTCCTGGACAACCGTCTCGGCTTCGACTTCACATATTATTATAACAGCACGAAGAACCAGGCGATGCTCGTGGACGCCTCCGCGCCGTGGACACAGCAGTGGGTGAATGCGGGCAAGATAACCAACTCGGGCGTGGAGCTTATGCTTTACGGCACACCGGTGAAGACGAAAGACCTTACGTTCGACCTGACAATGAACATCGCGCACAACCGTTCTACAGTGAAAGAGCTTGCCGACGGGGTGAACAGAGTCTATTTCAACGGCGACCCGAACATGCCTGTAAAGGTGGGAGCCGTGGCTGGAGGAAAGCTCGGAGACATCTACGCCAACAACCTCATGAAGCGTGACGCAAAAGGAAACATCGTTGTCGGAGCGGACGGTCTGCCGCAGCCGGAGAGCGGAAACGGCAATCTGGAACGCTGGCTGCTCGACCATCCCATCGGAAACATACAGCCCGACCTGCTCATGTCCGTCACTCCCACACTCACATACAAGGGCTTCAGCATCACGGCTATGTTCGACATGAAGTTCGGAGGTGATGTGGTGTCGGTATCGGAAGGTATGGCTACAGCTGTGGGAACGTCGGAGCGCACTGCTTACCGTGGCGAGTTCAAGGAGGTGAACGGTGTCAAGGACTACTGGCTCGTGGTTCCCGGAGTGAAGGAAGACGGCACGCCGAACGACATTCCGGTAAGTGCGCAGTCTTATTATTCCACCATCGGACTGTACAAATCGCAGAGGGGATATGCCGAGGCGTTCGTACACGACGCGTCGTACATAAAGCTCAAGGAGCTGTCCGTTGGCTATGCGTTCCCGCAGTCGGTGCTCAGACGCACCCCGCTCACGTCGCTCAGGATGTCGTTCGTGGCACGCAACCTGTGCTTCCTTATGAAACACACGCCGGGAAACCCCGACGGCGGATATGACACGACAATGTTCTCACAGGCTCTCGACTATATGGCTGTGCCTTACACCCGCACGTTCGGATTCTCCGTAAACCTCGGATTCTGACGGCGGTGAAGGACATTAGTCTGTGGCGATACACTTTACCAATGCATAATAAAGAAGCAAAAAGCAATTCTTAAAACTCAAAACAACAATGAAACGCAATACTATATTCAACGGATTTCTGGCATTTGCCGTGGCATGCACGGTATGCTCGTGCTATGATCTCGACGAAATGAGCCATAATCCTTACGAAATAGAGGACAACACAGGTGCTGGAGGGGATAAGGATAATACCGGTGAGGACAACACGAAATATGCCGATGTGAACATCAACTTCACCGTGAGCAAGGAAGACTCCGCCGCACTCAAGACCGCGTTGGCTGATGCTCCGGCTACATTCCGTAACTTCCTTTATGAGGGATATTACAATGATTACCAGATAACAACCAACCTCAGCCATGACATTTATGCCGGTTATGTGGCTAACAACCAGCCGAAACACTCCATGAAGACGCCCGACTACAGCTACGGCGACGGATGGTCGGGACAGAGATGGGCGCACTTCTACAACGAGAGAAGCTCCGAATACCGCACGCTGTTGAGGGCTTACCGGTTCAACGACAACCCGGGACGATATAAGAACATGTTCTATATCACACGTATATATTATGTGTTCCTCGCCCTGGCAAATACCGACACATACGGCGCGATGCCTTTCCGCGAATATGCGCAGGCACGCATCCCGGAGACAAACAACGTGAAGTACGACTCTCAGGAGGAGGTCTACGACGCCATGTTCAGAATGCTCGAGCAGGCTGTTGACAGCATTAAGCCGGACGACGCGTCGCAGTACAGGATAGACCGCGACGACATCTGCTACTTCGGAGATGTGGACAAGTGGCTCCGTTTTGCCAATACGCTGCGTTTGCGCATGGCTCTTCGCATATCGAACGTGGCTCCCGAAAGGGCGCGGCATGAGGCTGAGAACGCGCTGAACAACAAGTACGGACTCATGAGAAGCAACGCGGACAACATGCAGACGGTGCCGAGATATGCCCCGACGGAAATGGGCGGCAACGACTCGGGAGGCGATGAGAATGTCCTCGCGATGTGTTCTGTGGCATACGGAGGCGAGAGTGTGATGTCATGGGACCTCGAACAGATGTACCGTAACCTAAGTACCGGAGGCGGCACATATAAGATAAAGAAGGGACGTAACGGCTTTGAGGAGAAGACAATCGACCCGAGATGTCTCGTGTGCTGGTATCGCGCGAAGATGACTTCCACGTCAATCGCCGCCGGAGAGGAAAGCCTTCGTGAGGACTTCGCGGGCTGCAAGCGTGGCGCGCTGGCTCCTCTTATCGACATGGGCATACTCAATTACAGCATCACTCGCACACAGCCGAAGCCTGCTTCAAAGACTCTTAACAAGGATTTCTGGTTCAACTACGCGCGTCCCACCGTATGGCTGGGCTATTCGGAGTCGCTCTTCCTCAAGGCTGAGGCTGCTCTGCGAGGATGGAAAGGACAGGATCTGACAATGGACGCCGAGGGATATTTCCGCGCGGGAGTGCAGGCTTCGATGGACTATTATGAGATAGGCAAGGAGGCGGCGCAGTCGTACATCAGCGGTCTGAAGGCTCTTAACGACGGCACTTTCAGCAGCGGCGACAGGGAGAAGATTCTCGAAGCCATCATCACCCAGAAGTGGATGGCTGTCTTCCCCAACGGTAATGAGGGCTGGGCTGATTTCCGCCGCACCGACTATCCTGCTCTGGCAAACCAGCTCACCAACCTGTCGGGAGGCGATGTGCCTGAGGGTAAGATGATAAAACGTCTGCTTTATCCTAACAGCGAGAGCTCTAACAAGTATTTCAATGAGCATGACGGGCTCAAGGCAGCAAATACTCAGGGCACCAGACTATGGTGGGATGTCGCCGATACCAATGACGGCAGCGGCAACAGACAGCAGCCTGACAATTTCAGAACAACGGCTTCAACATCATCAACAATAATGAAGTAATTGTAATAGTACGGTTCTTTTAGTGTTATTAATTCGGGAGGGACGAGCTTGTTTTGAAAGTTTGTCCCTCATTTTTTTGTATTCTCATGCAGGCGTCCGGTATGAACGGACATGCATGACATGAGTTTCTGTATAGCATCGGGTTCTCTTCCGTATTGCGGAATGGCTGTTATGGAGTGACGGCTCATGCTGTTTGGTGCAGTCGCTTTTGCCGTTTGGCGCGATCGTTTTTGCTGTTTTGCGTGGTCGTTTTTGCTGTTTGGCACAGTCGCTTTTGCTGTTTTGAGTGGTCGCTTTTGCTGTTTGGCGCGGCAGACTCTACCTTGTTTAATTGCATCTTCTACCGTATGGCGCGGTCACACGCGCTGTTCGGTGTTGTTCATTGTCAGCATTTGTTGCGGAACGGAAGCCCTCACGCAGTCTGTTATGAGCTTTTTCATGGAGTGGCGCACGAAGGTGCGGGTGGTGAGAAGCACTATCCTGCGTGTCGGTATGGGTATAGCGAACGGGTGGACGAGTGCGCGCTGGCTTTCGGAAAGCTGATACAGTGCGAGCTCAGGTATGAATGTGATGCCCCGTCCGCCCTCCACCATGCGCATGAAGGTCTCTATGCTGCCGAGCGAATAGACATTCTTTGAGGTCTGTCCGTTCTTTATTCCGCAGAATCTCACTATCTGGTCGCGGAAGCAATGTCCCTCGTCAAGGAGCCAGAGAAAGCTGTCTGTAAGGTCGGACGAGCGCACCGGGCTTGTGGATGCGAGCACGTCGTTTGCCGAAACATACGCCACGAACTGCTCAAAATAAAGTTCCGTCATGTCGAAATGGTCCAGTCCGTCGATGTCGGCTACTATTGCTGCGTCCAGTTCACCGCGTGCCAGAGCCGCCTTTACGGCTTCGGTCTTCATCTCAGATATACGTACGTCGGTCTCGGGATGCTCGGCGAGCAGTCTCGGAAAGAATCTCGGGAGTAGATAAGGAGCTATTGTCGGCAGTATGCCAAGCCTGAACTGACCTCTTGTAGACCTTTTCGCCTCTGCCACAATGTCTTTTATCTTGTTGGCTCTTACCAGTACCCGCCATGCCTGTTCCACCACGAGGCGGCCTGCCGGAGTGGGCGATACGGGCTGCGAGCTGCGGTCGAAGATTCTCAGACCCAGTTCGTCTTCAAGCTTCTGTATCATTGAGCTGAGTGTAGGTTGTGTTACTCCGCAGTGCTCGGCAGCCTTGGCGAAGTGTCGCAGACGGTAGACTGCCACAATGTATTCCATCTGTTGAAGTGTCATATTTGTAGTTGCTGTGTTTTGTTTTTACTGCAAACTTACTCATTCTGCCTGACAATCGAGCCTCATACCGCCTTTTTCATTCTCATAAAATCATTTTTAGCCATGATGATGCCACTTCGCACGATTCATGTTCCGGCATGCCGCATACATCCGTGCGCTTTCATTTGCAGGTCTGTTGTGTGCCATTTTGGTATTCTGTTGAATGAAACACGTCTGTCGTCATTACACCGCGATGTCATCAGAGGAACTTAGAGAATTTTGAATACTGTCTGTATCTGTCTTTAATACATTGATTCACAATGATATATATATAACATATTGATATTGTCTATCGTGTGATAGACACATTCTGTTTGCCTTTCATGAGTCATGATACTATCTTTGCAGTGTCAAAAAGAAGACATAGTGATAATAAATAAATATAATAATTAACAAGTAAAACATATACGATATGGAATCAATAATCAACGCACAGATGCCTGAGTTCAAGGTGCAGGCATTCCAGAACGGAGAGTTCAAGACAGTAAGCAGTGAAGACCTGAAAGGCAAGTGGGCTCTTTTCTTCTTCTATCCAGCCGACTTCACTTTCGTGTGCCCGACTGAGCTGGTTGACCTGGCAGAGAAATACGACCGTCTGAAAGAGCTTGGCGTAGAGGTGTTCTCGGTAAGCACAGACAGCCACTTCGTGCACAAGGCATGGCATGACGCCTCCGACAGCATCAAGAAAATAAAGTACACGATGCTTGCCGACCCCACAGGCGTGCTCAGCCGCGGCTTTGGTGTGATGAAGGAAGATGAGGGCGTGGCTTACCGCGGAACGTTCCTTGTAAATCCGGAAGGACTCGTTAAGGTAGCAGAGATACAGGATAACAGCATTGGCAGAAACGCTGACGAGTTGCTGCGCAAGGTTGAGGCTGCCCAGTTTGTAGCCACTCACGCAGGCGAGGTGTGCCCTGCCAAGTGGAGAGCAGGCGGAGAGACGCTCAAGCCGAGCATCGACCTCGTGGGCAAACTCTGATTGAGTGCAGCCGTGCCTCCCTTCCGGTGGAGGTCACTTATGCGTGTTCAAGCCATAGCGATGGGAGCCTTTGGAGCCGTAAGGCTCTTCAGGCTCCCATTTGTAAAAGCCCTTTTGCCTGACGGGCGGGGAATGTCCTCTGCATGGGATATGCCTTATGCCGATGCGGATGAGGCTATATGGTGCGAGGCACAATGTTCTTCCGTACGGCAGTCTGCGGTTTCGGGCACACCGGCTGTTACGGTTCTGTGACATGGCACAGGCACGATAACTGTGTGTCCGGCAATATATATAACGTATAAATATAATAATGTAGATGGCAGGTCGGCTGTCAACCCGATGTTTTTCTGAAGCTGACGACCGTCAGGACGCATTTTTCTGTTGAACGCCCAAATGTGCATGACGACACTGAAAAGCGTTGACGGCTTGCCGACAAAAACGTCATCTGTATATAGAAAGGATGAAAAAATGCTTGACAAAGATATTCTTGAACAGGTGAAGAGTCTGTTTTCCGGACTTAAGTCGCACTATGTGTTGCGCGCGACGGTGTCGTCCGGACATGAGAAAGCGGATGAGCTGAGCTCGTTTCTCGCCGACTTCTGCTCGACCTCTCCTATGCTTGAGCTGGAGAAAGTGCCGGAGGACGGAGGCAGACTGGAGTTTTCAATCGTAAAAGACGGTGCCGACACCGGCATCACCTTCCGCGGCATACCCGGCGGACATGAGTTCACGTCGCTGCTGCTTGCCATTCTCAATGCGGACGGAAAAGGCAAGAACCTGCCCGACGCAGCCATTGCCGCCCGCATAAAAGCATTGGACGGACCTGTAAGACTGCGCACATACATGTCGCTCTCGTGCACAAACTGTCCCGATGTGGTGCAGGCTCTCAATGTCATAACGCTTCTCGGAGGTGATGTGGAGCACGAGATTGTGGACGGCGCACTGTGGCAGGACGAAGTGTCATCGCTCGGCATACAAGGCGTTCCGGCTGTTTATGCCGACGGACAGTTGCTCCATGTAGGTCGTGGAGACCTCGGTGTGCTGCTCGACGAGCTTGAGTCCAAGTACGGTTCTTCGGCTGTCGAAGCCGCCGAACCGGTGGAACACCGTTACGACGTCGTTGTTGTGGGCGGCGGTCCGGCAGGAGCTTCCGCAGCCATCTACTCCGCCCGCAAGGGTCTCAGCGTGGCTTTGGTCGCCGGACGGATAGGAGGTCAGGTCAACGACACGGTGGGTATAGAGAATCTTATATCCGTTCCCTCCACCACGGGAGCGTCACTTGCGGCAGCCCTTGGCGAGCATCTCGGAGCCTATCCGGTAGATGTCTATGCCAACCGGAGCGTAGAAGGCACCGACTTCTCAGGTCCGCTGAAGGTAGTGGAGGCAAAGGGCGGTGAGTCGTTTGTCGCTCCCGCCGTGATAATAGCCACCGGAGCGTCGTGGCGCAGGCTCGGTGTCGAGGGCGAGGCGGAGCACATCGGTCATGGCGTAGCCTTCTGTCCTCATTGCGACGGACCGTTCTATAAGGACCGCCATGTAGCCGTCATCGGCGGCGGAAACTCCGGAATAGAAGCCGCCATCGACCTTGCCGGCATATGCAGCCGCGTCACCGTGCTCGAGTTTGCGTCCGAGCTGCGTGCCGACACCGTGCTTCAGGAGAAGGCGCGCAGCCTCTCCAACGTAGAGATACTTACGTCTCGACAGACAGTACGTGTGGTGGGCGACGGCAATAAAGTCACAGCCATCGACGTGCGCGACCTCACCACCGGTGAGGAATCGACCATTCAGCTTGACGGTGTGTTTGTCCAGATAGGACTTGTGCCCGCCTCCGGACCGTTCAAGGACAGCGTGGAGGTGAACAGACGCGGCGAGATAGTCACCGACGGAGCCGGCAGGACATCTGTTCCGGGTGTGTATGCAGCCGGTGATGTGGCAGACGTGCCGTTCAAGCAGATAGTCATCGCCATGGGCAGCGGTGCCACAGCCGCCCTGTCAGCGTTCGACGACCGTGTCAGGGGCGTCCTGCCTGTGGTGTGAGGAAATACGATTGCCGTGTGCCCCGTTTGTTTACGGAGTCATGATACGGCAAAGATAAACAACGTTAGCATGCGTTGTTAAAGAACCTGTCATTTTTAGTCAATTCATTGGGGACTGTTCGCCTTGGCGGCGCGCGGTCCCCTTTTTCGTTTCCTCACACCGCCGTTGCGTGTGCGTAAAACCGTTTTTCTACTGTCCGGACAGTCTTTTTAAGGTGTTTTACGCATGAATTTGCATTCTTTTCAAAAAAATATCATATGGGGGTAAGTGTTTTCCCATATGGCGTTGTTTAGGTTAATAAAAGGCGGAAAAGCCCATTCCGCACATCGTAGTGCTAAAGACCGGGAATAAAGACCAACATTTTAATAACATAATAACTTATAACTAATCTTTTATTTTTATGAAGATCAAAAAACTACTTGTAATGACTTTCCTGTCGCTTATGGCGGCAACGGGTGCCAATGCACAGCAGCCTTACGGCGGATGCTGGCATCCC
>OLOR01001729.1_pt1 | contig 19155 bp, 22 predicted proteins | sample 1672521 | NCBI WGS metagenome assembly OLOR01 (sample SAMEA3136695, study PRJEB25190) | human gut metagenome | biome: human gut; feature: human-associated habitat; material: faeces | place: Austria | collected 2013
GCCGTGTGCGCAGCCTGCGGCAAAGAGGCCAAGGTGCCCTTCCAGCCCCGGGAAGACCGCCCGGTCTATTGCAGCGAGTGCTTTGCAAAAATGAGAGTATCATAGTTGCGTCCAATAAATATCCGGCGGAGCTGGTAAGAAGCAAGTTCCTGAAACTGAACAGTTCACATGTAGAATATGCGATTGACTGTTTCAAGGGTAATACAACCAAGGTTCGCAATATCAAGAAGTATCTGCTTACCACATTGTTTAATGCACCAAGTACAATCAGCGGTTACTATCAGGCAGCAGTTAACCATGATTATCCCCAATATGCAGTAGTTGACAAATAATGACTTGACGTGTAGTCAATGCGTGCGTATAATATGAATTACAAATACACGCATTGACTACATAAAAGGAGCCATTATGGATAACAAGATAATTACAGCAGATGGAGTAAATATTGATGTGGATAAGCACGAAGACGAAAAGACAAAGGAGCGCAGACTAATGGCTTATGCTTTCAAAATGGTTCGTGCAGAATCAGGAATGAATCGAAAAGAATTTGCAGAGTGGCTTGGAATTCCTTACAGAACAATGCAGGAGTGGGAACTGGGAAGAAGGGCTATGCCACAATATGTACTGGATCTTATAGTTTATAAGGTCAGAAATGAAAAGAAACAGGGAAATATATAATTTATTGCATCCGTGAGAAACGGGGAGGAAAGAGTTATGTATGATGATTATTATTACTACGAAGAGCAAAGAAAGGCACAGGCAAAATCAGATGCAGCATTGGCAGGAACATTTGCAGCAGGTATTTGTGGAGGAATAGGAATTGTATTTTCTGTGATCATGTTTCTGATCAGCAGATTTGATATACTTAGTTCTGCTTTGATGGCGCTGGCAGGTTACATATTAACATATAAGCAGGGATGGAATAATGCAGTGTATATCATTGGCGCTATTGTTATATTTGGGGTTTCAATGATACTGCAGCATTCATTTTTTGTCGCAAGGATAATATACACAGTTTTTGTATGTGTGATTGTAGCGGTGCTTGGTGGATGCTGGAAAACATATGACACAGAGGCACAGAGAAATATGGTTATGCTGATCTGTTTTGGGGTAACAGCATTGCTAGGTATTATCTCATGGTGTGGAAGTATAAAAAGGGATGAAAATTAACGAGCGACTAACGACAGACTAACGACGGACTAACGAGCGACTAACGAAGAACTAACGACAGACTAACAACGCGTATCTTTTTTTTCATTTTGAGGTGTGATAATATTATCATAGACAAATGAGACATGAAACACAGCAACGACATCTCGTTTGTTTCTCTTTTGCAAAAGAATATGGGATAAAAATGAAGCGTCAGCTCATTACCGGAATGGTGATGGGTATGGCGTTTTTTTGATGCCCGAAATCAGGTGACGACCTGAAAGCCAAAAGAAATGGAGGATATGATATGGCATTTGCCTACGATCATGATTGTCCGTTTGAAGTATTCATAACTAATCTTGGAAAATACAATGAGGGAAATCTTGTTGGAGAATGGGTTAAATTTCCGACAACAGAGGAAGAACTCAAAAAGGTATTTGAAAGAATTGGAATTGAACCAGGAGCACCGGATGAATACGGCGGACATTATGAGGAATGGTTCATAACTGATTATGACTGCTATGTGCCGGGACTTACTGAAGCTGCACAACTTGGTGAGTATGAAAATTTGGATGAACTTAATTATCTGGCCTCAAAACTGATGGAGCTGGATGATTGTGAACTGGACAGATTAGAAGCTGCAATGGAGGTGGCTGATGAAACCGGAAGTGTAAAGGACATCATCAATCTGATTGATAACCCTGAAAAATACGAGGTCTATCCGGGGATTGAAAATGATGAAGATCTCGGACGTTATTATGCTGATGAAATGGTGTACATCCACCTTACTGATGAAGTTAGAGAATATTTTGACTATGAAGCATACGGGAGAGATATGGCAATCAATGATGGCGGTCATTATACGAGTTATGGATATGTAAAGGATTCACAGGATCCTTTCAAGGAGTATTACAATGGAGAACCTGAGAATATTCCGGAAGAATACAGAATAACAGAATTTGTTCATGATAAGAAAGAGAGGACAGCAATGGATTACGAAACATTCAAGCAGGAATTCGCTGAGGATATCAAGGAAAAACTCAGCCAGAGAGGTTATGGAGAGGTAATGACTAGCTTCCATGACATAGAAAAGACAAATCAGAATTATGAGGCAATCTCGGTTGTTCAGGCCGGCAGCAACATTGGTGTGAACTTCAATATTGAAAATGCTTTTGCAAGTTATGAGCATACCGGGGATTATGAGGGAGTATTAGCCAGTGCAACAGGAGTAATCGTAGGAGGACTTGATCAGATACCGGCAGTTGATGTAAATGCCCTTATGAATTATGAGGTTATGAAAGAAAAACTTTCGGTAGAGGTCATTTCAGCAGATGCAAATGAGGAACTGCTTGCCAAAGTTCCGCATGACAGGATTGAGGATCTTGCAGTTGTTTACCGTTTCATTATGGAGAGCAACGAAGATGGCAGAGCATCCATTCTGGTCAATAATGATCTGATTGAGAGAATGGGAGTTACGCATGAGCAGCTTAGAGCTGACGCATTGGAAAATTCGCCGGAGATCAGACCTGTGGTAATACAGGGCATGAATGAAGTCATGAAGGAAATGATGGGACCAGAAGCCTATGAAATGTTTGGAATTCCTGATGACACAGAGGAAATGATGTTTATTGCAACAGTTCCTGATAAGAATTCCGGTGCCGGGGTGCTTGCATATCAGGATTTCATGGATCAGGCAGCTGAGAAAATCGGTGGAGACTTTTATGTGATCCCTTCTTCAATCCATGAGATTCTGTTAGTTCCTGATAATGGAGAAGTGCAGGCAGAAGGACTCAAAGAAATGGTACAGGAAGTAAATGCCACAGAGGTAAGTCCTGAGGAAAAACTTTCTGATAATGTATACCATTATGATTCCAAGGAACATATCTTTGAGCTTGCAGAAAAGTTCGAGGCAAGACAGCAGGAAAAAGAGGCTGCCATTGACGAAAAGGCTGAGGACAGGGGTTCTGTATTAAAGGATCTCAAGGACAAGCAGAAGGAAACAGCTGCGAAGGCTCCGGCAAAGGATGCGGTAGAAAAGGCAGCAAAATCAAAGGGCGGAGAAGCTCTTTAAGAATAATGTCGGATTGTGTCAGCCTGTGGCGATTGCCACAGGACTGGCACTTTTTTGACAGGAAATATCGGAGGTAAGAGAAATGTCAGCTAATTATAATTCAGCAGGGGCAACAGGAGTAACAGGAAAACCTAGTGGATCAGCAGTAGGAGCAAGGGAGCCATTGGCACACCCGGTCAACTGCGATCATGAGTGTCCTTATGGATATGGAAGATCATTCTGTTTTCCGTGCTATAAAAATATCATGGAGGACCACAGACAGAAGAAAAATGTAGCTTCACAGGGAGCCTGATATGGAATTCGGTTATTTTAGTGAGGTACAAGCAGAACAGTTTCCTTTTTTCCGCATGCCAAAGGTCATGTTTGGTGACAGACTGTTTAAGGGAATATCAAGAGATGGAAAAGTACTGTATGGACTTCTTCTAGACAGGGTATCCCTATCCAGAGAAAATGGCTGGATCGATGATGAAGGACATGTGTATGTAATATTTACACTTGAATCCATACAGATGACAATGGATTGTTCGGATAAATCAGCGACTAAGTATCTGTCTGAGCTTGAAGGATTTGGGCTGATTGAACGTATAAGAAGAGGTCAGGGAAATCCTGACATCATATATGTGAAGAACTTTTCAGATCCGAAGAATTTACAGGTCAAGACTCGTAATAATTTCGGTTCTGGACTCGTAAAGAGTCCGGTTCAAGACTCGTATAATTTACGGCCTAATTATACTAATAACAATAATACTGAATTTAATAATACTAATCCTATCTTATCAGCGGATGAGGAGAGGATGGGATATGAGGCATATCTGGATGAACAGCTCGGAATAGAAGCATTAAAAGCAGATTATCCGTATGATACCGGTATTCTTGATGGTATCAGGGAACTTATTCTTGATGTTATCTGCTCAAAGAAAAAGACCATTGTGATCGCCGGGGATGAAAAGCCGGTGAATGTGGTAAAGGGTCGGTTTATGAAGCTGGATATGGAGCACATCCGGTATGTGATGAACTGTCTGCAGGAGAGTACTGCAAAAATAAGGAATATCAAACAGTATCTGCTGGCGGCACTTTACAATGCACCAGCAACAATCGACAGCTATTACCGTGCGGAAGTCAGCCACGATATGGCAGAAGGGAAAATATAGGAGGAGAAGAAATTGAATAACAATAACATGAATTATATTATGGAACATCTGGAAAATGCAGTGACAGAGCTGGAGAAGATCATGCAGGTGATGCTGCCTACGGAGTATGCAGTCTATGTGGATATGGATCAGGAGCTTCACTATATCAGCGTGCAGGATGCATTATCACTGATTGATGATTTCGGAAAAAACTGCATGTCTGAAATGATCGGAAAGTCTGACTACATCCTTGTCTATGATGAGGACAGAAGGATTGTGGTGGATGGAAATGCATATCTTCTTGGCGGATTTATTGTAATGAGATCCGATTATGGTCTGAAAGGTCTTGGTAGGGGGGATATTGATAAAATTATGGAACAGATGGCTGGACGCATGAGCACATTTGCCATGGGTCAGTACAGAATGCAGGCATACCAGCTGGGATAGGAGGATTTTATGAATAACAAACCATGGGCTTATGTGACCTCTGCATGGAGTGATGACAGGAGCAGAGCGAAAAGGTCAGCAAAAAGATACTGCCGGAAGCTGTATGAAGCAGGCTATACGCCGATATGTCCGCTGTTGTATCTGCCGGATATCATAGATATAAGCAATGCAGATGAATATAAGGATTATACGGATATGTCAGAAGATATGTTGCGAAGATCGAGAATCCTTGTAGTATGCGGCACAGCAGTAGATGAAACGGTACTTACGGATATCGCAATAGCAAACCGTTTTCATGTAGCATCATCCACAATGAGGGGAGTCCTTGGTGTGGATAAAAATAAAAAAGATGAGTAACTTTGTGGATGCAGCCTTAGGGCTGTTTTTTTGATGGAAGGAAGTGAGAAAAGCATTGCATGAGGAAGTTAGCAAGGAAATCACGGATAAGAGTGTTCATATTGCAGTGAGGCTGGCAAAACCGGTGCTGGAAGATTTTATGAAGGCACTTAAAGAGGTAGCAAAGAAACCCGTCAAAGCTGCCGGACACGCAATCGGACAGAAGATTCATCCGACAGAGGGAAAGCAGTCTGTGAAGACGCTGATCCGCCAGGGGCAGGGAGTTTCCTCTATTCCTCTGGCAGATGAAGGACTGAAGGACTTTCAGAAGATTGCTAAAAAATATGGTGTTGATTTTGCAGTGGTCAAAGACAAGAATTCAGAGCCACCGATATATACCATATTTTTCAAGGCAAAGGATCAGGATGCAATCACCAGGATTCTTGATGACTATGCTGCAAAACAGATAAAGAAATCATCTGTGGAAAAGACCAGTGTTCGGGAGAAACTGAAAAAGTTCAAGGAGATTGTGGCAGCAATTCCAAAGAAGGTAGCAGAGAAGAAAAAGGAGAGGTCGCGATGAATACGAAGAAGTTGAAAAAGCAGCTGATCCTTAATATTCCCTATATCATTCTGGGACTGGCTGCGACAAATCTGGGAGAGGCATGGAGACTGGCTGCCGGAGTGAATGCATCACAAAAAGTTCAGAGTCTGGTTCTGGATGGTGTATTTGCTGTGGCATTTTCCAATCCATTGCCGAGCCCGCATCCTATGGATCTGCTGGTGGGCGCTACCTGTGGTGTGGCACTCAGGCTTGCAGTATATCTGAAAGGCAAGAATGCGAAGAAGTTCAGGCACAATGAGGAGTATGGTTCTGCAAGATGGGGAAAGCACGCAGATATCGAACCTTTTGAGGATCCTGTATTTGCAAATAATGTGATTCTGTCCCAGTCGGAGAGGATTACCATGAGCAGCAGACCGAAGATTCCGAAGTATGCGAGGAATAAGAATGTTCTGGTAGTCGGAGGATCCGGTTCTGGTAAAACGAGATTCTTTATAAAGCCTAACCTTTTGCAGATGCATTCATCCTATGTGGTGACAGATCCGAAGGGCGGTCTGGTCAACGAAGTGGGAAATGCCTTGTATAAGAACGGGTACCGGATGAAGGTATTCAATACCATAAATTTCAGTAAGTCAATGCACTATAATCCATTCGCCTATCTCCATTCTGAGAAGGATATTCTGAAACTGGTAACAACATTGATTGCCAATACAAAAGGGGAGAGCAAAGGCGGAGACGATTTCTGGCTGAAAGCAGAGACATTACTTTATACGGCATTGATCGGGTATATCCATTATGAAGCACCGGAGGAGGAACAGAATTTCTCAACGCTGCTTGAAATGATCAACGCAATGGAAGTCAGGGAGGATGACGAGGAATTCAAGAATCCTGTGGATATGATGTTTGATGAACTGGCAGAGCAGAATCCGGATCATTTTGCAGTAAGGCAGTATGCCAAGTACAAGCTGGCGGCCGGCAAGACTGCAAAATCAATCCTGGTATCATGTGGAGCAAGACTTGCCCCGTTTGATATCAAAGAATTAAGAGATCTGACAGCTTATGATGAGCTGGAACTGGATACATTAGGAGATGAGAAAACAGCACTGTTTCTGATCATGTCAGATACAGACGGAACATTCAATTTCCTGATTTCCATGATCTATACGCAGATGTTCAATCTTCTGTGTGAGAAAGCAGATGATGTGTATGGCGGAAGGCTCCCGGTACATGTTCGCTGCCTGATTGACGAGGCGGCCAATATCGGACAGATTCCCAACCTGGAGAAGCTGGTTGCAACGATCCGAAGCCGTGAGATATCAGCATGTCTGGTATTACAGGCAAAGTCGCAGCTAAAGGCAATCTATAAGGATAATGCAGATACGATCATCGGTAATATGGATTCGCAGATATTCCTTGGTGGTACGGAACAGACCACCTTAAAAGATCTGAATGCGATTCTGGGTAAAGAGACCATTGATATGTATAATACAGGGCAGTCAAAAGGTTCCCAGGAAAGCTATAACATGAATTACCAGAAACTTGGTAAGGATCTTATGACAATGGATGAACTGGCAGTTATGGATGGCTCGAAATGTATCGTGCAGGTCCGTGGTGTAAGACCTTTCTTATCCGATAAATATGATCTGACGCAGCATCCGAATTACAAGCTGACAGCAGATTATGACAAGAGGAATTACTTTGATGTGGTAAAATTCCTCAATCACAACTTAATACTGAAAGCAGATGACGAGTACGAAGTCATCGACATGACAAAGTAAGAAGCTCCTTGTTTCAGTGATAAAGACTGGAATACAGGAGTTTTTTAATATGCGCGCATAGCCGGAATCACTGCAGGGAGACCGGCACGTAACTAGAAAAAGCCTCTTTGGTCGGGGCAAAAGGAAAAAGTATATCACACAAAAATTATTTTATGGAGGAAATTGAATTATGGCATTTTTTCAGAGCGCAGTAGGAACATTACAGACACTTGTTATCGCACTTGGAGCAGGTCTTGGAATCTGGGGTGCGATCAACCTTATGGAAGGATATGGAAACGATAATCCTGGAGCGAAGTCACAGGGAATGAAGCAGCTTATGGCTGGCGGCGGTGTAGCACTTATCGGAACCACACTTGTACCATTACTTTCCGGCTTATTCTAAATCAGGTTTGGATCATGGGGCAGGGAAATCCCTGTCCCGGAGGAAAGGAGGAAATAATTGAACAGCATAATTCAGCAGATTACTGACTGGCTGAAAGGCATTCTCGTATCGGGAATCATGGATAATCTCACCAATACGTTTTCCTCTGTGAATGACCAGGTGGGGCAGATTGCAACAGAAGTGGGGAAGACACCAAGCAACTTCATGCCGGCTGTATTCAATATGGTCAGGAACCTGTCAGAATCGGTGATCATGCCGGTGGCGGGTATCTTATTAACATTCATTGCGTGTTATGAGCTGATACAGCTGATCATCAGTTATAACAACCTGGCAAGTTTTGAGACATGGTTCATCTGGAAATGGATCTTCAAGACTTTTGTGGCAGTGGAACTGATCACACACACCTTTGATATCACAATGGCGGTGTTTGATGTATCGCAGAGCGTAGTCCGGCAGGCAGGAGGAATCATACAGGGAAGCACGGCAGTTGATGCAAGTACGCTGACAACCATGCAGGCAACATTAGAGGCTATGGAATTAGGACCATTGCTTGCAATATTCCTACAGTCATTTGTCGTGCAGTTTCTCATGTATGTGCTGTCGGCGATCATCTTTGTAATCATCAACGGACGTATGGTGGAAATCTATCTCATGGTCAGCCTGGCACCTATTCCGTTTGCAACATTCGGTAACAAGGAGCAGAGCATGATGGGACAGAATTACATGAGAAGTCTTTTCGCACTTGGATTCCAGGGATTTCTGATTATGGTATGTGTGGGAATCTATGCAGTCCTGATCCAGTCAGTAGCTTTCAGTACAGATATCATTGCTTCGTTATGGAAGGTTATGGGCTTTACAATCCTGTTGGCCTTTACGTTATTTAAGACCGGAGCAGTAGCACACAGTATATTCCATGCACATTAAGGAGGCAGAGTATGGCAGCATCTTATATCAGTGTCCCAAGGGATCTGACCAAAGTAAAAAGCAAGGTGATGTTCAATCTGACAAAAAGGCAGCTGATCTGTTTTGGCTTGGCGGTACTAATCGGGGTACCGTCATTTTTTCTGATGAAAACAGTGATGAAGACCAACACGGCAGTCATGGGAATGATGGTGATCATGATGCCATTTTTTTTCCTGGCAATGTATGAAAAAAACGGACAGCCGTTGGAAGTCATTTTGGAACACATGATACAGGCAATATTCAAAAGGCCTAAGATCCGTCCGTATGTGACGGATAACTATTACGCAGTACTTTTGCGGCAGGCAAAGGCAGAAAAGGAGGTAGAAGAGATTGTTAGACTTTCTCAAAAAGAAAAATCAGGAGAAAAGAACATTCACAATGCCGGAGGGGTTAAGCAAAGCAGACCAGATGGCAGTAAGGGAAATCGTAAGAAACGCCCGGAAAAATGATGGGGTACCTCAGACAGCACAGCAGAGCATCCCTTTTGACAGGATGTTTCCGGATGGCATCTGCAGAGTAGGGCTTGATTATTATACAAAGACAGTCCAGTTTCAGGATATCAATTACCAGCTGGCACAGCAGGAAGACAAGACGGAGATCTTTGAGGAATGGTGCGCATTCTTAAATTTCTTTGACAGTTCCGTAAAGTTTCAGCTTTCATTTGAAAATATGGCAACGGATGTATCGGATTTTGAGAAGAGCATCAAGATCTCCTATAAAAATGACGGATTCGATGATGTCAGGGATGAGTATTCGGAAGTGCTCCTTCATCAGATGGAGGCAGGCAATAACGGTCTTACAAAGACAAAGTACCTGACTTTTGGAATCAATGCAGAGTCCATGAAGACTGCAAAGCCGAGACTTATCCATATCGAGACGGATATCCTCAACAATTTCAAGAGACTGGGAGTACAGGCGAAGAGCTTAAACGGCAGTGAGAGACTGGAGCTGATGCACAGACAGTTTCATATCGGGGATGATGCGAAGTTTCATTTTGACTGGAAATACCTGACAGGATCGGGATTATCCGTAAAGGATTTCATTGCACCGAGCAGTTTTGCATTTCCTACAGGAAGATATTTTCAGATTGGGGATATGTATGGATGCATGAGTTTCTTATCCATTGATGCATCAGATATCAGCGACAGGTTGCTTGCAGATTTTCTTTCGATGGAATCAAGCCAGATCGTGACCATGCATATCCAGTCCGTAGACCAGAATGAGGCAATCAAGACCATCAAGCATACCATCACGGAGCTTGACCGTTCCAAGATTGAGGAACAGAAAAAGGCAGTAAGGGCAGGGTATGATATGGATATCATCCCATCAGACCTTGCTACCTATGGGAAGGATGCAAAAGCTCTCTTAAAGGAGTTGCAGTCCCAGAATGAGAGAATGTTTCTTCTCACATTTCTTGTGATGAATACAGGAAAGACGAAGCAGGAGCTGGAAAACAATGTGTTTCAGGCAACATCCATTGCACAGAAGCATAACTGCAATCTGGTAAGACTGGATTATCAGCAGGAGCAGGGACTTATGAGTACGCTTCCTCTGGCAAATAATCTGATCGAGATTCAAAGGGGAATGACGACATCAAGCACAGCTATTTTTGTGCCGTTTACGACACAGGAGCTTTTCCAGAGTGGCGATGAAGCCCTTTATTATGGACTGAATGCACTTTCTAACAATATGATCATGGTAGATCGTAAGAAACTGAAAAATCCGAATGCCCTGATCCTTGGTACACCGGGTTCCGGTAAATCATTCTCTGCAAAGAGAGAGATTGCCAACAGCTTCCTGGTAACAGATGATGATATCATCATTTCAGATCCGGAGTCAGAGTATTCACCGCTTGTAGCAAGGTTTGGAGGACAGGTCATCAAGATCAGTCCGACATCTGACCAGTTCATCAATCCTATGGATATCAATATGAATTATTCGGATGATGATAACCCTATTGCGTTAAAGGCAGATTTCATTCTGTCCTTATGTGAGCTTATTGTAGGGAATAAGGATGGTCTCCGTCCGGTAGAGAAAACCGTGATCGACAGATGCATCAGACAGATCTATCAGAAGTATTTCGAGAATCCGGGACCGGAGAATATGCCAATCCTGGGGGACTTGTACCAGGCACTTCTTGCACAGGAGGAGCCGGAGGCAAAGCATGTGGCAACGGCACTTGAAATCTATGTGTCAGGTTCCCTGAATGTGTTCAACCACAGAACCAATGTGGAGCTTACGAACCGCCTTGTATGTTATGACATCAAGGATCTGGGAAAGCAGCTCAAAAAGATCGGAATGCTTGTGGTGCAGGATCAGGTATGGGGAAGAGTAACGGAAAATCGAAGCCAGGGAAGATCGACCAGATACTATATGGATGAGATGCACTTACTTCTCCGTGAAGACCAGACAGCAGCCTATACCGTTGAGATCTGGAAGCGTTTCAGAAAATGGGGAGGAATTCCGACCGGAATCACCCAGAACGTGAAGGATCTTCTTGCTTCCAAGGAAGTTGAGAATATCTTTGAGAACTCTGATTTTATCTACATGCTCAACCAGGCGGTAGGTGACAGACAGATCCTTGCAAAGCAGTTAAATATCAGCCCTCACCAGCTTTCGTATGTAACACATTCGGGAGAAGGCGAAGGGCTTTTATTCTATGGAAATGTGATTCTTCCATTCGTGGACAGATTCCCTACAAATACGGAGCTTTACCGTATCATGACAACCAGATTGTCAGAAGTGGCAGAGGCAAAGAAGGAGCAGTCAGCGTAAGCGACTGTTTCTTCGGAAAGGAAAAAGCATGGATGAAGAAAAATATACCAGGGATTCTGCTAAGAAGTCCGCCAGGAATAAAGGCAGGGACGAAAAAAGCAGGACAGCAGAAAAAAAGCATGGTTCCAAGCTGAAAAATGAGGCATCCGCGAATAAGAGTTACCGGGACAAGCTAAGGTATGGGAAAAAGGATAATCATATCTCTGCCGGAGAGGAAAAACAGCTTCGCAAAATGAAGAAGCAGGGGAGAAGGAAGATCTACCGGCAGACAGCAGCGGTGCATACCATGAGAAGGTCTGTGATCAGGAATGAGGATGACAATAGTGGTACTGACAGCCTGAATGCCGGAATAGCTGTTACAGAAACAGGGTTTGGCAGGATCAGGGAACACGGGCAGTCAGAAAAATATGCTGCCAAGATTCATAAGAGAAGTGATCATCTGGATGCCGTTCAGGGAGCAAAAGGAGCCAAGGAAGCCGGAGAGGCTGGAGAAAGCACCATGTCATCTACTGTGAAGAAAGCGCAGAAAAAGCTGATGCAGAAAGAATTTGTAGAGGCGGCAGCCAAGAAACAGGCAAAGGAAGCTGCTAATGGAGCCGGCAAGATCAGTAAGAAACTTACGGATGAAGCAGAGGATCTGATGGGAAGGCTGGCGGAATGGATAAAAGAATTCTTTGAAGATCATCCAATGGCACTTCTGTTTGCTTTTCTGATTCTGATTGTTGTTCTGGTGATTTCAGGTGTATTCACATCATGTTCAGCTATTGGAGGAGGAATTAACAGCTCAACAGTAGTGACATCATTTACGGCTGAGGATGATGATATCAGGCAGGTGGAATCTGATTATATGGCATTGGAGGCCGACCTGCAGAGAACGGTAGATAATATCGAAACAGATCATCCGGGATATGACGAGTATAATTATTCTCTTGCAGAGATTTCACACAATCCGTTTGAACTGGCAGCATTGCTTACTGTCCTGTATGAGAATTACACACCATCAGAAGTCCAGTCAAGGTTACAGACTATTTTTGATCATCAGTATACACTTACGACAGAGGAAGTGGTTGAAACAAGGACGAGGACAGAGACCAGATGGCATTATGTGACTCATTACAGGGATGAGGAAAGAACTGGGTACAGGCTGGTCAATGGCCATCTGGAATCCTACACCTATACCGTGTCAGTTCCATATCAGGTATATGAATCCTATGAGGTGGAAGTAGAGTATGAGTATAAGATACTGAACACGACACTTACCAATAATGGCATATCCGCAGCAGTCGTGGCATCAGGTCTCACACAGGACCAGATGGAGAGATATAACCTTCTTCTGGAAACGAGAGGTAATAAACCGGATATCTTCGGAGATAATGTGTATGCCAATCCGGGAGTATCAGAGGAATATGAAAGATATGCTGTGCCGGGAGAATATCTGACGGATCAGCAGTTTTCCAATATGCTCCATGAAGCAGAGAAATATCTGGGATATCCTTATGTATGGGGAGGTTCCTCACCGAGCACGAGTTTTGACTGTTCGGGATTTGTAAGCTACGTCATCAATAACAGCAGCAACGGCTGGAATTATGGCAGACTTACAGCAAATGGCTGGAAGAATGCAACCGCAAGGGTGGCAGCTTCTGATGTAAAGCCGGGGGATCTGGTATTTTTCCAGGGAACCTATAACACAGCCGGAGCTTCACATGTGGGTATCGTGGTAGATCCGGTCAATAAGATCATGATCCATTGTGGCAATCCAATTCAGTATGCATCCTATGACACAGCATACTGGCGGGCACATGCCTATTGCTATGGAAGAATACAGTAAAAATGCAGTGAAAGTCACCGAAAGGTGGCTTTTTTGCTGCCATGAAGAAAGGAGAGATTCTATGTATGCAAAGTTAGACAAGCTCCGTGCAGATCTGAAAAAGGCAGTAGCCAAGAGAGATGCAGCGGATGCCAAAGTAAAGCAGCTCGAAGCAAAGCTGAAAGAAGAAGAGAATTTACAGATTGTCAGTGATGTGGCGTCCTACAACTTATCACCGGAACAGCTGGCACAGTTTTTACAGCTTGCCAATAGTGGCAGATTACAGGACATGTTAAGCGGACAGGCACCAATGCCAGCGGCAGCTGCATCCGGTAAGGAGACAGATGCAGAGGAAGACAATGAACAGGAAACAGATAACGAAGAGGAGGATTTCTTAGATGAAGAGAATGAATAAGGTAAAAAATGTGATCGTAGCAAAGGTTATGGGAGGCATGGTCGCAGGTCTGGCGGCACTTGCCGGAATGCCACCAGTGACAGCATTTGCACAGAGTCAGGAAGTGACCTGTACCTGTGAAGAAAAATGCAGTGAGGGAGCAGTCAATGAGGAATGTGCAGTATGCCTTTATGATTATAAGGTCTGCGAGGGAACAGTTGCACATGTAGAAGAGGAATGCACGGAAAAAGAGGAAGAGAGCTATGGTCCGCTTACCCCGGATGGAAATATGAATCTGGTGGATGATTATGGATCGGTTGAAGCCGGAGGCAAGCAGTTCATTACAGTCACAACCAAGTCCGGCAATTATTTCTATATCATCATTGACCGTGATGATAAGGGAGCGGAGACTGTTCATTTCCTTAATCTGGTAGATGAATCGGATCTTCTTGCACTCATGGAAGATGATGAGGTGGAGTCCTATATGAATTCCCAGGGAATGACGGCAGCCGATAAGGAGACCGTGGAACCGGAAAAGACCAAACCCACAGAAGATGCGACAGAGGAGCCAAAGGAAGAGGTAAAAGCTCCAGAGACAGGAAAGAAAGGTAAAAATGTGACAGGCATTATGGCAGTAGTCCTTTTTGCAGCGGTTGGAGGAATCGGTGGATTTATGTATGTGAAGTCCAATAAGGGCAAGAAGAAAGCGGATGCACCGGATCCTGATGCAGATTACTTCGACAGTAATGATGACGAGGATTATCTTGCAGATATGGATATTGAGGAAGAGTCTGTATCAGATGCAGAGGACGAAAACTCTGATGAAGATACAGGAGAAGATGTTCAGGACGAGATGGATGAAGAGTAGCATCAAGGGAATGAGGCAGTCGGAAGGCTGCCTTTTTCTGATGGGAGGAATCTATGGAAGACAAGGAATTTGACCAGCTCACACCAGAGGAGAAAAAGGCAAGATTTCAGAAAGCAGTAGATGATTATAACAGTGGATTTGTTGAAGTGGATTATACATTTAGATCTGTCGCATCAATACGTGTTGAAGAAGCTATGGAAGATGCCGGAATGGTGTCGGAGGAGTTCAAGCCGGCACAGATCAAGGTAATCTACGAAGCAGCCGAGGCAGATCTGAATCTGGAGCATTACATGAATCCTAAATTTTCTGCATCACATATGAAATTCATCATGGAGCAGGAAAAGGCTGGAAAGGATGTCACATGGCTTCCGATTGGGAAAATCCTCCACAGGAGTATCGTGGAGAAACCGCTTACCAGAGACCAGATCAAAAGGATAAAGGAAAGAATTCTTAGAGCAGAGCCTAAGGAATCGGTGCTGGCTGATCTGAACGAGAAAAAGAAGGAAACCGCCAGAGTCCCGAAGAAACAGGGACCGGCTAAAGAGAAAGGAGAACGCTGATTTGGCAAGGAAAAGCAGATATACAGGATATATGAAGGGATTGCAGAAGATTGTAAAACGTAAGGAAAAAGTATCAACCAGGGAATCTGTACTTTCAAGGCTGAAAAGTCTTAAAGATAAGGAATTTCACATGACCATTCCTGTAGGGGAAGGAGCAGGGGATGCTCAGTAGCGGGGTAAGACCGGAGCAGAGTTTCTATGATTCTGTAAAGAAGCAGGAAACAGAAAAAACAAATATGTATCGTCTGAATCAGGTGGCTATCCGAATGGTGGAGATGCCGCCTCTTTTAAGTGATGTTCCTATGGATGGTCCGGAAGCAGCTGTTAAGGTCATGGCAGATATGCTGGAAGACTATGACAGGGAAGTGGTTGCAATCGTGAACCTACAGACGGATGGAAAGCCTATCAATATGAATGTAGTCAGTATGGGAGCACTTGACCAGTCAATCGCCCATCCGAGGGAGATACTGAAAAGCACGATCCTGTCTAATGCATCTGCAATCATGCTGGTTCATAACCATCCGTCAAATAAATTGCAGCCAAGCATGGATGACATAGCAACAACGGCAAGGGTAAAGCAACTGTGTGATCTGATAGGGGTTAAATTTCTTGACCATATCATAGTAGGACCAGGGAGGGATTATTACTCATTTCATCAGAAACAGCAGATTCCGCTTTCATCATTAAAACTGACAAATAATCTGGAGGATATAGAACTGGAGGGATTTAGAGTGGCAGAGAATACAGCCGTAAAAGAAGAGAAGAAGACAGTTACGCTGACTGTGGCGGAATGCAGCGAATTTCATAACATGGGAGAATTCCATGAGAATATCACAAGTGTTGCGGAAGCAGTAGCAAAATTCAAAGAGATACCGCCTGAGCGTATGCATGGAATACCGGCAATCGGCATCAGGGTAGCAGACCTAAAGAATCCGGAGGACAGCGTGGAGATGGATGTGCTGATCGGAAAGAGAATTGACCTGGATATGCTTAGATATGTTCCTGATATAGCAGAAAACTGGCAGGCACAGCAGATGATTGCAGCGCTTATCCATGATATGCCGGAGGCACAGATTGAAGGAGAAATTCCTGAGAATATCCAGAAGAAAATTGACTGGATTGAATCCAGGGATAAGAGAGCTGATGAACTGCATCAGATCACAGACAAGCTGGAAAAGGGTGTGAAGGATGTATTCCAGAGTGATAAGTACAAGCAGTTTCTCAATGTGATGGCAAAATTTCCAAGGTATTCCGTGAATAATACCATGCTCATCATGATGCAGAGACCGGATGCACAGCTGTGTCAGAGCTTTACCGGATGGAAGCAGATGGGCCGGTATGTGAAAAAGGGAGAAAAGGGAATCAGCATCCTTGCCCCGGCACCTTATAAGATCGAGAGAGAACAGACAAAACTGGATGAAAAGGGAAGACCGGTATTTGATGCTGACGGAGAACCGGTAAAGGAGAAAGTGGAAGTCACAATCCGGGCATTCAAGGTGGTAAAGACATTTGACCTGTCCCAGACAGACGGAAAAGAACTTCCTACCATTGGTCCTTCTGAACTGGTGGGAAATATTGAAGGATATCCCAAGCTCTTACAGGCACTACAGGAGATCAGCCCGGTCCCGGTATCTTTTGAGCTGATTGATGGAGATGCCAAGGGATTCTATCATCTGGAAGATAAGAAAATTGTGGTTCAGGATGGCATGAGTGAGGTACAGACCATTAAGACACTGCTTCATGAAATGGCACACCAGAAATTGCATGACAAGGATAATGTGCCGGAGGCAAAAGACATTTCAAGGAATGGGAAAGAAGTTGAGGCTGAGAGTGTTGCATATGTAGTATGCCAGCATTACGGAATCAATACTTCTGACTATTCCTTTTCTTATGTCGCGGGATGGTCAGAGGGAAAGGAAACACCGGAGCTGAAAGCATCCCTTGATAAGATCCGCCAGACAGCGTCGGAGTTCATCTATCATATTGACCAGAAGATGGAAGTGCTGATGGCAGATAAGGCCCAGGTGCAGGAATCGGCAAAAACATCTAGTCCGTTTGCACAGGAGCTTATGGACAAAATTACAGAAGGAGCAAAGGATCTGGGCTTTATTCCGGTTGTATCTGAGACACAGGAGAAAACTGCCAACCCGGAATTAAAGGTAGTTGTTGACAAGGCTCTGAAGGATCTTGATAAGAAAAGGACTCTGTCAAAGGTAAAGGAGTCTGTGAAATCAAAGCTGAAAGTCAATACGGAAAAGGCAGAGCAGGCACCTAAGAAAAGCAGAACAACGAAAGCGAAGGAGGAAAGGGCATGAATCAGAAAGAGTTCAATGAAGTGATCATCAGGCAGACGGATCGTTGTAAATCCATGCTGGTGGCAAAGGGAGCAGAGTACGCTCCCAGAGCAGTGAAGAATACGGCAGTGGACAGGCTGGCGCATTTCAAGAAGGCAGCAGTGGTGCTGAATACCACGCCGAGAGCAGCACTTATGGGGATGCTGTCCAAGCATCTGATCTCTGTATCGGATATGTGTATGGGTGAGCAGCAGTATTCCAAAGAGCAGTGGGATGAGAAGATCACCGATAGTATTAACTATTTCCTGATTCTTTGTGCGATTGTAGAGGAGGAACTGAATGAAGAAAATTGAAGTGAAGATATTAAATCCGGAATCCATTGACCAGGCAGAGAAGCTGATGGTCTGTGCGGCAAGGCTGACACAGAGAGGACATCAGATTTCCTGCCTGGATGATTTCATGGATCTGTATGAAAAGCCATATCAGAGATCCACCGTGGCAAATCTTGTGAAGCTGCCACATCCGACCATCCAGAAGTTTGGAATCATCAATGTGGTTGTAGTCGGTGCATCCAGAAGATTCCTGGCACAGATTACCAGGCACCAGAATGAAGTGAAATATATGTCGGCAAGCTTGCAATACAGTGACTATTCAGGAGTGGAGGATTTTGTCATTCCCTATGATCTGATAGGAACCGGACAGGAGGAAGGATATTTAAGACAGTGCAGCATGGCAATGAAAAATTACCAGGAAATGATCAGATCCGGGGTTGATAATGATTCTGCCGGATATTGTGTACCGCAGGGAATGAGGAATATTCTTCTGATCAGCGCGACACCGTATCAGTGGAAGCACATGATCCATCAGAGGACATGCAGGAGAAACACCAAGGAGACCAGATATGTGATGCTGAAAATCTGGGAACAGCTTCTGGGGCAGAACAGGGAACTATTTTCTGACTGTGGACCATTTTGTATGAATGGTGGCTGTGAGGAAGGAAAGATGACCTGTGGAAAAAGTATTCCACCGCAGATGTTACCAACAGATATTATCAGGGTGGATTTTCCAAAATTGTGCGAAGAGAGTGTGTTGGAGGAAGGAGTACCAGATGAAGATACAGCTGATTGATTTTGGTGGAAGAAGTCCGGAGAGGGCTCATGCCAATGATGCCGGAGCGGATGTATTCAGCCCCAAGGATGCGGTGATCCGGCCGGGAGATATCTGTAAGCTGCCTTTGGGATTTGGATTAAAAATACCGGATGGCTATGCCGGATACATATTTCCAAGGAGCGGATTAAGCTCACAGGGAATTGTATGTGAACTGCCACCTATTGATTCCGGATATACGGGAGAGGTTCATGCAATCATCTCCAATGTTGGGAACAGGGAGTATGAAATCAAGATGGGTGACAAGGTAGGACAGCTTGTGATCATGCCGGTCCTGATACCGGATTTTACTTTTGAAAACTGGAAAGAGCGTGGAATGGGGGCTTTTGGATCGACAGGAAGATAGAGATTATCAATATTTTGATGGTGTGCAGATATGTGTATGTGCTATAATATGTAAAACAAAAGAGATTTGCAAATAACAAATTTACATAGCACTTTAGCCAAAAGGTTAAGGTGCTATTTTTTTACC
>OLOR01001764.1_pt1 | contig 18867 bp, 25 predicted proteins | sample 1672521 | NCBI WGS metagenome assembly OLOR01 (sample SAMEA3136695, study PRJEB25190) | human gut metagenome | biome: human gut; feature: human-associated habitat; material: faeces | place: Austria | collected 2013
AAAAAAAATATAAATTAGTTACCTAAGCAAAGAGGAAATAAAATATATTCATATTGTCTCAGGTAAATTAATTGCTCAAAACTTAAATAATTTATACATCAAAAAAGAGGGTTAAAGCCCTCTATTATAATACATTAATATATTTTTAGTGTATATCTTATTCTAATTTAATAGTTATATTGAGTAAAGTGAATTTATAACTATCTTATAAATAAAAAACTTATAAATGGTATAGTAATTATAGATAATAAAGCAGAAAGAAATACTAGCTGAGAAGCTAAAGATTCATTAGCCTTATATTTATTAGCCATTATAGCTGCATTAGTGGCAATAGGCATAGAAGTTAAAATAACAGGTATAGATAAAAGTAATTTATCATTTACTATTCCTTTTAAAATAAATATTGATTATAACAAATCATATTTAAATTTTATTTTGGATTTAAAAAAGGATTATTTTAATATTCTTAGAAATCAAAAATATCCATATACCGCTATACTAGGAGATTTAAGAAAAACAACAAATATTTCGAAAAGTCTTTATGACATTTCATTTTCTTATCAAAATGCCAGAGATAATAATAAATTATCTTCTATTAATTATACTACTGGTTGGGTATTCAATGGTTGCGTTTCTAATAATATGGATATTCATATATATGACATGGACAACACAGGTGATTTATCAATGTTATTTGATTATAGAAAAGATTTATTCAAAGCTTCTGACGTGGAAGAAATATATAATAATTTGATAAATGAAATAAAATAGTATGGATAAAATAGGAAGAAGTTACATAGCAGGAAAAAATCCTGTTATTTTTTTGTCAAATTTTGTAGATACGTTGTTAAAAAATTACTTTTATGATACAATAAAATCGTATTATTATAGGAGGTCGGAAATGGATAATAATGTAAAATCAATAATAGATAAAATATGGCTAACTCTTCATTCAGGAGGAGTAGCAAATCCTTTAACTTGTATAGAACAAATTACATATTTATTATTTATAAAAGGATTAGATGAAGCAGAATTAAAAAGTGAAAGAGATGATGTCCTTTTAGGCATAAAATCTAAAAGAATATTTGATGAAGAACATCAAGATTGCAGATGGAGTATTTTTAAAGATTATGAAGCTTCAAGAATGTTTAAAGTAATGAACGAAAAAGTTTTTCCATTTATAAAAAGCTTAGGAAAGGATAAAGATTCAAATTATGCAAAATATATGGAAGACGCAATATTTTTAATTCCTACACCAATAGTTTTACAAATGGTTGTTACTTCATTAGATAAAATAGAAATGAATGGTAGAGATACAAAAGGAGATTTATACGAATATTTATTATCTAAATTATCTACTGCAGGGACAAACGGACAATTTAGAACACCTAGACACATAATTAGAATGATGGTCGAATTAATGAAGCCTACAAGCAAAGATGTAATAGTAGATCCTGCTTGTGGAAGTGCTGGCTTTTTAGTTGAAGCAGGCGAATATTTAAGAAACAACGAAGAAGATTTATTTAATCACGAAGAAAGCTTGCAACATTTTAATAATACAATGTTTTATGGATTTGATATGGATAGAACTATGCTTAGAATTAGTGCAATGAATTTAATTCAACACGGAATAGAAAATCCTAATATTGAATATAAAGATTCATTGTCAGAAGATAATGAAGATGAAAGTAAATATACTTTAGTATTAGCAAACCCACCATTTAAAGGTTCTATAAATAGTGATATTACATCTAAGAAATTATTAGATATGACTAATAAAACTAAAAAGACTGAGTTACTATTTTTAGCATTATTCTTGAAGATATTAAAAATAGGTGGAAGATGTGCTTCAATTGTTCCTGATGGTGTATTGTTTAATTCTTCTAATGCACATAAAGCAATAAGAAAAGAAATAATAGAAAACCATAAATTAGAAGCAGTAATTTTAATGCCAAGTGGAGTTTTTAAACCTTATGCAAGTGTATCAACAGCAATACTAATATTTACAAAAACAAATGCAGGTGGAACAGATAAAGTATGGTTCTATGATATGACAGCTGATGGATTTAGTTTAGATGATAAAAGACAGCCAGTAAAAGAAAATGATATACCAGATATTATAAAAAAATTTAATAATAGATTTTCTGAAGAAGAACGAACTAGAAGTAGACTTGAAAAATCTTTTTTTGTTGATAAAGAAGAAATAGTCAATAATGATTATGATTTATCTTTAAAAAAATATAAAGAAAGAATGGAAGAAAAAGAAACATATAGAGATACAAACTCAATTTTACAAGATATAAATGAATTACAACAATCCCTTCAAGAAAAAATCAAGGAGTTGGAGGATATGCTAAAATGATGTATAAGAAATTAAATGAATTACTACAATATGAGCAACCTACAAAATATTTAGTTAAGACAACAAATTATAGTGAGGAATATAAAATTCCTGTATTAACTGCAGGACAATCATTTATTTTAGGATATACAAATGAAGAGGAAAATGTATTTTTAAACGAAAATTTACCAGTTATTATTTTTGATGATTTTACTACTTCTAGCAAATTTGTTGATTTTCAATTCAAAGTAAAATCATCTGCAATGAAAATATTACGTTTGATTGGTAATGATAATATTAAATACATATATTATGCAATGCAAAATATAAATTTTGACAATTCTATTCATAAGAGATATTGGATTTCGGAGTATGGAAATATTAAGATAAAAATACCATCATTAGAAGAACAAAATAATATAGTAAAAGAATTAGACCTAATAGAAGAAATGATTGAAGAATATGAAAAAGAAATTTGGCTGTTAGATGAGTTGATTGCAACAAGATTTATTGAAGAATTTGGTACGATAGATAAACCAAAATTTAATAAAATGAAATTAAAAGAAATTAGTAAAATAATTACAGGTAATACGCCATCAAGAAAAATAAAAGAATACTATGGAAATGATATAGAATGGATAAAATCTGATAATATAAACAATAATAATTTGTATCTAACAAAGGCAGTTGAAGGACTATCAAATTTAGGAAAGAGTAAAGGAAGAGTTGCACCAATAAATTCAATATTAGTTACTTGCATTGCAGGAAGTTTAGCTTGTATAGGAAACGCAGGAATTAATAATAGAGAAGTATGCTTTAATCAACAAATAAATGCAATAGTTCCAAATCAAAATCTTAATTATTTATTTATGTATATTCAAATTATTAATAATAAAAAGTATATACAATCTTTTGTAAACGAAAGTATGAAAGGTATATTAAGTAAAGGGAAAATGGAAGAAATAGAATTTATAGTTCCTCCAATAGAAAAACAAAATGATTTTGCTAAAATAGTTAATCATATTGAAACAATGAAAGAAGATTATAGAAAAACAATTAATCAGACACTAGAATTAAAAAGTAAATTAATGAATAAATATTTTAATTAGGGGAAGAAATATGTCAAATTTTGATTTTTTAGAAAGTAATAAATTATTTAGAAGTTTTGCAAAAGCAAGTATTGAAGCAGAAAAGGGATTAGAAACAAATCCAGTAACTTGTATTATGCTTAGTAGAAAAGCATTAGAATTAGGCGTAAAGTGGTTATATGCAAATGATAAATTATTATTAATGCCATATCAAACTACTTTATCAGCTCTAACACATACAATTACATTTAAAAATATAGTTGATGATGAAGTAAGAAAAGGAATAGACTTTGTTATTAAAAAAGGAAATTTTGTAGTGCATACAAATACCAATATAACAAGAGATGAAGCTATTCTTGTATTAAAATGTCTATTTAATTTTATGAAGTGGATTTATTTTAACTATGATCAGAATTATGAAGAAATAGAATTTGATATAAATAAGCTTCCTCAAGAAAGTAATAATAATATAAAACAAGCTGAAAGAGAGCAATTAGAAAAAGAACTAGAAGAGCAAACAAGAAAGCTTGAAGCAACTTTAAAAGAAAATGATGAATTGAGAAAACAATTAACAGAAGAAAGAGAAAATAAAGATAAAAGCAAAAACTTTGAGATAAAAGATTTATCAGAATTTCAAACAAGAAAACAATTCATAGATTTAGATTTACAAATAGCAGGTTGGGACTTTAATGAAAATATCACAGAAGAGCTAGAAGTTCAAGGAATGAAAAATACTGAAGGAATCGGATATGTAGACTATGTATTATTTGGAAAGAACGGATTACCATTAGCAGTAGTTGAAGCAAAAAGAAGTAGTAAAAATGCACACGAAGGAAAACAACAAGCAAGTCTTTATGCAGATTGTTTAGAAGAAAAATATGGTCAAAGACCAGTAATTTATTATACAAATGGAATAGAAATCTATTTTTGGGATAATTTAGATTATCCAGAAAGAAAAGTGGAAGGATTTCATACACAAGATGAATTACAAAGATTGATAAATAGAAGAAAATCTAAACAAAGTTTGGAACATATCTATATAGATAGTAATATCACTAATAGACCATATCAATTAGAAGCAATTAAAAGAGTGTGTGAGGCATTTGAAAACAAACATAGAAAAGCTCTACTTGTTATGGCTACTGGAACAGGGAAAACAAGAACAGCAATATCATTAGTAGATGTTTTGACTGGAAAAGGTTGGGTTCAAAATGTTTTGTTTTTAGCAGATAGAACAGAGTTAATAAAACAAGCAAAGAAGAATTTTGTAAAATTACTTCCAGATATGTCTTGCTGTAATTTATTAGATTCCAAAGATAATCCAGAAGATTCAAGAATTGTGTTCTCTACATATCAGACAATGATTAACGCAATAGATAATATGAGAAATAAAGATGGAAAAAGATTATTTACACCAGGACATTTTGATTTAATTATTATAGATGAAGCACATAGAAGTATATATAAAAAATATCAATCTATATTTGAATATTTTGATGGATTATTAGTAGGTTTAACAGCAACACCAAGAAGTGATGTAGATAGAAACACATATAGTTTCTTTGAACTTGAAAATAATGTTCCTACTTTCGCTTATGAATATCAAGAAGCAATAGATGATGGATATTTAGTTGACTATCATAATATTAAAACGTCTACTGAATTTTTAGAAAGAGGTATTAAATATAGTCAATTAAGAGAAGATGAAAAAGAAGAATATGAAAATTTATTTGAAGAAGATGAAGCTGTTCCAGAAGAAATTGATTCATCAGCATTAATGACTTGGTTATTTAATAGAGATACTATAAAGAAAATATTAGAAACATTGATGGAAAAAGGATTAAAAGTTGAAGGTGGCGATAAATTAGGAAAAACAATCATTTTTGCAAAAAATCATAATCACGCAGAAGAAATAGAAAAAGTTTTTAATTCTCTATATCCACATTATAAAGGAGAATTTGCAAGAGTAATAGATAATAAAGTAAATTATGCAGAAACACTAATTGAAGCATTTGAAGAGCCTAAGAAATTACCACAAATATCAATCTCTGTAGATATGTTAGATACAGGAATAGATGTACCAGAGATATTAAATTTAGTATTTTTTAAACCAGTAAAATCAAAAGTGAAATTTTGGCAAATGATAGGAAGAGGAACACGTTTATGTAATAACTTATTTGGAGAAGGTATTCATAAAAAAGAATTTTACATATTTGATTGCTGTAATAACTTTGAATTTTTTGAAGAAAATGCAAAAGGCATTGAAGCAAATACAAGCGAAGGTTTAACAGAGAAAATATTTAATGCAAAATTGGATTTAATAGTAGAATTACAAAATTTAGACTATCAAGGAATACAAGAATTTGTTGAATATAGAAAAGAATTGATACAAGAATTTTTTAATGCAATAAACGAACTAAATGAGGAAAGCTTTATTGTTAGATCTAAAAAGAAATATATTGACAAATATAGCAAAATAGAAAATTGGAATAGTATATCAAGCATTGATAAAATTGAAATTAAAGAAAATTTAACACCAATATTTATTGTTACTGAAACAGATGAATCTGCAAAAAGATTTGATAATCTAGTTTATTCTTTACAAGTTAGAAAGATTAAAAATAAATCTTATACTACACAAGTAAATAGCATTGTTTCTTTAATTGAAGAATTAAAAAAGATAGGAACAATTTCACAAATAAAAGAGAAAAATGATCTTATTCAAATGTCATCAAAAACTGAATATTGGGATAGAGCTACTTTTTTTGATATTGAAAATGTTAGGTTAGAACTAAGAAACTTAATAAAATTTATAGAGAATCCACCTAGAAGAATTTGGACTGTTGATATAGAAGATACTGTAATAGTTGACGAAGAACAAAAAAATATAAATAGAGATAATTTTGAGGATTATAGAAAAAAAGTTAAAAAATTTCTTGAAGGAAATATGGATAATTTAGTTATTTATAAAATAAAACATAATCAAGTATTAACTGAATCAGAAAAAAAAGACTTAGAAAGAATTATGTTTGAAGAATTAGGAAATAACAAAGATTTTGTTGATACATTTGGCGATTCAAATGTGGTACAAGTTGTTAGAAAATTAGTAGGATTAGATAGAGAAACAGCAAATAAAATATTCTCAAAATACATAAATGATAACAGACTAAATAGTAAGCAAATTCAATTTATTAAACAATTAAAGGAATATTTAATAGTAAATGGAATTATAAGTTTGGAAAAACTCAAAGAACAACCTTTTAGCACAATTGGTTCTGTATCTGATATATTCAAAGATAATATAAATACTTTTAACGAAATAAAAGAAGATATAGAAATGATAACTAAAAATGTAATAAAATTCGCTTAAAAACCAATGAATTTATATAGGAGAAAAATAATGCTTAAAGTAAATGTTGTAATTTATAGTAAAGAGGATAAAATACTAAATGATTTTAGGTGTGCCTTTGAAAAAGAATCTAAATATTTTTATAATAATATACAAACTATAAAAGAACCAAAAGAATTAAATGAAATAAAAAAAGTAGATTTGTTAATTGTGGTATTTAATGAAAAAACAATAAATTGCACTAAAATATTATCTGATAAAACAGAAAAAATAATTATAGTTGATTTAAAAAATGAACTTATAAAGGACTTTCAATCAAATACAATTGAAGGTATAAAAAATAAAGATTTTAGAGTAATTGCTTTTTCTATTGCATTTGGTTTCTATGATGAATTAAGAAATAGAGATTTTGAGATACAACAGAATAATGCAAAAAATAATAGTGAATTAAATAATTATAGCAAAAAGAGTGTGCATAAAAGTAAAAGGAATTTTGGTAAATTTTTTGGGAATATCACATATAAGTCAAATGGATAAAATTATATTAGTAGGAACATATATGAAAGGAGAACGAGAAAAATATGATAAAAGTAATGTTTGTATGCTTAGGCAATATATGTCGTTCGCCAATGGCTGAATTTGTCTTTAAAGATATTGTAAAGAAGCAAGGAATGGAAAAATATTTTTATATCAAATCCTCTGCAACATCTAGTGAAGAAATAGGAAATGACATTCACTATGGTACTAGAGATAAGCTAATTCAAAAAGGAGTACCATTTAAAAAAAGAAAAGCAGTTAAATTGAAATTAGAAGATTATAATAAATATAATTATATTATCGGAATGGATAATTCAAATATTATAAATATACAAAGAATAGTTGGAGAGGATTCTGATAAAAAAATATATAAATTATTAGATTTTTCAAATAATCCTCGAGATATTGCTGATCCGTGGTATACAGGAAATTTTGAAATTACATTTAATGATATAGTTGAGGGGTGTAATGGATTCTTAAAATATTTGAAAGAAAAAGAGAAATTTGACTATTTATAATTTAGAACGGAAGTGAAAACATTGAATGATAAAGAATTAAAAGCATTTACATTTTATTATATAGATAAAAAAGAAAAAGAAAGTATCGGCAAAGATTTTATTGAATATCCTTATTATGAGTTAAGAGTAAAATATGGCTTAAATGAAAAGGAAATTGATGTGGTTTTGCGTATTAGTAGAGATTATTTTGAAAATAAAAATTATGATGTTTTTTTTACTAATGCTGAATTTCAGTATAAAGGGCAGAAAAGAAAAGTTGAAACAAATAATTATTTGATGGTACTAAAAAACATTAAATAGTAATTTGTAGGGAGGTAATTTATGATAGGAATTTTTGGATTATTGTTAATAGCTATGGTTTTGGTTGTAAAGTTTTGTAATAAAACATTAAAAATAGTATTATCTATTATAATTATTTTAGCAACAATATATAGTGTTATGATTTCTATTGATATAAACAGAGTAGAAAGTTTTAGAGAGCCTATTTTTGCAGTAGTTAAGCAAGAAAATGATTTAACTACAAAAACAATAATGTATCAAGGCTTAGGCTATGAAGTTGAACTTGTTAAAGATGTAACAAATAACAAGATAATACAAGTAGAGATGTATATGTTTAATAAATGTATAGCTGGAGCAATAGAATAATCAGTAATACAAATTACAATTTAGTAATTAGTTAGAAAAATGGTAATTTGAAAGTGAGATAATTTATGAAGAAATATATATTAAATCCTATTTCATTATTTTTTATAGGTGCTATTTTAGGAATAATAAGCAAATTATTGGATATACTTTTTGTTGGCAATTTATTTATGATGACACTTGGATATATGTTTTCAGATTTACCAATATGGGTACTATTAGGAATATTGATTTCGATATATAGTGATACAAGGAAAAAAGCAATGATAAATATATTTCCATTTTGTATAGGAATGCTAATTTCATACTATGTAACAGCAGAGTTAACAAATGCAGTATATAGCTGGAATTTTATCAAAGGTTGGACAATATTTTCTTGTTTATCGCCTTTATTTGCTTATTTTACTTGGAAAACAAAAGAAGAAGGATTATTTGCCAAATTTATATCAATAGGACTTATTTTAGTAACAATTATTGGAAATTATATACTAGTTAGAACATTTACTATACCAGATTTAATAATAATACCTATAATCGTTTACTTCCTATTTATTAAAAAAGTTAAAAGATAAATTACAATTTTGTAGTTTGAAAGATTTATAGTAATTTTTATGGGAGGTTAATTATATGGAAAAGAATAAAAAAGAAAGTACAAATAATTTAATATCAAGAATAAAAGCAAGAGCTAATGCAGACAAAAATGCTGAAGTAAAGAAAAGTCCAGATAGTTTAATATTAAGAATAAAAAGAAGAGCAAATGCTGATAAAAATAAAGATAGGGAAAGATAAATTACAATTTAGTAATTAGTTAGAAAAATAGTAAGTTATTGTTTAGATTAGTTTGAAATACAACTAATCTATTTTTATATAACTATTTAGAAAAAAATCTAAATAGTTATTGACATTAGAGTTACAAAATAGTATAATCTATTTAGATATATATCGAAATACTATAAGTGAGGTGATTATTTTGGGAATGTCGGAAACATTAAAAGCAATTAGTGATCCTGTAAGAAGAGAGATATTAGAACTATTAAAAGATGGTAGAAAAACAGCAGGAGAAATATCAAGTAGCTTTAATTTAACAGGAGCAACCGTATCATATCATTTATCAAATTTAAAGAAAGCGAATTTAATAACTGAAACAAAGCAAAAGAACTTTATATTTTATGAATTAAATAGTTCCGTATTTGAAGATGTTTTAGTTTGGATTTATAAGTTGGGAGGAAATAAGAATGGAAAAGAAAAATAAAAAAACATTAATTTTAAGTGTAATTATATGTTTATTACCAATGGTATTAGGTATTGCTTTTTATAATAGGCTACCAGAACAAATGCCAATTCATTTTACGATAAATGATGTACCAGATAATTATGCACAAAAAAATTTTGCATTATTTGGAATACCAGTTATTATGGCTATTGTGCAAGCAATATGTATAATATTTACAACAAAAGTTAATAAATTAAAAAATAGTGAAAAACCTAGAATTGTAAAAATAATGGAATGGTTTATTCCAATTATTACAGTATTAGTATATATCATTATGATAGAAGTTCCGTTAGGTAGTGATGTTTATGTTGGAAAAAGTGTATGTTTGATATTAGGAATATTATTTACGATTATTGGAAACTATATGCCTAAAATGAATTATGAAACAGGAAAAAAACTTTTTCATCCAACTCCTAAAACTGAAAAATCATTTAGAAAAATGAGTAGAATTATGGGATATGGTTTTCTAGGTATGGGTATTATATTACTAATATTGATTATATGGGTATAACAATAAATTACAATTAGTTGAACAGATTTGATAATTTTTTTGGAAACATAATCTTTTGCAAAAACATTGCAAAATTCTGCAGTATACATTTAAAAATTCAAGTGTTAGAATATTAATATGAAAAATTATAAGTAAAGAAGAGAGCTAATTAGAGAAAATCTAGTTAGCTTTCTTTTTTGCCATTTAAGGAGGATTTTATGAATAAAAATATTAAATGCAGTATTGTTGCAGGAGTGTTATTGATGTGCTTAATTTCAAATGTTTATGCAACAGAAAATAACAAAATAATTAATGAAAAAGTTTTAAAATCAAAAGAAGATACATTTGTGTCTTCAATACAGAAGGAATTTGAAGAAGATAGTGTGAAATATAAGCTATTTGACTATTCAAAGCAAGAAGATCAAGAAAATTCAAAAATTGTAACAGCATATAAGAAAGATACTATAAAAAGTAATACAAAAGAGTCGATAATCAATCACTTTGGAGAAAATATAAACTATGACAGTGATGGATATTCTGGGATAATTACTTTAAAAAATTATGATATTAAAACAATTAACAATGGAAAATATGAAGCAATTGATGAAAAGAAAATTAACTTTAGTAAATACAGTAAGAATGACTTAGATAATATTGAAAAAGAAAAAAATATCAATGGAACAACCTATTATCTTATAAATGTAAAATGGGAAAATGATGATACAGAAAGCATTGACGGTCAAGAAGTACCTACAACTTATAAGGGAGTAATGATTTATCAGGCTGTAGTTACAAAAAATAATCCTTTTAGCTATGAAATAACTGTTACATACGAAGGAAAAGTTACAAAAAAAGATCCAGTTTATTTATATACAATAGAGTATGAAAAAATAGAAGATGAACCAGAAGTGATTATAGAAAAGAAAAATGATTATACTGTACCTATAGTTGTAAGCGGTTTAGGAATTGCATTAGCAATTATATATCTAATTGGAAAAAATACAGCAAGAGTATATGTTAAAACAGATAAAGGATTCAAATTAATAAGAGTAGTTAAGTTGAGTAAAAAACACAACACAGTAAATTTAAGTGATTATAAGCATAAAACTGTTACTAATATATTTGCTATTAAAACTACAAATAGATTTTATAATAAAAATAAAAATATGCTTATAAAGGTAAAAAAAGAAAAAATCACTAAAAATGTATATCTTAATAACGCTTATATAGATTTTATATTAGGGTAATATGGAGGAAAAATGGAATTAAAAAATGCAACCATAATTGATTTTGAAGATGTGGAACTATTAGCAACCAAAAAAGAACTTTTTATAGGAATAGAGAAACAAGCAAAATTTAACATAAATTGGTGTAGGCTTAAAGATAGACCAGATGAATTAATATGTTTAAACGAGGAAAATGATGAACTATCAAAAGAAATAAATGATAAAAAAATACCAATAGTTAATATTAGAAAAATAATTGAAAAACAGTTTGTGGAAATATTAGAAAAAGAGCTTAATAGTTTTATTGGTAAAAATATTAATAATATTTCATACTTATTTCAAAAAGAAGAACGTATGGACGCAAATGGAAACAAGTATTATACAAATCCAGATTATTTAAAGTTAGAAGATATAGGAGTAAATTATTTAAAAGAAAATCAAGATGTAAATAGTATGGCGAAAGTTTATACTTCAGTTGTGTATTATGATCAAATTAATCATTCTAAACTTAAATATTTTCCTTCATATTATAGTTCTGAAAAAAATGCAATAGAAGTAGATATGAAGGAACAGAAAATATTAACTCAACCAGGCTTTATTTTGAATCAAGTATATAGTAAAACAAGTCTGTGTAAGATACTAGCATATAAACAATACGAAATAGGCATAACACCACCATTTTATACAGAAATTGCAAAAATCAATAATTTTTTAAAAGATAAAAAAAACGTAACAGTAATACTAAAAGATAATAGAGAATTTAAGACAGAAGCTTGTATTACAGATATTATAGACTTTTATAATGGAGTTTTTAGTATCAATAGAGAATTATTAAATTTATCTTGTGATGAAGTAACTAAAGAAAAGGTGGATATAAATAATTTAAAAGGATTAAGACACGGAAAGGCAGAAATCGAAATAGACACAGCAAATTTAAAACCAGTATTAATGCAACTTGATGAATTTATTCAAAAAGATAATAAGGGAATAATATGTGAAATTCCAGATCAGGAAATAGAAAATTAAGAATAAAAGGAGCTAGTAAAGAATTTTGGCTAAATGCAGAATTAAAGGATAAAGATATTAATAATTTGAGAGCAATTAGCTATGAAAAGAAGGAACTGATTGTAAATACTGAAAATCTTATTAATATAGATAAACAATTAGATGATTATATTGATAAAAGTAAAAAAACGATTTTGAAATTGAGGAGATAGAAAATGGAAGTTAATAAAGAACAAGAAATAAAAAACGTTATTGGTTATATAGAACAATCTGTTTGGAATGGAAGAGATAATACATCAAAAGGATATGTAATAGATTTAAGTAATACAAGCAATAAAATTGAAATATGGGCTGAAATTGTTGAAAAAACGCACGAATCATTTTCGACAGAAGCATATTTTAAAATTGAAAATAAATTAAGTAATGAAGAAGAAGCAATTAAACAATATACTAATATGAAAAAACCATATATATTCAATCTTGCTGAATTTAATAATTTATCTAAATTACCAGAAGAAACTCAAAAAATGTTTATAAATAATTTGTTAGAATTAGAAACAAAACTTGATGGAATCAAAAACACTAGCCTTAATGTTGATAGTACAAGAGTTAAATTATTCAAAAAGCAAAATGAAAAAGATAAACTATATAAAGAAAAACAAAAAACAGAAAAGGAGTACAAGGAATTAGTTGAGAAAAAAGAGGAAAATATAAAAAATATTAATAAATATGTAGATGAACTAAAAAGAAATAATGAATTTTTTAGACCAATAAACATTTTAAATAAATTATTAAGAAAAGAAACAGAGGAACAAAATAAATTCTATAAGAGTGAAGCTGTTAAGTTAGAAAAAGAAAATATCAAGAATACAGAATTAATATTTGAAAAGATTTTTTATAAAAATGATCTAAACAAGCAGATTCAAGAAGTAGAAAAAGAAATTAATGGATTAAGAAAAAAGTATGAATTAGAAGATAAAGAACAGGTAAAGGAAACAGATTTATTAAAAGAAAAAAATATGCTATTTAAGATGTTTGAAATTGATAAAATTATTGAGCCTACCAAAGAAGAATTAGATGAAATCAAAGAACAAAATGAAGAGTAGGAGGAAGTATTTTGAATAAATTATTTGATATAATAGCAAAAAATATTAATAGAATAAAATCAAAAATGGACGAAATAGAATTAGAGAAACAACAGTTATCAGGAAATGTAATTAAAAATAAAATAGATAGATTAAATTTATCTGAAACATTCGATTTAAGTCGAATTAGATATGATTATGGTATAAAATTAAAAAATGATAATCTGATTAGAATAGACAGCAAATTACTAGAAATAGATAGTGATGGGAATTTATATTTTATAAATGCAAGTAATCCAAATGAAAAAGAGGTTATTGGAAAAGCTGAAATCTGCCTATATGAATTTGATATATTAAATGAGGAATGGAAAAAAGCAGATCTGGTTCGTATGTTAAGCACTACTAATTTTACAATAAAAGGTAGTAAACTAAAAGAAATAAATAAAGCAATTTTGGAAAATAAAGGACTAGAATTGTATTATAATATAAATAAAAATAGAAAAATTGGAGGATTAAATCTATATGAATAATGAGTTGACAATTGAAAATATAAAAAAAGAAGTAGAAGGTAGAAATATTGTAGATGTTAAGCTAAAAGATATGGTAGAACTTATAAATAAATATAAAGAGGATCTTAATAATCCATATTTACCAGAGGAAAAAACATTAGAAGAGTGTAATAGTGTAGTGTTTAATCCACTAATGGAAGAATATATGGGATATAGAAAAGCATTTATTCAAAAGGCTATTAACAGGGAAGAATTTAAGAATTTAGTTGAAACATTTATAAAGCAGGATAAATTTTATGATTTATATGAAAAAGCAATTACTGTTAGCAAAATTGAAACAGAAAGTGAGGAAATTTCACAATGAGCATAATGCAAGATTTTGAAAAAGCAAGAAAAACAATTGGAGCAAAAAAATATGACGCAATTGAAGAATATATTGAAGAAGTATGTCCTAAAAGTTCTTATGAAAAATATAATAAAGAACTTAATAGCTTAATAACTGATGTTCCTATAGAAGAATGGTTAAGAAAAAAGAAAGAATTAGAAAAAAAGTATGGAATAATTTTTTTGAGTGATGTACTATACAAACCAGAAGAATGGAAAAAATTTGATACTTGGTACGAAAATAAAAATAAAACATATATAATTGAATTGTGGGAAACCACTGCAGATAGAAATGATGGATTGGGTCAAGTTCAAATAGAAAAATTTAAAGATTTAGGACAAGCGATTCAAAGAGCTAAAGAAATCTTTGAAACATCTGATTGTGTATCAATAGAAGTACAATCACAAGATAGAGAAAAGACTTATTATTTTAGGGATAAAATAAACGAAAAATACTTCTATGTTGAAGAAAATACTAAAGTGGAGGAAGAAGAATTAAATGAGCCAGAATAAAATATATAAGTATTATTCAACAATGAGGTATTTAGATATAGGAACATTTCCTAAAGATTGTTTTGAATTAAAAAATTATGAAACAAGGAAACAAGTCTTGCCAGGAATTATGGCTTGGGGAGAAGTTACATATACTAGAAAATTAACAGAAAAAGAACTAAAAGATTATGAATTAACTGAAGACGTAAACAAAGATGAAGCATTACAAGATATTGGAAAATTGAGTGAAATTAATAAAATATTATTAAATAAAAAATTCTATGATAAGGGAATTAATTCGGTAATGAAAAAAATGTCTGAACTAATTCAAAGAGAGCAAGAAAAGAAAGCATATAAAAGCGACATTTCAAAAGATGAATATAAAGATTTTACATTTCAAAAACATATTATAGAAATGAATGAAAAAGAAGCAATTAGGTATTATGCAGATAAAATAGTATATGATTGCATTACAGATTGTTCTGAAAATAATAGGATATTCAATGTAAATGAATATGATAATAATGATTTTCTAATTAAAAATTTTGGTGCAATTGTTCAAAAATAAATTTAGATGAAAGAGTTTGTGATTTACAAGTTGATTATAATAAAAAAGAAATTGATATGGTTTTTTATTTAGAATATTGTCCTCATTATTTTCAAGAAGATTTAGATATTAGTGATGAAAGCAGATTAAGAATCTTAGAAGAATTTAAAAACTATATTGGTTCTTTTGAAAAATATACTCCTGCAAGATGGATAAGAACTAACACAAGAGAATTAATTAACAATTATTATACAAGTCAATATGATTCTATTGAAGATAAAGATTTTGTGTATAATTTACTAAATAAGGAATTATACAATTCTGGATTTGTAGATAAATATATTGATGGATATACAGTAAATGTTAATACCGATAATATTGAAGATTTAATAAATATATTAAATGAAAAAATAAAAGAATTACAACTATCAATAGAAAATGGAGAAATTGAAGATGAATAAATTTAAAGCAAATATAAACTCATCAGACAGTATAATGATTTTATTAGAAAAAAATTTGAAAGAATTTGAATGTGTAGATAGTTATATAGAAAATTTTAACAGCTGTAAAATAAAGACAAAAGAAGGAATTGAATATAATTGCTATTTAAAACAAGATAAAAATGTTAAAGTATATTATTTATATAATAGTTGTTATGAAAAAAAGTGTAAATTAGGTAATAAAACAATAGAATGTAAATATTTTAATGAAAACATTGTTCCAGAAATATTTAAAAATAATATATTAAGAAATGAGATAATGTATAAAGCATTTAAAGAAGGAATAAAAGCATTTAGAGAAAGAAATACAGATTATGATGTTTCATTAGTATTAGGCTATAACAAATATTTAGAATACTCAAAAAATAATAATTTAGAAGATTTAATTTATTATATTTGGAATAAAGGATATGAATTTGCCACGAAATTTCCTGATCCTAATATTGTATATGAACAATATCAGTTCTTGAAGGATAAAACATTAGAAAAAATAGATATTAACACTATTAGAAGATTTATGTTACAAAATGAAAATATATACATTTATTTAGATGAAAAGCCAGTGCCAGAAAAAGCAAAAGAATTAAAAAATGTAAAAGAAATAGAATATTCGTATGGTCATATTGTAGCAAGAGCAAAAACTTACGACTTAAAAATGAATATTCTTCCATTAGATGGAGAAATACTTGTGTTTGATACAGAAGGAGTAAATGAAATTGCAAAATGCAATGTAGATTATTATTCAATAGAGTATGAAAATAAGGCAATTTATAAAATGTTTCAAAGTGAAAAAAATTTTGAATTAGAAAGTTATATTGAAGAAGAAAAGAAGGAGAATGAAAATAATGAACAAGAAGAATAAAATAATTATAATTTTAAGTATATTGGTAGTTATAATTTTGGGAATAGTTTTACTTTTAAATTACAATAAAAATAATAAGGTAAAAGAAAATGACAATTCTGAAATAAGTCAGAATGTGAATGATAATGAGGAAACTAAAAAATACGAAATAAAAGATTTAGGAACAATTGAATGTGAAAAAATAGAATTAAATGCTCCTATTAAAGAAACAATAGAATTAGATATTTTATCAACTGCAGTAGGGCATTTTGAAGACACTGCATTATATAATGGAAATGTATGTTTAGCAGGTCATAACTCTGGAACAAACAAACAGGGCGAAGACATAGGATTTTTCAAAAGATTAAATGAGTTAGAAGAAGGAGATATAATTACATATCATCACGCATTTGGAGAGTATATTTATAAAGTTAGTGAAATTAAGGAAATAGAGGAAACCGATTTTTCAGTATTAGAGCCTTCTACAACGGATAAATTAACATTGATTACTTGTGTTAAAGGTCAAAAAAAGTTAAGATTATGTGTTGTTTGCAATAGAATATAGCTTTATAATAAAGTATTTGTAAAAAAATATAATGATATAAGGTACAAAAATATGTTAATAGAAAATAGAAATGAAAATGACTTTATAAATGGAAACTATATTGCTGTGTATATGATGAATATTAAATACAAAGACTTTATATAATAAAGAAAACCAATTAGGATATGTAGAAGATTAGGAAGAGAGATTAGATTTTTTAAGATAAAATTATGTAAATTTATTTATTTTTATTCCAAAATATGGTATAATCTTTATAAAAGTGAGGTGTTTTAATGAATAATACAATAAATATTTATCAAACGCTGAACGAAAGAGAAAAATACATTTTGGAAAAGCTTGAAATAAATGAGTGTGATTTAAAACCAGAGTATGCAAGCTCTGTTATAACTGTAATGAAAAGAATGACAACTAGAATTTCTGAATTACCATTAACAAATGAAAAAGTTATGTCTGCAATACAAGATTTCAACCAATTTAAAGATGTTTTTTTTAAAGGAATTAATATCATTATGTCAGATAAAGACTATCCAGATATAAAATTAAATGTATATAAATCACTTTCTGATGAAACAAAGAAAACTTTAGAAATACTTGAGATAAAAGTTGAGGATAAGGAAATTACCGCAAAAGAGTATTCTGAAATTTCTAATATTTTAATAAATAAATTGTTGATAAAATATGGAACAGGCATAAAGCAACAAGAATGTGTTGATCTAACATTAAAAATTATATTTTTATATACTGTAAATATGGCTAAAAATGATGAGCTATAAAAAAATAGAGATGTATTAACAATAATATATCTCTATTTTTCTAATAATGCGTCTATTAACGTATAAATAATTTTTCTATCTTTTTTATTTAATTTCATAAATTTTTGTTCATATTCGTCAGAATCTTTTTTTGCATTTGACTTTTGAATAAATTTATACAATATATCATTGGGAGTAACATTATAAGCTTCACAAAACTTAAGCATAGTATTTATTGTACCTTTTGCAATCCCACACTCAATTTGACTTATATATTTTGTTTCTAATCCAGTAAGTTGTGAAACTTGTTCTTGTGTCAAATTGTTCTTTTTGCGAATTTCTTGTAAAGATTTCCCATAAATCACATTTTCCGTATTCCTTCCCATATAATAGATACCTCCACACCGTTATAATACTTTATTTTATTAAATAAAAGAACAAACGATTATAAGATGTAGTTCGTAAAAAAGCTATACAAGCTATTTACATTTTACCCTAAAATGTGTATAATATACGATATAAAAGAAGAATGTTAATTTGCGTGTAACATTTATTTTAAAAATATGTAAAGCTTATTTATATTTGGGGGAAAATTAAAAAGTAAGGCTATGCAATTAATATTTGAATTTTATAAATTCAAATATTTTTTTTACCTTAAGTTACTTTAGGTTAGTGTAAAATTTTAGTTGGCAAAATTAAAAAAAGATTTTAATGTTTTTAAAA
>OLOR01001785.1_pt1 | contig 18665 bp, 22 predicted proteins | sample 1672521 | NCBI WGS metagenome assembly OLOR01 (sample SAMEA3136695, study PRJEB25190) | human gut metagenome | biome: human gut; feature: human-associated habitat; material: faeces | place: Austria | collected 2013
TATTTGAGTTTGTAACTCTCTTAAACTTTTACAGTTCATAAAATTAGAATAAAGTAATGCATATAAATGTGATTTGGTATCAAAATGCTGACTTCTAAAATTTCCATCATATTTTGAAATAACTCTTTCTAGAAAAGTTCCTTGAATTTCCGCTATTAATTTATTAAAAACTAATTTATTATTAGTATTGGACATAATAAAAAACCTCCATGTGAATAGTTTATAGCAAGACTATTAAATCACATGGGGGTTTATTTTTTTAGTTGTAAATTATTCCTTAGACATAGTACATTCGTGTCAACAAGTAAGTTTTACTTAGATGCAACACTAAAAATCGCATTGGCGGTTCTATTTTTTTATTTATGTTGTATATGAGTTTTACAATTGCTTTCATGAATTTAATTTTAAGTATTATAAATAACATTTGAAAACTTATTTTTTAGAGCTTTATTAATATTTATATTGTGCTAAGTTTTGTTAAATTTAATAGTAATAGAGTGATATATATTGAAAGATAATTACCAAAAATTATATAATTTATTAATAAATAATGATTCGAATTGTTGAATTTAAATAATACATAACTTAAATACAGTAATAAAATATAAGCGAAGGAGTTGAAAGGAAGGGTGAAAAAGCTAATAGAATTATTTATATCTATATTTAAGATTGGTGCATTCACTTTTGGTGGTGGATATGCAATGATTCCATTAATAGAAGAGGAAGTAGTTAAAAATAAGGGATGGTTAAGTAAGGAAGAGTTTGTTGATATATTAGTTGTTGCACAGAGTTTACCAGGCGCATTAGCTGTAAATACATCTGTATTTTTAGGATATAAAATAAGTGGAATATTTGGAGCAATTACTGCATTATTAGCAGTAGTGTTACCATCATTTTTTATTATATTGTTGATAGCTATGTTTTTTATGCAGTTTAGAAGCAATTATTATGTTAATGCAGCTTTTAAAGGAATAACAGCAGCAGTTCCCATATTAGTGTTAATAGGGGCGGTTAGTCTAGCAAAGGGATTAGAAAAGAATAGTAGAACTGTAATAACAATAATTATATCTTTAGTGGTTTTAATGTTTTTTGATATTCATCCAGTAATAGTAATGATAATATCTGGAGTATATGGGGCTATATTCTTAAGGAAAAAGGTGAACTAATGGAAATATTAATTAAATTATTTTGGGCATTTTTAAAAATAGGAACATTTAGTTTTGGTGGTGGGTATGCAATGCTACCATTCATCCAAAAGGAAGTAGTAGAAAGTAATGGATGGATATCAATGTCTGAGTTTACCGATATAATTGGAATATCACAAATGACACCTGGCCCGGTGGCTATTAATTCGGCAACTTTCGTTGGATATAAGATAGATGGAGTATTAGGAAGTATATTTGCAACTTTAGGTGTAGTCACAACATCTTTCATATTAGTAACAATTATAAGTAAAATATTAAATAAGTTTAAAGAGTCAGAGGTAATTAAAGGGGCTTTACTAGGTATGAGGCCTGTACTAATTGCACTGATAATATATGCATTTATAGATTTGGCAAAAGAAGTATATATAGATTTAAAAAGTATAATAATAACTTTGATAATAGGAGTTATATTATTATCTAAAAAGGTTCATCCCATATTAGTAATAGTTATAGCTGCAGTTTTAGGATTAATTTTTTATTTATAGTTATACTTAAGGAGGATTTTAATTTGATTACAGTTATTAAAAATGTAAATGTATATGCCCCTGAAAAGCTAGGTATAAAAGATATTGTCATAGTAAGTGATAAAATTGAGGGAATATATGATAATGTGAATGTTCCAAATGATTTTGTAAATATAAGTATAATAGATGGAAAAGGAAAGATATTATTTCCAGGTTTTTTAGATTCGCATGTTCATATTATTGGTGGCGGTGGAGAAGGTGGATTTAAGACAAGAACTCCAGAAATATCAGTAATTTCATTAGTTGAATCAGGAATAACTACGGTAGTTGGTTGTATAGGAACCGATGGAGTATGTAGAAATATGAGAGCCTTAATTGCAAAAGCTAAGGGATTAGAAGAAGAAGGAATAACAACATATTGTTATACAGGCTCTTATGAAATACCGGTAAAAACTATAACTGAAAGTATTAAAGGCGACTTTATGATGGTTGATAAAATTATTGGCGTTGGAGAAGTTGCATTATCAGATCATAGAAGTTCTCAGGCAACATATCAAGATTTTGTAAATGCTGTTGCTCAAGCTAGAGTAGGAGGAATATTATCAGGAAAAGCAGGTATTGTTAATGTTCATTTGGGAGATGGTGCAAGAAGATTAGATTATTTATTTAAAGTAATAGAAGAAACAGAAATTCCACCAACTCAGCTTTTACCAACACATATTAATAGAAGTGATAAGTTATTTGAAGTTGGAATTGAATATGCTAAAAAAGGTGGATTTATTGATTTGACAACAAGCTCAGATCCAAGATATTTAGAACCAGGCGAATTAAGAGCTGGAGAGGGATTAGCTCTTTTATTAAAGAATGGAGTAGATATAAAGCATATAACATTTTCTTCTGATGGAAATGGAAGTATGCCTATATTTGATGATTCAGGTAAGTTAGTTGGGTTAGGAATATGCTCAGTTCAAACTCTTTATAGAGAAGTTAAAGATAGTATAAATGAATATAATGTACCTATAGAAAAGGCTATACAAGTAATTACATCAAACGTGGCAGAAGTTTTAAAGTTAGATAATAAAGGAAGAATTGAATCAGGCAGAGATGCAGATTTAGTAATGGTTGATAAAGAAACATTGGATATTGATACTGTAATTGCAAAAGGAAAAGTATTAGTAAGTAAAGGAGAATCAATAATAAAGCCAACTTTTGAATAAAATTTAAGGGTCACCATGATGGTAACCCTTTTTTTATGCTACAAAGTGAAAAATAAGTGTTGTCCTATACTAATTACATTATGTTTTTCTACACTTTGCATCCAGGAACAAGTAGCTATATCAGGATTATAGAAAAATACAGCATCTCCTGTAGGATCATTTCCACTTAATGCATCATAAACAGCATCAAAACATTCTTGAGTTGGTTCAACGTTAATTTGACCATCAACAATGCAAGAAAAAGCTCTAGGTTGATATATAACACCTTCAATTGTGTTAGGAAATCCACTGTTAAGAGCTCTGTTTAATATTACTGATGCAACAGCAACTTTACCCTCATAGGGCTCACCTTTACTTTCAGCATATACTACTTGAGACATTAAATAAATATCTGATTGTGTTAAATAAAGCATTTGATTATTTTCTTTAAAAACTTCTACGTAATCTTCATCAGATAAATTTATATAGTTATTTGTGTTACTTTCTAAATTTGCTAAATTGTTCTCTAATATTGTACTTGCGCTTACTTCAACATATGAATTATATAAGCTTAAGTCAAGTGCTGAAAGGGATAGTGTTAGTATAATACAAAATAAGAATTTTCCAAATTTCATAATAAACCTCCTTTTGGAATAACCCAATCGAGATTTATTTTACCCAAAAAATTTTAAATAATACAAAACATTATCAAAAAGAGTTTAATAATGATTCAAAGGAAGTTTTTACATCTTCATATTTAGAAAATGCATTTTCATAATATTTATCTATATTTTTTTTATTATCTTCATATGATGAAGATGATTTTTCATAAATAACTGCAACTTTAAGGGCATTTAAATAAGTAGAATATAATGAAAATGTATTATTTACAGAGTTGTAATAAGAAATACAACCTTCTGGTATAGAAGAATAATTAAAATCATTTTTTATTACGGTTAAAGTATCTTCCTTTTTCTTTATATCATCAAGTATTACATCTAATGAGCGATTATCTTTTCTTATTAATTTTATTGCAGGTTCTAAGTCTTCTAATAAATCGGAAAAACTATTAGTACATTTAGTAAGTTTTTCAATATAGGCATTATATTGATTAGTTTTTATAGAGTCTTGTTTATTCAATTTATCAATTGTATTTAAATAACCAATTAAGTTATCAAAAAAAGTTTCACTATCTTCTGGTAACTCTAAAGAAAATCCATAAGGAGATAATTCAGCATAGCTACTATTACAAGCTTCTTTTAATACTAAAATTTGTGAAGTAGTTTCAGGAGCTGTTAAATTACTTGTATATGATAAAACTTCAAGACAGTATTTATAAAGATTCTCTGTATTTTCTATACAGGATGTAAGCTTTGGAATTATTTCAGGAGTTTCATTATTAGCTACAACTGTTGAAGCGACCTTTTCTTTTAATGCACTTAATTTACTTAAATCATCACTCAATATGCTTGAAGCTGATTTAGTATTTACTGTTACTCCACTAATACAGTCTTTTAAAGTAGAGTTAATGGAAGAAAGTTCAGTAACATAAGGTTCAAATTCTTTTGATGAAGTGTCTGTAATAATTAATCCATTATTACTTAAGGTTTGAATAGCATTATTATTTTTATATAATAATATCATCATAGTAGATGTTACAATTACACCTATGCTTAAAGTAATTAAGAATATTTTATTATCAGATAATGTTTTTTTTATATTTTCCAAAAAAATTCACATCCTTTAAGTATAATTACAATTTAAATATTATGAAGAAGTCATTTTATATAATTTATATTAAGAAAAAAAGAAATTATACTTAAATGAAATATTAAAAATAAAATAATAATATTTTAACAATTATTATTATAGTGTATAATTTAATTAGTAAATTTATGGTGGTGGATTAGATGCAAAACTTTATTACAATCGTAATGAATTCACTAAAGAGTATGTCAGTTACTGCTGTTATTGATATTTTAGTAGTAGCATTTATATTTTATAAAGGATATATGTTAATTAAAGAAACAAGAGCTGAGCAGCTATTGAAGGGAATAGCATTTATTATTATATTGATACCAATTAGTTCTATTTTAAATTTGAGCATGCTATATTTTATACTAAGCAAAACTTTAACAATTGGAATAATATCTGTTGTAATAATATTTCAACCTGAAATTAGAAGAGCTTTAGAGCATTTAGGTAGAAGTGCTTTTGAAGATAAGCATGGACTTGTTGATAAAGAACAGAGAAATATATATGTAAATGAAATTGTTAATGCTGTATCTAATTTAGCAGAGACAAAAACAGGAGCATTAATAGCAATTGAACAAGGAACAGGGTTAGGAGAGATTATTTCTTCAGGAACCATTATTGATGCAAAAATTACTGCAAATTTATTAGAAAATATATTTGTAGTCAATACTCCACTTCATGATGGAGCTACAATAATAGGTAAAGATAGAATAGTAGCTTCTGGATGTGTTTTACCGTTGACTAATAATCAAGAGATAAATAAAAAATTAGGAACCAGACATAGGGCAGGAATAGGACTTTCAGAAATATCTGATGCTTTAGTTATTATAGTATCAGAGGAAACAGGAACTATTTCTTTAGCTATAAATGGACGTTTAACAAGAAATTATGATAAAGATAGATTGAGAAGTATCTTACTAAAGATAATGGATCATAGAGAAGAGAAAAATGTTAAAACTGCTGGCAAGAAGGTGAAAACATGGATAACTGGAATAATAAACAGAAAGTAATAGTTCAATTAGTATGTATTTTGCTATCTTTAGGCTTATGGATTTACGTAACTAACATTGAAAATCCAATAAAGTCTTATGAATTAAATAATGTGCCAGTAGAAATATTAAATTCAGATAGTTTAAAAGATACAGGATTAGCGTTAGCTCCAAATCAAAATTTTTATGTGAAGTTAAAAGTTGAAGGTAACACTCAGGATTTATTTAGTATTGATAAAAGTGATTTTAAGATAACAGTGGACTTAAGTGAATTTGTACTTAAAAAAGGTGAAAATAAGATTGCTGTAAATATTAAAGAAGCTCCAAGTACAGTAAAGATTAAAAATAGTAGTGGGCTAACAATTACAGTTAATACTGAGGAGTATTCTACAAAAGAAGTACCTGTAAAATCAGAGATTAACGTTATATCAAAATCTAGTTATTATGTTGCAACTCCAGTATTTAGTCCAGAAACTGTAGTAGTATCAGGACCAGAATCTTTAGTTAATAAAGTTACTAAAGTAATTGCTGAAGGTGAAGAAAGTAATGCAGTAAAGACAATTGTGAAAGACTACATTATATCAGCGGTAGATGACAATGGTAATGAGGTTACAGGGGTTCAATTATCACAAAAATGGGTTGAAGCAACTATTGAAATTAATGAAGGAAAAACAGTTCCTATAAAGATAAATACAACAGGAACATTACCTAATGGCTTAAGACTAAAATCAATATCATCTGATACAACTGAAATTGGAATAACAGGACCAGAAGAGATTTTAAATAATGTAAGTGAAATTGGAACAGAGGTAATTGATTTATCTGGAATAAAGGATTCAACTACTGTAGAGGTTGCATTAGGAATACCAGATGGGATATCAATCCATAATGGCGAAAGCTCTATAAAAGTTAATATATCAATAGACAAGGCCCAAACCAAGGAGTTTACAATTTCATACTCAATTGTAGGAACAACAGCAGAGGGGTTGACTATTATACCAGATTCAGATAAGGTTACAATAACAGTTTCGGGTTATGCTGATGTATTAAATAGTCTAACAGAGGCAAACTTTGCTGCAGAATTAGATGTTTCAGAATATACTGAAGCTGGAGAATACACTAAAGTACCTACTGTAAATTTAGTTGGTGTAGATAATGTTAATATAGATAGCGTAAGTGAAGTGAAATTAACTATATCTAAAGATTCGCAGACTAGTACTAATGATCCTAATACCAGTACAGGAAATACAGAAGAATTAAATCAATAATTTATCATTAAGGTCAATCTAAATATTTGGATTGACCTTAATGACCAATATGAGGTGAATATATGACAATAAGAATAAATAATCTAAGCCTTAGTTTAGATGATGACATAAGTTTATTAAAGAAAAAAGTAAGTAAAAAATTAAGAATTTCAGAAAAAGAAATTGAAGATTTAAGAATAGTAAGAGAAAGTATTGATGCTAGAAAAAAAGATAATATTAAACTTACATATGCAGTTGAAATTAATCATAAGGATGAAGAAAAATTAGTTAATAGACTTCATGATAATGATGTTAGGGTTGATGTATCTAAGTATGAGCCAGATGTTGAACCAGGAAGTGAAAAGCTTAATAATAGACCAGTAGTAGTTGGACTTGGACCAGCAGGATTATTTTCAGCATTAATGTTAGCTCAAAAAGGTTATAAACCATTGGTGATAGAACGTGGAGAAGATGTTGATAAAAGAACAGAGACTGTGGATAAGTTTTGGAAAACTGGCGAACTTAATTTAGAATCAAATGTTCAATTTGGTGAAGGGGGAGCAGGTTCATTTTCAGATGGGAAGCTTACTACTAGAATTAAGGATAAAAAATGTGACTATGTTTTAGCAGAGCTTGTTAAAGCAGGGGCTCCAGCAGAAATAAAATATGAAGCAAAACCACACGTTGGAACAGATATATTAAAAGATGTAGTAAAAAATATAAGAAAACAAATAATTGCTTTAGGTGGAGAAGTTAGATTTTCTTCTAAGCTTGAATATATAAAAAGCAATAACGGAAAAATAAAAAGTATAATTGTAAATGGTGATGAAATACCATGTGATGCACTTGTTTTAGCATTAGGTCATAGTTCAAGAGATACATATGAAATGTTACATAAAATAGGGATATTTATGGAACCAAAGGCATTTGCAATTGGTGTTAGAATTGAGCACCCACAAGAAATGATTAATGTTGGTCAATATGGTAAGATGGCAAGTCATCCAAGATTACATGCAGCAAGTTATAACTTAACTTATCAAAGCAAAGATTTAGGAAGAGGAGTATATTCATTCTGTATGTGTCCAGGTGGAGTAGTAGTAGCGGCTGCTTCAGAAGAGAATAGATTAGTTTCAAATGGTATGAGTTATCATGCAAGAGATAAGGCTAATTCAAATTCTGCATTAGTTGTAACTGTTGGACCAGAAGATTTTGAAGGAACTTCAGTGTTAAGAGGAATGGAATTCCAAAGACATTATGAATCATTAGCTTATAAAGTTGGTGGAGGTGGATACAAAGCTCCAGTTCAATTATTAGGTGATTTTGTTAATGATAGAAAATCAACTAAATTAGGAGCAGTTATTCCAAGTTATGAACCAGGTTTTGAATTTGCAGATATGAGAGAGTGTTTACCTTCTTATGTTGTTGATGGAATTAAAGAAGGTGTAAATAATTTTGATAGAAAAATTAAGGGATATGGTAGAGAAGATGCTGTCTTAACTGGTATTGAAACAAGAACTTCAGCTCCAGTTAAAATAACTAGAAATGAAAGATTAGAAAGTATTTCTCTAAGCGGCTTATACCCATGTGGAGAAGGCGCAGGCTTCGCCGGAGGAATCGTATCTGCAGCAGTAGATGGAATCAAAGTTGCAGAGAGAATTATAGAAAAATATAGTGCAATACAGTAGTATTAAAAGCAAGATATTTTAAAAGTTAATGTTTGTGCTTCAAATGGAAATAGTATGATTTTAGATGTAAGTAGATTTTATTAAGCGATATTAAATGAATACTGCCTCTAAAAACAAATTGGAGTATTTACATTAAGATAGGAAAAAAGAAAAAAAGTAGATGTGTGATTGGAAGGAATATTATAATTGAGTTTTAGAATTTACTCCAATAAGGATATAAATTCTTAACGAAATTATACTAATTCCTGAAAAAATACATCTGCTTTTTTTCGCACTCCCATGGTTAAAAATTTAACATGAAATTTTCTGAAAATTTAGGTTTTTATGAAAAAGTTTGATAAAATAGAATATAAGGTAAATATTTCATTTAATTTAAAAAAATATAAAAACTTACTAAATAGGGTTATTGGGAAATGAAAATATAGGAGAGGTGTAACATGAGTAAAAGTTTTGATGATTTATTAACTAAGTTAAAGGTTGCAAAAACAAAGAAATTATCAGTAGCAGTGGCACAAGATGAGCCTGTTTTAGAAGCTGTTAAAGCTGCAAAAGATAGAGGAATTGCAGAAGCAATTTTAGTAGGGGATAAAGATAAGATTGAAGAAGTTGCTGCAAAAATTGATATGGATTTAACTGCTTTTGAAATAGTTCATGAAGCTGATGTAAAAAAAGCTACATTAAAAGCAATTGAATTAGTATCAAGTGGTACAGCGGATATGGTTATGAAGGGACTAGTTGATACAGCTACTTTTTTAAGAAGTGTATTAAATAAAGAAGTTGGACTTAGAACAGGAAAGTTAATGTCACATGTATCTGTATTTGAAGTTGAAGGAATTGATAGATTAATTTTATTAACAGATGCTGCATTTAATACTTATCCAGATTTAAAGCAAAAGGTTCAAATTATAAATAATTCAGTAATGGTAGCAAAAGCTTGTGGAATAGAAAATCCAAAGGTTGCTCCAGTTTGCGCAGTAGAAGTTGTAAATCCAGATATGCCAGCAACTATAGATGCAGCATTATTATCTAAGATGAGTGATAGAGGACAAATTAAAGGGTGTATAGTTGATGGACCTTTAGCTTTAGATAATGCTTTATCTGAAGAAGCAGCACATCATAAAGGGGTAACAGGACCAGTAGCGGGAAAAGCAGATATATTAGTACTTCCTAATATAGATGTTGCAAATGTTATGTATAAGTCTTTAACTTATACAGCGCAAACTAAAAATGGTGGTATATTAGTAGGAACATCAGCTCCAGTTATTTTAACTTCAAGAGCAGATAGCTTTGAAACAAAGGTAAATTCTATTGCATTAGCTGCATTAGTATCAGAGGGTAGAAAGTAATATACTTAGGGGGTATTGAGAATTATGGCATATAAATTATTAATAATTAATCCGGGTTCAACATCAACTAAAATAGGAGTTTATTCAGGTGAAAAGGAAGTTTTAGTTGAAACATTAAGACATTCATCAGATGAAATAGCTAAATATGATACTATTTTTGATCAAAAAGGATTTAGAAAAGAAGTTATAATGAATGTTTTAAAAGAAAATAATATTGATGTAAATTCATTAGATGCAATAGTAGGAAGAGGTGGAATGCTTAGGCCAATTCCAGGAGGTACTTATGAAGTTACTGATAATTTATTAGAAGATTTAAAGGTTGGAGTATCAGGACAACACGCGTCTAATTTAGGTGGAATATTAGCAAATGAGATTGCAAAAGAAGTTGGAATAAGGTCATTTATAGTTGATCCTGTTGTTGTAGATGAATTACAAGATATAGCTAGAATTTCAGGTGTTCCTGAATTACCAAGAAGAAGTATTTTTCATGCATTAAATCAAAAAGCAGTTGCTAAAAGATATGCAAGGGAAAATGGAAAAGGATATGATGATTTAAATCTTGTTATAGTTCATATGGGAGGCGGAGTATCTGTTGCTGCTCATAAGGATGGGTTAGTTATTGATGTAAATAATACTTTAGATGGAGACGGGCCATTTTCACCAGAAAGGGCAGGATCAGTTCCAGTTGGGGATTTAATTAAGTTATGCTTTAGTGGAAAGTATACTCAAGCAGAAGTATATAACAAGATAGTTGGTAAGGGTGGCTATGTTGCATATCTTAATACTAATGATGCTAGAGATGTATTAAAAGCTAGAGAAGAAGGAGATGAATATGCTTCATTAATATTTGATGCATTTATTTATCAAGTTAGCAAAGCTATAGGGGAAATGGCTACTGTTCTTAATGGAAGAGTAGATCAAATCATTTTAACTGGTGGAATAGCGTATTCACCTGTAGTAGTTAATGAAATTAAGAAAAGAGTTGAATGGATCAGTGATATAACTGTTTATCCAGGAGAAGATGAATTATTAGCATTAGCTCAAGGTGCTATTAGAGTGCTTGATGGAGAAGAAGAAGCAAAGATATACTAAAATTAAAATAATATAATCGCCTTTGGAATTAATTCAAATTTTGAATTGATTCTAAAGGCGAAATTTTTTATGTAATACTATTAATTTATATAATTACTATCCGTATAATTAATATAATAACGTTTCGGGGTGATTAAATGTCAAATAATATACAGGGTTTAAGTGATATATATAGTATTTTACAACTTTATGGTATAAATAGTTCTAGTAGTACAAACTCATTAAGTTCAACTAGTTTAAGTAGTTTAACTAATTCAACAAGTAAATCATCACTAAATGATTTAAGCAGTCTTTCAAGCTTAGGATCAGTTTTAGGTACAAGCTCTAATTCAAGCTCTAGTTCAAGTGCATTTAACATAATGCTTACTAGATTACTTAGTGCTATAAGTGAAAAAAACAAGTATGCAAAAACTGAGGCTGAAAAAGTTTCATTAGAGGGGATTCTAAGTACATATAATAGTTCGGTATTAAGTAGTGGAAGCACTAGTATAAATAATTACATTACTGCTGATGTGTCAAATTTAACTGTAGATGAAAGAATAGAAAATGCAGTAGAGTTATATTCAAATCAACATGGAGTAGATTCAAATTTAGTAAAAGCAATAATAAAAGTAGAATCAAATTTTGATCCTAATGTTGTATCTTCAGCAGGAGCAAAAGGACTTATGCAACTTATGCCAGAAAATTGTAAGGCATTAGGTGTAGAAGACCCATTTAATATAGAACAAAATATTGAAGGTGGAGTAAAACATATAAAAGAATACATAGATAGATATGATGGAGATATTGAAATGGCACTAATGGCATATAATGGTGGACCTACTAGGATGATGAACAGAGGTGTTACATCAATAGATGATATTTATAAAATGCCAAAAGAAACCCAAAATTACGTTCCAAAGGTAATGAGTTATTATAGAGGTTTTACAAATGGAAATTAGAAGTATACAACCAAGTAGAAATATTGGAGTTAAAGATAAGACTGTTTCTGCAAGAAGTGATTTTTCAGAGAGTTTTATGAAATCATATAAGTCTGCTACTAAAGAGGAACTAGAAAGTTATATAAAAGACATAAAGAAAAAAGGCAATAAATTAATATTAAGTAAAAGTTATATTGATGTTAAAAATTATAAGTCAACTATTAAAAATTATTTAAAGGCAGTAGTAGATTATACTTATATTTTAAATAAGAATATAGGTTTTTGGGAAAATCAATATTACTCTACAGTAGAAACTATTAATGAGCAATTAGAAAGCTTAACTAATGAGTTATTAAGTGAAGAAAAAGAAAACTTGGATATATCATCAACAATTGATACTATACAAGGATTACTAATAGATATTTATAAATAGATATAAGAAATTAACCTTAAAAGTCGTAAAAGGAAGTGTATAAAATGAATACAATGCTTAAAGAAAATCTATATGAAGTAGAATTTGATGATTTAAATAGAAAAGAAGTAGAAAGTTTTGAAAATAATAATTCTATATTAGGCGCTAAAGTAGATGTAAGTGTTACATTAGGTAAATGTAAGAAGAGCATTAAAGATATATTAGAAATAAAAGAAGGAGATGTTATTTGCCTAGATAAGACTATAGATGAAGATTTAGATATTTATGTTAATGATAAATGTGTTGCTACTGGTGAAAGTATAAAGATAGAAGATAAAATATCAATAAGAATAACAAATTTTAAAAAGTGTGAAGAATAGGAGTCTAACAAGGCTCCTTTTTGATTTATTAACAATAATGTTTATTATTCTAATAAATTTTGTGGAAAGACTAAATATAATTGTGGATAAGCCGATAATTATATTTATAGGTATGATGTAAAAAAGTTAAATGGAGGTAATTATGAAAATAAACTCTATAATGGCAAAGAATATGATAAATGCGTATAGTAAGCAAAAACAATATGTAAAAGCAGATATAGGAAATAAGCAATTAAAGGATAAAGTTGAAATATCAGAAGATGCTAAATATTTAAGTAAGATAAATAATGATAATGAAAATATAAATTTAGATAAAGTTAATGAAATAAAACAAAAGATAAAAGAAGGAACATACAAGGTTGATGCAGGAAGTATTGCAAAGGGGATGCTAAAGAATATTAGAGGAGAATAAAAATGAATTCAGAATTAAAATTGGTTATTTTTGAAGAAAAGAAGATATTACAATCTTTACTAGAATTATTAGATGAACAATATAGCTTGATTTTAAGTAAAGATATTATTGGACTAGGTAAAATTGCTGACAAGATCGAAGAAGTTGGTAAAAACTTAGCTGCTAGTGAAATAAAGAGAAGAAAAATTGTTAGTGAAGAGGAATTTAATAATTTTATTAAAAACACTAATGATGAGCATATTAAAGGTGTTTATGAAGAAATTAAAAATCTTCTTAATAATTTACAAAATCAAAAAGATACTAATAATACTTTAATAAAGCAAAGATTATTTTTTACTAATAAGATGATTAACGTTATAAAGCCATCAAAAGGAATAGGCACATATAATTCTTATGGAAAAGTAGGGCGATAAATAGGAGGAGGAATTATGGCAGGGTTATTAGGAACTCTTAATACGGCAAAGTCAGGAATGAATGTAAGTCAAGTTGCAATACAAACAACTTCACATAATATAAGTAATATTAATACACCGGGTTACTCAAGACAAAGGGTAAGTCAAACAGCAAGTAGTCCATATAGTAATCCGGGATTGAATAGTAGCTTGGGTGCAGGGCAAATAGGTACTGGAGCTCAAGTTAATGATGTAACGAGAATAAGAAATAGTTTTTATGATTATCAGTTTAGAAGTGAAAGTCATGAGTATGGAAGTACTAGTGTAAAGTATGATTATTTTAAAAATATTGAAAGTATATTTAATGAACCATCAGATTCCGCCATATCTTCTACTTTAAATAATTTCTTTAATAGTTGGAATGAATTATCTAAGGATCCTGAAAGTGCAGGAGTAAAAAGTGTTGTATTAGAAAATGCTAAGTATTTAACTAATAGTATTAACAATGCTTTTGGGAAATTAGAAAGTTTAGAAGAAAGCTTAAAATCTCAGCAGGATTATATAATGGATGAAATTAATTCAATGTTATCGCAAGTTGAAGAGCTTGATAAGAATATTAAGATTGTCCAAGGAACAGGAAAATCACCTAATGATATGATGGATCAAAGAGATTCCATTTTAGATGATTTAAGTTTTAAGTTAAATATAAGCGATAAAGATGTTCAGAATTTATTAAAAGAAACTTTTGATAAAAACGGTAAAGTTACTTTAGAAGATCTAGAGAATTCAGGGCTTAAGATTTCAGGAGAATTAGAGGGTACAACTTCTATGTTAAAGGAAATAGAGGGATATAAGGATAGTTTAATAACATTATCAAATACAATTATTGATGCTGTAAATACTGCATATAAAGCAGGAGATGATACAAAGCCCAGTATATTTGTAAAAGAAGATAAAAAGCTTATTTCAATAAATAAGAATATTACTGAGGATTTAGATAGTTTTAAAATAGATGCAGATACAGCATTAAATTTATATAATTTAAAAACAGAAAAAATAAATATTAATGGAAAAGATATGACTATAAATACTTTCTATAACAATGTAATACAAGAATTAGGACAATCATCTGCAGCTGTTATAAGAGATGAAAGTAATCAAAGTAAGCTTTTATCCAATATAGATAGTTCAAGAAGTAGCGTATCTGGAGTTTCTTTAGATGAGGAAATGATAAGTTTAGTACAACTTCAACATACATATAATGCAAATGCAAAAGTAATGTCGACAATTGATTCATTATTAGATGTTGTTGTAAATGGACTAGTTAGATAAAAGGAGAGAAAACTATGAGAGTAACTAATGGAAATATGATGAGTAGTTATCTAAAGGATATTCAAAATAATCTTCAAAGTATGGATAAATTAAATACTCAAATGAATACAGGTAAGCAAGTTAATAAAGTATCAGATGATCCACTTAGAGCTGTAAAGATAATGAATTTGAATAATGAGATAGCTGATATTGAAAAATATAATTATAATGCAGATGAAATTACAGGTTGGCTTGATATGACTGATGAAGCATTAGATACAGTAGGAACACTTACTAGTGAAATAAAAACTCTTTTAACATCTATAAGTGGAGCTTATGGGAAAGATGAAATAAAAGCTATTCAAACTAATGTTAATGAAAAAATTAAGCAAATTGGTGAAGCTTTTAATACTACATATGCAGGAAAGTACATATTTGGTGGAAGTATAACTGATGAACAACCAGTAAAAATAACAACTGATGAAAATGGAAATGTTAAATTAAGCATTAATAATTCAGAAAAAGAAGGAATAAATGCTAATTTAAGTGCAGCTGTATCTAATGGAATTAAAGGTGATTATAACTTAAATATTAATCAAGTAACTAATTCTGGAAAAGGAGATGGTACTAATAGTGCTATCAATATGTTTGAAGAGTTATCAGTAGCATTAAATACTGAAGAAGTTGATATGGACGTTATTGGTGATTTATCTAAAAGATTAGATTCTTATTTAAGTGATGTTTTAAATAATAGATCTATAATTGGTGCAAGAACTAATACTGTTCAAGCTATAAAGGATACTAATGATGAAAATGTACTAGAAATGAAAGGTGTACTTTCTAATATTCAAGATGTTGATGTTGCTGAAAAGTATATAGAATTACAAGAAGCACAAATGGTATATACTGCAAGCTTACAGGTAAGTTCTAAATTATTTAAGACAACAATATTAGATTATATCTAGAATAGGGGATATTAAGATGGAAATAACATTTAAAAAGGGGTTACCGGGATTTGAATGCCTTAAGAGTTTTATTATTAAGGATTTAAATGGTAATGAAAAGTTTAAGATATTAGAATCAAAAGAAGGTGAAGTTAGTTTTGTAACTACAAGTCCTTTTGAAATTTATAGTGAGTATGAAATTAACTTAAATGATGAAACTATAAAAGAATTACAAATTGATAAGCCAGAGGATGTTCTTGTTTTAAGTATTATTACTCTTGGTAAAACTTTAGAAACTAGTACTATGAATTTACAAGCACCTTTAGTTATTAATATTAAAAATAATTTAGGAAAGCAATATATTATGCAAAATAGTAAATATGAAACAAAGCATCCTTTGATAAGGAGAGATTAGAATGTTAGTTATTACTAGAAAAAAAGATGAATCATTATTAATCGGTGATGATATTGAGATAAAAATAGTTAAGGTTGAAGATGGTAGTGTAAAGCTAGCAATTTCAGCACCTAGGGATGTTACGATTCTTAGAAAAGAAGTTTTTGATAGAGTGAAAGAGGAAAATAAGGAAGCTACAAGTGGTGATTTAGACATTTTAAAGCTGCTTAAATAGGAGGACATAATGTATAACGGAAATCCATATAATGCATACAAACAAAATACAGTAAAGATGGCATCAAAGGAACAATTACTTTTAATGCTTGTTGATGGTGCTGTTAAGTATACTAAGATTGCAAGACTTGCTATTGAAAGAAAGGATATAGCAAGAGCTCATACTGAACTTGTAAGGGTTCAAGACATTTTTACTGAACTTATGGTTACTTTAGATAGAAATGCGGGACAAGCATATGAAGATTTATTTAGAGTTTATGAATATATAAAATCAAGATTGGTACAAGCTAATATAAAAAAGGATGTAGCAATTATTGATGAAGTTTTACCGCTTATTGAAAATGTAAGGGATACTTGGTATGAGGTAAGTAAAAAAGCTAAAGGATTATAGGAGGGTGTTGAATGACTACGATTAATTCTAACAGAATAACAGGACTAGCCACTGGTATGGATATTGATGAAATGGTAACAAATATGCTTACTGGTGAGCAAAGTAAGATAGATAAGGCTGAGCAAAAAAAGCAGACTCAAACTTGGCAACAAGAGATTTATAGAGATGTTATTAAGGATGTTAAAGGACTTTATGATAAGTATTTTACAGCTACATCGGCTGATTATATTTTGGGAAGCAAGACTTTTAGTACAGTTAATGTTACTAGTTCTAATAGTAGTATAATTACTGCAGTTGCTGGAGTAGGAGCTGGGAATATAAATTATCAATTTGAAGTTCAGGAGATTGCAGAAGTACCAAAGATGGTAAGTGAAAGCAAATTTGAGGTGAATGGAAGTACTATTGAATTAACTAAGAAAACTCAATTGAGTGACTTTGGTGTAGTAGAAGGAACAAGTTTTAAATTTAATTATGGAGAAGGAAAATATACAGGGGTTATAACTATTGAATCAGATGATACTATAGAAAGTCTTGTAAAAAAAATTAATGATGCAAGTGGTGGAGAAATTACAGCATCATTTAGTGAAATGACAGGAAAGTTTACTATTGAATCAAAGACAACAGGAGCAACTAGTACTTTAAAGGTTGTTGATGTTGAGGAAGACGCTGATGGTAAATTTGTTGAAACAAGTGCAGGGACGACAAGTGGATTATCTTTTTTAGGGATTGATGGAACAAAGAAAAGTGGGCAGAATTCAAAAATTATAGTAAGTGATAGTTCAGGGGTAGAAATTAAAACAATTGAGGGCTCAAGCAATACTTTTACTATTGATGATATTACTTATACAGTTCATGGGCAAACTAAAACTGGTGAAAGTGTAAATTTAACTTCGGCTAAAGATACCCAAAAAACAGTAGATAAAATGAAAGAATTCCTTGAAGAGTACAATAGCATGATTGATAATATCTATGGATTAGTTACTGAAAAAAAGGATAATGATTATCCACCACTTACGGATGCACAGAAAGAAGAAATGTCAGAAACAGAAATTGAAAAATGGGAAGCTAAGGCGAAAACTGGAGTTTTAAGAAATGATAGTGAGTTAAGAAGATTCATTGATGATATGAAAGCAACACTTTTTGGAGAAATAGAAGGTGCTGGAGTTAGTTTAAGTGATATAGGAATTACAAGTGTATCTAATTATAATAAACCAGGTCAAATTGCATTAGATGAAGATATGTTTAAAAAGGCATTAGAGGAAAATGGTGATCAAGTGTATAAAGTAGTAACTGGAACACTTGAGAAAATGAAGACAGTCACATATTCTTATGCAGGAAGTTCTTCAAGTGTATTTGCTAAAAAGGCAGGTATAGAAAAAACAGCAACAGCAGTTAATAATTTATTTTCAGAACAAATCAAAAAGCAAGAAGAGTATATTAAGAAACTAATAACTAAGATGGAAGATAAGCAAGAAAAGTTATACTTAAAATTTGCCAATCTTGAATCTAGTATGAATAGTTTAAATTCTCAAATGAATTATTTAACTAGTAGTTTAAGTTAGGATAGGTAACTATATATGATTAATTTATATAAAGAAATATCTGAAGAAATATTAAGAATTTTAGATACAAATGATATAGATGATGTTAAAGTTGTTCAGGAATTAAAAAAAAGACAAGAATTAATTGATAATTTAAGTGGAGAAGAATTAGCTGATTTTAGAAAAGTTTATAAAGATAAAGAAGTTTACAAGTTAGATAAATCTATAAAGAGTAAACTTGGACAAGAAATGATAGCAGTAAAAAAAGAAATTAGTGAATTTAAAATTAATAAAACAGCTAATTCAGCTTATGCTAATATGAATAAAAATAATTTAAATATATTTTATAAAAAAG
>OLOR01001809.1_pt1 | contig 18416 bp, 17 predicted proteins | sample 1672521 | NCBI WGS metagenome assembly OLOR01 (sample SAMEA3136695, study PRJEB25190) | human gut metagenome | biome: human gut; feature: human-associated habitat; material: faeces | place: Austria | collected 2013
AGCCTCTACCATAGGTTTTCTTGCTTCGTAGCGATCGATGCCTGCATATTTTCCACCATACTTCTCGTTGATCGTAGCATCATCATTCATGATGTTAAGTTCTGGCAGATTGTGACGTTTTCCAACTTCAAAGTCGTTAGGGTCATGTGCCGGTGTGATCTTAACAGCACCTGTTCCGAACTCTTTGTCTACGTAGTAATCTGCAACAATCGGAATCTCACGGTCTGTCAGTGGCAGCTTACACATCTTTCCAACGATATCTTTATATCTCTCATCATCCGGGTGAACTGCAATTGCAGTATCTCCCAGAAGAGTCTCCGGACGTGTTGTTGCAATCTCAAGGAAACGGTCTGTTCCGGCGATCGGGTACTTAATATGCCAGAAGTTTCCGTCCTGATCCTCATGCTCTACCTCTGCGTCTGACAGAGATGTCTTACATTTCGGACACCAGTTGATGATTCTGGAACCTTTGTAAATATATCCCTTGTTGTATAAATTGATGAATACTTCTTCTACAGCCTTAGAACATCCCTCGTCCATTGTGAAACGCTCTCTGTCCCAGTCACAGGAAATACCAAGCTTCTTCAACTGGTTCTCGATTGTTCCTGCATATTCTTCTTTCCACTGCCATGTTCTCTCAAGGAATCCCTCACGTCCGAGTTCTTTCTTGTCGATTCCCTCTTCTTTGAGCTGATTTGTAACCTTAACCTCTGTAGAGATTGCTGCATGGTCTGTTCCCGGAATCCACAGTGCGTTATATCCTTCCATTCTCTTGTAACGGATCAGGATATCCTGCAGTGTATTGTCAAGTGCATGTCCCATATGCAGCTTTCCTGTAATATTCGGAGGCGGCATTACTGTTGTAAATGGTTTCTTACTTCTGTCTACTTCAGCATGAAAATACTTGTTCTCACACCATCTCTCATAGAGTTTCTCTTCGATCTGTTTCGGATCGTAAGTCTTTGCGAGTTCTTTGCTCATGATTGTTCTCCTTTTTCCACATATTATGTTAATTTTGTAATTGTTTTCCACAATCTCATTGTTTTAAAAGTGGATATCTCTGTTTTTAAAGTGGATATCTCTTTCTTCTATAACTAGAAAACGCCCTCTACTTCACGTAAAGGGCGAAAATCTCGCGGTACCACCTTATTTATATCTGTAAGAACTTGTTACTGTTTGTATTAACCTTGTTCTTTACATATACATCTCTTCGTTCTGTAACGTGAACGACTCCGGGAACTCCTATCCAACCTCTTCGACCTTTCAGAATTCCGGCTCCGAAGCTACCTTCCATCATCCTTTTTCCAAACCGTCTCACAGCCAGATCCTCTTAGCAATCTGAACGGTTCTCTCTGTGGGAAGTAATGACGTACTCCTCTTCTTCAACACCTGTATCTTTACATAGTTGTTAAATACTTTTTAACTGTTACTACTATAGCTGTCAAAGGCTGATTTGTCAAGGGATTTCCCTTTCTTTAAGAAATCTTAAAATATCATAACCACCGCCGGAAGTCCAGCCTTATCTTCTTAACCTTGCTCTTTTAAAAGTAAATGTTGCAACATCCCTGCAATATCATACCCGTAGTTCTCTCCTGTCGCCCAACCGGCTCCTTCCGGGTTCTCTTTCTGTCCCAGCCATTGTACATAAGGTGCGGAAGCTTTTTTCACATATTCATAACGGTTATCCACGCAAGTCTGATTCAGCGGTTCATCTGTCGCATAGGCCTTCAGATGCTGGATCTGTGCCCGCACTCCTGTTCTGACATCCGGATAAGAATTCCCCGGCACTCCTCCTCCGGTTGTTCCTATTCCGGCGAAATTAAACTGTTCAACACTTACATCTCCACCAAACTGAAGAAAGCCGGTCTCTTTCATTGCCTGGGTAAATGCAACCTCTACCCGGATGTCTTCTGCCTCTGCTTCTTCACAGTAGATCTGGCAGAATGTTTCTATGGTATCAGCCCCGCCTTTTGCCAGTTCTTCCGACGGATATTCGTATCCCGATTGATTGAAATAATCTGCAAGCTCATCCACCGTAACAACACTCTCCCCCATGACCGGATACTGTCCGGCCGGAGAACACATCTGTGCTGTTATTGCTGCGCTGTCAGTCTGTGCAACTTCTTCTATCGAATCTGTTGCCTCTTCCGCAACTGCTTCCTTTTCGTTTTGCATGTCAGAATCTGATTTCTGTTCTACTTCTGACTGTTTCATAACATTATTTTTCTGGTTCTGAGGAATCATTCCGTTTCTTCCTGCCATTGCCAGAATCACTACCAGAAAAACTCCCATTGCTGCTTCTATATAAATAGATAATTTCATTTCGCGCTTCCTGTCCATTTCCCAGGTATTTGATATAGTATATACAACAATTCTTTCAGATAACACTCAATTAATAAATAGGTACCGTTACCCGAGAACTTTAAAAACATGCCTAAAAATAGAAGCAAAAGAGAGTGTAAAAAAAGAAGCTACAATACGCAGCTTCTTTTTTACTTCTTTTTACACTTATTATTTCCACAATTTCTTGTAGATTTCAATAACATCTTCCTTATTTGGTACTCTCGGGTTTGTTGCTGTACATCCATCTTCAAGTGCGGCATCTGCCATACTGTCGATTGCATTGAAGTACTCTTCCTCTGAGATTGTACCCATCTGAGAGATTGACAGCGGAATATCCATCTCTTTTAACATAAACTGTACCCAGTTTACAAGGGATCTGACTGTCATAATTTCATTGTAGCTGCTCAGTCCAAGGATCTGAGCTACGGTTGCATAACGCTTAACAGCCGGAAGATATTCTTTCTGACTCTTACTATGTTTATTGATATCACTGTTGAATTCAATGATATGTGGAAGAAGCATTGCGTTCGCACGTCCGTGTGGGATGTGGAACTTTGCACCTAACTGATGAGCCATACCATGGTTCAGTCCGAGAGATGCTGAGTTGAATGCCAGTCCTGCCAGACAGGATGCGGAATGCATCTTCTGACGTGCATGAGTATCATTTCCATCCAGATATGCTCTGAGAAGGAATACTCCAACCAACTCGATTGATTTCTCTGCAAGTGCTGTTGAGAAATCGCTTCTATCTGTACTTACACATGCTTCAAGTGCGTGTGTAAATACGTCCATTCCTGTATCTGCTGTAATCGCCGGTGGCACACTCTTTACAAGTTCTGCATCGAGGATTGCCTCGTCCGGTGTCAATTCCCAGGATACAAGTGGATATTTTCTCTGTTCTGCCGGGTCTGATACAACGGCAAATGAAGTTACCTCTGATCCTGTACCGCTTGTTGTTGGAATTGCAATCAGCCCTACCTCTGCGTAATGATCTACGCGAAGTGCAAATTCACGGATTGACTTGGAGGAGTCAATTGCTGATCCGCCACCAACTGCAACAATTGCATCCGGCTTATATTCAAGCATTTTCTTAACACCGAGACTGATCTTCTCAATCGGTGGATCCGGAACAATATCCTGAAAGATATCATATTCCTTACCTGCTTTTTTGATTGGATCGAGAATCAGGTTCAGATTTTTGCTTTTCGCCATAAATGGGTCTGTAACGATCAGGATCTTCTTATATGGCACTTCTGCCAGTCGATCCAGCGCATTATCTCCAAAATTTACTCTAGTTTTAATCTGAAAGCTTTTCATAACTGCCCTTCCTTACTTTGGATAGATACATTTTACACCAATCTTATCAAAATGCTGAAGCCATCTTGTTTCCGGCTTTGCATCCGTAACTATAGTTGTGATCTGATCTAATGAACCTATCTCAGCAAATGCTACTTGATCGAACTTACTGCTGTCTACAGCAAGAATTTTTTCTTTTGCTCTTGTCAACATTGTTCGCTTATTATTCGCATGCAGATCATCCGAATCTGTAAGTCCAGCGTTCATATCGATTCCCTTTGCAGAGATAATTGCCTTATCTACATGATAAGATCGAAGCATCCGGTCTGTCTGATAACCTACCAGTGCAAAGGATCCTTCTCTTGACTCTCCTCCGGTAGAGAGAACCTTCCAATCCTGCGCCCCAAAAAGCTCTATGATAATCTCCACAGAGTTTGTGAGCACGGTAAGATTCTTCTTTCCCTGTTCGAGAAGCGTCTTTGCAACATACACTGCTGTAGAACTTGCATCAAGCATGATGCTGTCCCCATCTTTGATCTGTTCACTCACCAGTTCCGCAATATGCTGTTTACCAACAATATTGCGATTCTTTCTGATGTTGAACGGAAGCTCGATATTCACATTTTCATTGATCACGGCACCGCCATAGCTTTTTATGGCGAAACCGTCCTGAACCAGTTTATCGAGATCCCTTCGGATTGTTTCCTCAGAGACCTCATAAATCTGGCTTAATTCACTTACTACAACTCGTCTGTCGTTCTGCAGTTTTTCTAATATTTCATTTCTTCTCTCTATCGCAAGCATCTAACTGCCTCCTGTCCTAAGTCCAATATAATGTTACTGGTATTGAACTATAATTCCCTCAGACATTAAAGCAGAGTTCATTATAAGATTGCGTCGCGAATCTGAGCATCCGGATGAGCAATAACGGAAGAGTCAAGGAACATTCCTCTATCTTTGATTGCTTCCTTAGCTTTTTCGATTGCAGCTTCTACAGCAGCCACTTCACCAGTGAGCAGCATGTAGGATTTTCCGCACATACCACGTGCGATACGAAGCTCGATCAAATCAACGATAGCCGTCTTCGCAGCCTCATCAGCAGCTACAATAATTGAAGATGCATCGTATGTCTCCATAATACCAAGAGCGGATACGTCTTCAATATGTGCAGCACCGTAGATTGCCGGGAAGATGGACTCGTGCGGATTACCGAGCACAAAACTGTCGATCAGGTGAAGACCATGCATCTCTTTTGCATTATCCACTGCTGCTTTAACGGCACTTAAGTCACCTGTAATGATCGCGATATATTTGCCCGGACATACTGTCTGTGCTTCGATTATGCTGACTTCAGAAGTCTTTACCATAGCATCAGCTGCGGTAATACCTGCTGAAACAGTCTTATATTCTACCATTCCAATAGCCTTACTCATTGCCTGCACGTCCTTCCTGAGATTCTATGACAATATATTTCTCATTTACTTCTGTAACCAAACCATTCACGGATGCGTGGATTCCAACGCTTAATCCCTTTCCTGGTTCAGCAATCATCTGTCCTTTAGTTACCATGTCGCCTGCTTTCACAATTGCAGAAGCAGGTGCTCCAATATGCTGACTTAACAGAATACGTACTGTCTTAACCGGCACTGCTGATTCATCAAGCGGTGCTTCACGGTTATATCTCGTAAGATCAAGACGCGCCATAAGTCTCTCCATCGGAACTTTTCTGTATTCTCTTTCCGGTCCTACAGGTTTTGCTTCTACTTTCGGAGGACGGATTCCGTTTGCACGAAGACCTCCCTTGTACTCTGCCATAAGACTTCTTGGTGAAAGTCCCTGGAAACAGGAATACATCTCACAAAGTCCGCAGGATGAGCAGAACAACGTATTGATGAAGATGTTCGGCTCCTGTACATCCTTGCATGTTGCTGCAAGCATAAATTTATTTGGCTCAATCGGATGTCCTAACAGATGTCTTGGACATAAGTCTGTACACATTGTACACTGGCAACAGCAAGCTGCTGCTCTCTTCATATCGATTGAGTTTTTCTTTAATTTCTTCTGAATGATGTGATGGTCTTTCGGAAGAACAAGGATTGCATTTGTTGTCTTTGTAACAGGCTGCGCTCCTGTTCCGATATTACCCATCATAGGTCCACCAACGAAGTAAACTGCATCTTTTGTAGTTACACCGCCGGCAAGAGCTACTACTTCTTCCAGTGGTGTTCCGATTGGAACACGAACTGTGATTGGGTGCTCTACCTCAGCTACTACTGATACAAGCTTGTCCTCAACAGGTGTCTTCTCATTCAGTGCTCTGTATACATTGTAAACTGTCTCTACGTTGAATACAGCTACGCCGCTTTCGATTGGAAGTCCGCCCGGTCTTACAACTTTACCTGTTGTCTCATAAATAAGAACAACCTCATCACCTGCCGGATATACTTCATCCAACAGTCCAAGTCTTACTTCCGGATACTGTCCCATAACGGCCTTTACAGCTTCGATCGTTGCTGTGTAAGCTTTCTTAATACCAATGATGACTTCTTTCGCACCGACTGTCTCGCCGATCATATGAAATGTATCAATGATCTCCTTTGCATATTTCTCAAGGAGCTGTCTATGAAGTCGAAGCAGTGGCTCACACTCTGCACAGTTCAGAATGATTGTCTCTGCACGTTCATCTAATTTAGCATATGTAGGAAAGCCTGCACCACCAGCACCAACGATACCGTTCTGCTGCAATATGCTGCTTAATTCTTTCATATCCATAATTTCACTACTCCAGTCCTAATCCTTCGTCAATAATTCCAACGATTGCAGCATCGATTGGTGCCTCCGGCATACCACTTCCGATTCTCGCAGCACTTCCCTGTACAACCAGAACGTATTCGCCGATTCCTGCGCCGATCTTATCGATTGCAATGATCTGTTTTGCTCCCTGACGCATATGATCTGCCACTTCTACAATCATGAATTTATTTCCGACTAAGTTTTCATTCTTGCGTGTTGATACAACACTGCCAACAACTTTTCCCATTAACATGATACAATCCTCACGGTATCCCCGCTCTTAATCTGCGCTGCATTTGCTTCATCTGTATCGATGTGCATCTCAAGTGTAAAGCTGTCATCTACACGGATCTGTACGTTGTTAAAGATGGTTCCTCTCTCATTATCTGCTTTTACAGATACGATATCACCATCATGAACTCCTGCTGCCATCGCATCTTTCGGAGCCATGTGAATATGTCTCTTCGCAACAATGCATCCCTCGTTCAGATACACCGCACCTTTTGGTCCGATGATCGCGATTGGTGCGCTTCCTGCAATATTTCCTGATTCTCTGATTGGTGCTTTTACACCGAGGCTGATTGCATCTGTTGCAGAAATCTCTACCTGAGTATTCTTTCTGACTGGTCCAAGAACTCTTACATTCTCGATTGCTCTTAATTTAAGACCAACAATTGTAACCTTTTCGTTTGATGCAAACTGTCCACCCATAAGTTCTTTGAACTTTGTAAGATGGTAGCCTTCTCCAAACAGAATCTCGACATGCTCCTGTGTGAGATGGATATGTCTTGCGGACACTCCGATTGGAACGAGAAAACCTTCTCCAGACTGAGCAGCATTCTTTTTCTCTACTGCTTCGAGAACCATTTTTGTAATTAATTCCACATTACTGTTATCCATATTTGTGTCTCCTCGCAAAGTGGATTGCTCCACTTACTTATTTAAGCACTCTCAGGGGATCAGCGCCCGGCGCTTAATCCCCTAAAAGTACCGGCTTTATTTACCTTTGACTATTATTTGATCTGTGGAAGAATCTTCTCAACATCTGTATGTGGTCTTGGGATTACATGTGTAGCTACAAGCTCTCCAAGTCTTCCTGCTGACTCTGCTCCAGACTCAACTGCTGATTTAACTGCTCCAACGTCTCCACGAACCATAACTGTTACAAGACCGGATCCGATCTTCTCTGTTCCAACGAGTGCTACGTTAGCAGCCTTTAACATTGAATCTGCTGCCTCGATAGATGCTACAAGTCCTCTTGTTTCAACCATTCCTAATGCTTCCTGTGACATTCTGCGTTCCTCCTTCTGAACTTCCGGTTTCTTCTGAACCGTTTCTGCCTTTTGCGCCGTCTTTCTTACTCTGCGTACAGTTTTGGCTGGCGCTTTGGCTGTTGTTGTTTTCTTTTCTTTTTCGTCTGCCATCTGTAGCTGCCTCCTATACAACCTTGTTTACACTTGTGTTAATGATTCTCAAGATCTCCTCATGAGGACTTGGGATCACTACTGTGCTCACTGGTTTTTTGATTCCATTCTGCTCGGCAGCTTCAATGGCCTGCGCAACTGCGGATACATCACCACGAATTATGATCGTGACAAGTCTTCCACCAAGTTTTTTCTCCCATGTAACGAACTGCACATCAGCAGTCTTGCACATGATATCCACGGCTACCACTGCTGCCGTAACGCTTGGGATTTCAAAGAATCCATACGCTTTTCCCATGAGACTGCTCCTTTTCTAGCTGTTTGACTTCAAACTATACTGTAGGAAGGATCTTCTCAACGTCGTTGTGTGGTCTTGGGATTACGTGTGTAGCTACGAGTTCTCCAAGTCTTCCAGCTGCGTCAGCACCTGTCTCAACTGCTGCTTTAACAGCTCCAACATCTCCACGAACCATAACTGTTACAAGTCCGGATCCGATTTTCTCTGTTCCTACAAGTGTAACCTCTGCTGCTTTTGTCATTGCATCTGCAGCCTCGATTGCTGCTGTAAGTCCTCTTGTTTCTACCATTCCTAATGCAAGCTGTGCCATTGCCATTGTAATATCCTCCTAAATTTCTTCGACTTCTTCGTCTGTTACTTTGTGTGGTGTTCCTTTGTCAAATGCGTTAAGCTTAAGCATCTTCTCAGTGTCCTCAGTCGGTCTTGAGATCTTATACTTTGTGACAATTCCTGTCATTGACTCTGCTTTCGCTGTAGCAGCCTCAAGTGCTGCCTCCACATCTGCAACCTGTCCGCGGAACTTGACCATTACGATCAACGGTACAGGCAATTCGTCTGCATTCGCAGGTTTATTTTTATCGAAGTTCTCCAGTCTTACATTTCCTGCTTTACATCCGGCGTCAGCCGCTGCAAATGCCGTTGCAAGTCCGAATACTTCCAGCATACCTACTGCTTCCATACTCTCTCACCTTATTTGTTGATGATTGCAATCTTAAGACCTTTCATAGCCAGGTTTGTCTGGTGAGCCTCATTGATCTGCTCGAGCGGGAACTCGTGTGTGATCAGATCATCCATCGGAAGTCCGATTGCTTTTGCTCTCTTAAGGAAATCAAATGTAGTTGCATAATCTCTCAGAGTGTATACCCATGCGCCGACCAGTGTGATATCTTTTGAGCAAAAATCGAAGTGTGGGTTGATTGTTGCATCTCCACCATTGATAAAGAATCCAAGCTCACAAAGTCCACCACCATTGCGGATGAATTTGTAAATGTTTGCATGAGCGATCGGTGATCCTGTACACTGGAATGCGAAGTCAGCAGCATGTCCGCCGAATGCATCTTTTACTCCCTGTGCAAGTGCATCGATTCCCTGGAAATCTTTGAAGTTAACTGACTTCTCAGCTCCCATTCTCTTAGCAAAGTCAAGTCTCTTCTGCTCTCCGTCTACAGCTACGATATTCTCAATACCCATTGTACGAAGAACTGCGATACAGATCAGTCCGATCGGTCCACATCCCTGAACAACAACTCTGCTGTTGAATCTTAAGATTCCTGTTGTCTTAGCTCTTTCTACTGCATGTACAAGTACTGCACATGGCTCGATCAGTACACGGGATTTCAGATCCAGATCACTTACGTTGAATACTGTAGATCCCTCACGGATCAGGATGTAATCTGAGAACCATCCATTCAGATGAACATCATCGTCCGGAAGAAGTCCGTATACATCAGCTCCGCCTACGTTCTGTTTGTTGAGGTCGTACATTGTGATCTCCGGATCATCCTTGAAGATCATACATGTAACAACTTTATCTCCAAGATTCAGAGCTTTTCCAGCGCTGTCAACTTTAACGTTTTTACCCATCTTAACAATCTCACCTGTTCCCTCATGTCCGAGTACTACAGGAATAAGGCTGAATGGGTCTCTCTTGAATTCGTGAGCGTCTGTTCCACAAACACCACATCCTTCAACTTTAACAAGAATATCTCCGTCACCAACTTCCGGCATCGGATACTCTTTGATTTCAAAATGCTCAAGTGCTGTAAGCATAGCTACATGAGCTGTCTTTGGAATTTCATTTCCTGCTGCTTTCTGTGCCGGAGCTGCTTCTGGAACTTTCTTTTCCAGCATGCTCTCAAGTACCTGTTTTACAACAGCTTCTACATTAGCAGAATTCATTTCCATTGTCTATACCTCCGTTATCTTATACATAAGCTGTCTGTCATTACGCAACGTCTTCTCTTTGTGAAGCTACTTGCGCTTGTAAGTCCTTCACCAGTTCTGCTGGCAATTGTAAATGTACAGAAGCCTTCGCCTCCGAATCCAAGTGCCGCATAGGATGGTCCGTTCTTAACAAGAATTGCTGTATCAATTGCTTTCGCATATTTTGTAATACGATCTACATTCTTGGAATGAATGTGAGCGGAATGTCTGTTACCATGCTCAAGCCATACAGCCTGCTCTACAGCATCGTCGAAATCTTTCGCTCTTACTACACCAAGAATTGGCATCATAAGCTCTGTTGCGATCAGTGGGTGTTCCTTTGGTCCTTCAAATGTAATACATCTGATATTGTCCGGAACTGTAACTCCGATCATTCCAAGCAGTGTCTTTGCATCACGTCCAACACATTTTCTGTTCAGCTTTCCGCCTGCAAGAACTACATTTGTCAGTGCATCCTGCTCTTCCTTGGAAGCCAGGTAGCATCCCTGCTCATTTACCATGTAGTGCATCAGTTCATCAACGATAGAATCAACTGCAACAATCTCTTTTTCTGCGATACACGGAAGGTTGTTATCAAATGTACATCCGTTTACAATGTCCTCAGCTGCCTTACGGATATCTGCTGTCTCATCAACGAGTGCCGGTGGGTTACCTGCTCCAGCTCCGATTCCTCTTCTTCCTGAAGAAAGAACTGCTGTAACAACTCCCGGACCTCCTGTTGCAGCGATCAGCTGAATTGCAGGATGTTTCATCATGATGTTACTTGTCTCAAGTGTCGGATGCTCTACTGTACAAGCAATGTTGTCTGGTCCACCAACCTCAACAGATGCTTCGTTCAGAAGATTAACTGCGTAGATTGATGTTTTGATTGCTGCCGGATGTGGGTTGAATACTACTGTATTTCCACCTGCGAACATTCCGATTGTGTTACAGAGAACTGTTTCACTTGGGTTTGTACAAGGTGTGATTGCTCCGATTACTCCGAACGGTCCCATCTCGATCAATGTAAGACCTCTGTCTCCTGACCATGCCTGTGTAGTGATATCCTCTGTTCCAGGAGTCTTCTCAGCTACAAGCTGGTGTTTTAAAATTTTATGTCCGACATTTCCCATGCCAGTCTCCTGAACTCCCATACGGGCCAGGATTTCTGCATTCTCCATGATCTTTTTACGGATGTTGGAGATAACTTTCTCTCTGTGATCCAGTGACATCTTAGCCACGATCTTCTGGGACGCTTTCGCTGCCTCAATGGCCTCGTTCATATCCTTGAATACACCGCGGTCTCCCTGTACATCAGAAGCGATCTGCATCTTTGCAAGAACGTCCTGTACAATGTCCTGAACCATCTGTTCATTTATAGACACTCTAATACCTCCTTGAAGACTTGTTTTCCGTAAGCTGCGATTGCTGTGTCCTGCTCAGCAGTTCCGCCGCTGACACCAAGTGCACCGACGATCTTACCATCAGCTTCGAGTACCTCTCCGCCTCCGAAGATCACGATCTTACCATCATTCGTAAACTGAATTCCGTATAATGGCTGTCCCGGCTGACTCAACTGACTCAACTCTGCTGTGGACATCTTAAGGCTCGCGGAAGTATATGTCTTGTTTAATGCAATGTCAAAGCTCGCTATGTAGGCGTCATCCATACACTGGACGGCTACAGGTCTACCTGCCTTGTCGGAAACTGCTACAACCGCATTCACACCCACACGTGCCGCTTCTGCCTTAACTTTTTCAATCAAGGCATTGGCAAGCTTCAATGTCATCTGATGCTTTTTGCATTGACAGACATGTTTGTGTGTATGTTGTGGAGCTGCTTCCTTCATCTGATCCAGCACAGCCTGAACTGCACTGGTAATTTCCTGCTCATTCATAGCATTGCTCCTTTACTAATCTGTCAGATTACATTCCCAGCTGTTCCATAACTTTCTTTGTGATAGAAGCTACAAGATCAGCATCTGTTCCTTCTGGAGCTGCTGCTGAAGATCCGCCACAGTTTCCACCGCATGAATGGCAGCTTGGCTTACCAGCTTTAGCGTTCGGGCAAAGGTTTGCCGGGTGTTTTCCTGGAAGTCCCATCTGTCTTCTCAGTTCGTACAGTCTCTGAACCTGCTCATCGTTCAGTTCCTGAGGTCCGCCAATCTGCATGGACTGCCATAACAGACGTGCGTAGAACTCAAGAGACTCCATCTTGTGGTATGCGCTCAGAAGGCTGTCTGAGTAAGCAAGTGCTCCGTGGTTCTCAAGAAGAACTGCATCAAAGTGCTGAAGGTATGGCTCAATAGCGTCCGGAATCTCCATTGTAGAAGGTGTACCGTATTTAGCGATCGGAACACATCCAAGAGCGATAACTGCTTCTGGCATGATTGGCTGTGTAAGCGGAATACCAGCGATAGCGAATGTTGTAGCGTACAGTGGATGAGCATGCACTACAGACTGAACGTCTGGTCTCTCTCTGTACACACGCATGTGCATCTTAATTTCTGAAGATGGTCTGAATCCTTTGTTTGCCTGAAGAACATTACCATTCTCATCTACTTTACAGATGTACTCTGGTGTCATGAATCCTTTGCTGACACCTGTTGGTGTACACAGGAACTCATGGTCGTTCAGTTTTACAGAAAAGTTTCCGTCATTAGCTGCAACCATTCCACGGTTGTAAACTCTTCTTCCGATTTCACACATTTCTTTTTTGATTTCGTATTCGTTTTGCATTTTTTCTCCTCCTTGGAATCGTGTCAAAACTTTTGTTTTGTGTTGTTTCTTAACTTATTTTACCACACAATCCCACATTAGTCAATTTGAACAGCCGTTGTTTTTATTGTTTCTTGTGATTATTTTCACTATTTTCTCTGTTTTCGACTTCGTGTAGATTATCTGATTGTGTTTTTTATTTTTAACCACCGATCCGGCACTCTACACCGGAAACTTCTTCTGCTACTTTCAGAAGTCGTCCCATCTTTTCATTTGTCGGTGGTTTTACATCCCCCATCAGGTATGGGCGGTTCAGTCCGTCATATTTATCCTGTCCCAGCCTGTGGTAAGGCAGAAGATGCATTCTTCTTACATTGCCAAGTTTGCGAACATATTCGGCAATATCACGGATTTCTATCTCTGTATCATTGAATCCCGGAATTACCGGAACACGGATGCTCAACTCTGTCATATGAGAGTCTGCAATCTTCTTTGCATTCTCTAACATCAGTTCATTCGAGCGCCCTGTAAATTCTTTATGTTTCTCTGGATTCATGTGTTTGATATCCAGCAGATACTGGTCTAAATATGGAAGAATCTCTTCGATTGTGCTGTATGGTGCGCATCCCATACTTTCCATCGCAGTTGTGATTCCTGACTCTTTCGCTGCCCGCAAAAGGTCTCTTGCGAACTTCGGCTGGCAAAGGCTTTCGCCTCCGGAAAGTGTAAGTCCGCCTCCGGTTCTTCTATAATAAGTACGGTCTTTTTCTACCGTCTTCATCACTTCCGCAACCGTTGTGTCCTCACCGATCACTTTTGGTTCTCCCTGCACCATCATTGTCTCGATCTCGTAGTGCTGCGATTCCGGATTACAGCACCAGCGGCATCTGAGCACGCACCCCTTCAGGAACACGATGGTTCGAATTCCATTCCCATCATGGATGGAATACCGCTGGATATCGAAGATTCTTCCTTTGGTCTTCAGATATTCTTCCATGCTGTCTCCCTCTTATTCTTAAAATCCCTGCTCTGTTCTGCGGATGATATCATCCTGCAGTGACTTGGACAATGTCGTAAACAGTGCACTATATCCAGCTACACGTACAACTAGATGTTTGTACTGTTCCGGATGCTCCTGTGCGTCCAGAAGTGTCTCACGGCTGACAACGTTAAACTGCATGTGGCTTCCCTTCTGATCAAAGTATGACTGGATCAGTCCTACAAACTTCTCAAGTCCTTCTCTTCCACTCAGTGCAGACGGATGAAACTTCTGATTGAACAGTGTTCCATTCGAAGCAATAAAGTGATCCAGTCTGGAAACGGAGTTTGCAGCTGCTGTCGGTCCGTTCACATCCTTACCGGCTGATGGCGATACTCCATCGGCTACCGGCATATGTGCCAGACGTCCGTCCGGTGTGGCTCCTGTCTGTCCGCCAAGCGGTACATTCGCTGATACTGGATATAATCCCGCCTGGAACATACCTCCACGTGGATTTTTGTATTTCTCCAGTGGTTTTGTATAAGTATAGGCAACGTCTCTTGCAAATGCATCAACCTCCGGAATATCATTTCCGAACTTCGGCACTGCATCAATCAGCTTGAGGATTCTCTCACCATTCGCCTTCACCTGATCTGATTCTGTCGCTGCAACAACAGTCTTCAGGATTGTCGCAACTTCTTTCTCGCCTACCGGCTGTCCGGCAGACTTCATAGCAGAAGCCACTTCTGATACCATCTCTGCAACATCATCACTGCTCAGACCCTTTCCATAGTTTGTACTAAGAGCCATCTTCAGATCATGCATTGTAATCTTGTTCTCGTCATAAACGAGTTTCTTTACTGCGTAAAGTGCATCCGCCATGTTGGCAACACCGAATCCCTGCGGACCTGTAAAGTTATATACAGCTCCTCCCTGTTCCAGTGTCTTTCCTCTCTTGATACAGTCATCGACCATACTTGCCAAGAACGGAAGCGGTGCTCTCTCTGCGTGTGCCATATCAATAGCATTGTCAGCATTAACAAGTAGTGCGATTGCGTAATCCATCTGTGCTTTATAAGCATCATAGAATTCATCAAATGTCTTCATCTCCTCAACATTACCTGTCTTTGGACCAATCTGTACACCCTTGTCCACACCATTTGAAAATACCAGTTCCAGCGGACGACACATATTGAAGAATGCTGCATCATGCCATCCGTTCGTCTTACCGGACTTCTGTGGTTCTACACATCCGATGATATTGTAGTCTCTCGCATCCTGCAAAGTCAGTCCACGGCTCTCCAGTGACGGGATAATAACCTCATCATTATAATACGCCGGGAGTCCGATTCCTGTTCTTGTAAGTTCTGCTGCATAAATCAGGAATTCATGTGGTGATCCATTCCAAACTCTTACGGAAAGAGAAGGCATTGGAAGGAATACATGCATAGATGATGTAATACACATAAATGAAAGATCATTCGTAACATCTATACCCTCTTCATTCTGTCCTCCTACAATCAGGTTCTGGAACAGACTGTAACCTGCGAATCCTTCTGCTGAAGCCGCATCACGGCACTTGTTCAGGTCATTTAATTTAACCCAGATACAATCCAGCAATTCCTGTGCAAACTCTCTTGTGATCTTTCCGCTGTCGAGATCCTTCTTATAATAAGGATACATATACTGGTCGAATCTTCCAGGGGAGATTGAATGTCCACTGGACTCGATCTGTAACAGCTGCTGTACAAACCAGAAGGACTGACAAGCTTCATAGAATCCTGTCGCACCCTTCTCCGGTACATTCGCACAATTCTGTGCAATGATAAGAAGTTCTTTCTTTCTTACCGGATCAGAACATTTCTCAGCCATCTCAAGTGCAAGCTTTGCATAACGGCGGGCATATGTGATCGCTGCATCACAGCTGATCATCACTGCCTCAAGGAAACGTGATTTTGTCTGATAGTTACCATCACTGACCTTCATAGAAGCAAGCTCATCTTCTGCTTTCTTGCGGATTCCGGAAAATCCGATCTCGAGAACTTCACCATACTTAACTGTCACATGTCCTACACCATTGTAGAAATAGTTTCCAGGTGTAAAGATATTGTGTTCAATGTCAAGTAATGTCTCCGGCTCCATGTATGCTGTAGCCAGGTCACTTGTTGTACGGCCTTTCCAGTAAGCATTCGCCTCTTTCAGTTCCTTCTTCGTCTGCTCAGAGATATAGAACGGGTCGGCACTTCTTGTTTCAACTGTATCAAACTCTGCCTCCAGCCACTCGTAAGAGAACTCCGGAAATGTTTGGCATCCTCTTGGGGCAAGTGTACTGCTTCCAACAACAAGTTCCAGGTCACGGATCGTGATCGGAATATTCTCCAAAATATGCTGGAACGCCTTTGCTCTACGGATGATCATTGGTTCATTCTCAGTCTGTTTGTACGACTCCGTAATCAGTACCGCTCTCGCCGACTCAATCTCAGGCATCTTCGCATACAGGTTTTCTACCAGTTTTGGAATTCTGTCCGACTTCGGGATGGGAGTACTGTCATAAGTATAAAGTCCCATTTTGCTCTTAAACTCCTTTCTTCCAATATTAACATTTATTATACTTTATTTATCCCCCAAAGTCAATCAAAACACAATACATCCCACATTATATTTCTGTAAAGTTACAATAAATCCCAATACGGTTCATGTTGTGTTTTATTTGTTTTTTCTTTACGTTTCGCCTCGAATTTATTGACATTTTACTTAAAATACCGCATACTTAAGGTATATATGCGGCATGGCGAATGAATCAACACAATGTCTGCCGCGTGAACGATTAGAAAGAAGGGTTGGATTATATGGCTTCTTATGAATTTGATATCCACACACATTCCATCGCCAGCGGGCACGGAACCTGTGCGACCATGACCGATATGGCAAAAGCTGCCAATGCAGCTGGGCTTAAGATGCTTGGAATTTCCGATCATGGTCCAAAAACGCTTGGTGGCGGACGCATTTCTTATTTCCGCAGCCTTGCATTTGCACAACCAAAGCGTCTCGGTGTTAGAATGCTTTACGGTGCAGAGGTAAATATTCTGGATCAGGAAGGAAAACTGGATCTTGATGATGAAATTTTAGAGTCTCTGGATTATGTTATAGCAAGTATGCATCGTCCAATTTTTAAATCCGGAACAGCAGATGAGAACACCCGTGCTTATATCAAGACTATGGAGAATCCTAATGTTAATATCATCGGTCATTGCGATGACGAAAAATTCCCTGTAGATTATTTTGCGCTTTTCCGTGCTGCAATGGAGAACCATGTTCTGCTTGAGATCAATAACAGTTCTTTAAGTCCGGATGGATATCGTGGGGATACGACCTACGCTGATCTCTTAATATTGAATCTGTCCAAGCACTTTAATTATCCGGTTCTGTTCTCCAGTGACAGCCACGGCACCGAACATATCGGTGACTTCCAGTATGCCGAAGCTTTGGCTCGAAAAGCTGACATTCCGGAGGATCTTATCCTGAATTACTCTGTACGTAAGTTTATGGGATTTTTAGGTGAGAGATAATACTATAATATAGAAGGAATACTTACAATGGGAAAATGTCTTTTCTTTGATGCAGATGGAACAATTTTAGATATTGTAAAAGGAACACCAGAAGATACAAAACTTGCACTTCAACAGTTGAGAAAAAACGGACATAAGACTTTCATCTGTACCGGTCGTTCAAACGCTTTTATTCCGGAATATCTTATGAAGGAGATTGGATTTGACGGACTTATCGCTAATCTTGGAGCATATATCGAATATAATGGAACGCGGGTATTTGAGCGTGAGATGCCAACCGATCTGGCATGGAAGACCGTAGAGATCATTAAGGCAAACGGTTTTATCCCTGTACTGGAAGGCAATGATTATATGTACTATAATCTGGATGAATATACAAGTGACATAGACTGGTTTGCTGATCTGATCACTCAGGAACTCGGTGACAAACTGCTTCCTATTCGTGGAAATGAACATAATCTTCACTTTAACAAAATAAGTGCCAAGCGCACACCCGGATGTAATCCAGAGAAATTATGCCAGGAATTATCCCTATGGTATGATTATATTATTCACAGTGGATCTTTTGTTGGAAGAACGATTGAATTTGTCATGAAAGGCTGTTCCAAAGGACTTGCGATCAGTGTTATGAGTAATGTACTTGGATACGAAAAGAGGGCTGTTATTGCTTTCGGCGATAGCAATAATGACTTGCCAATGTTCCAGGCTGCCGGATTTAAGGTTGCTATGGGAAATGGATCTGAAGACTTGAAATCACAGGCTGATTATGTGACCGGCGCCTTGGAAGACGGCGGAATCCGCCAGGCGCTGGAATATCTGAATTTGATTTGATTACATATTAAAAGATTGAAATTCTCTTACTGTTTCTTTCAATCTTTTAATTTATTGTTGCGCATTATGCAACTAATAGTTTTTCTTTCTTGATTATTCCATACTCCTTTGCTACGTTTATAATGTAAGGCAGATCGTTCAATATTATGCTTTAAGCAAGGAGGCTCAATAACATGAAAGTATTATTAGTAAATGGATCCCCACATAAAAATGGCTGTACACACTGTGCTTTACAAGAAATTC
>OLOR01001828.1_pt1 | contig 18235 bp, 12 predicted proteins | sample 1672521 | NCBI WGS metagenome assembly OLOR01 (sample SAMEA3136695, study PRJEB25190) | human gut metagenome | biome: human gut; feature: human-associated habitat; material: faeces | place: Austria | collected 2013
AGCTGATCCTTGCCTTTGCGGTGCCGCTGATGCTGGGCAGCCTGTTCCAGCAGTTTTACAACCTGGCCGATACCATCATTGTCGGCCGCTTTGTTGGCGTGGAAGCGCTGGCGGCGGTGGGCAGCGTGGGCGGCCTGAACTATCTGGTGCTGGGCTTTGTCAATGGCATTGCCTGTGGCTTCTCCATCCCCGTCTCCTGGACGTTTGGCGCGAAAGATTACAGTCAGATGCGCCGTTACACGGCCAACACGGTCTGGCTGAGCATCGCCTTTGCGGTGGTGCTCACCATCGTGACCGTGGCACTCACCCGGCCCATCCTGGTCTGGACGAATACCCCGGCCAATATCATCGACCTGGCGGACATCTACGTCCGCACCATCTTCTGGGGCATCCCGTTCACCCTGCTTTATAATGTTACCAGCGCTCTCATGCGCGCTCTGGGCGACAGCAAGCGTCCGCTGTATTTCCTGCTGATGGCAAGCTTTCTGAACATCGGCCTCGACCTGCTCTGCATCATCGTCTTCAAAATGGGCGTGTTCGGCGCTTCGTTTGCCACGGTGTTCAGCCAGGCCGTGGCAGGCTTTGGCAGCCTGTGGTACATTGCCCGGCATTACCATGAGCTGCGCTGGTCCAAAGAAGAGGGAAAACTCAGCCGTGATCACTGCCTCAAGCTCTGCAATATGGGCATCCCCATGGGTCTGCAGTGCAGCATTACGGCCATTGGCAGCGTGGTGCTGCAGGGTGCCGTCAACGGTCTGGGCAGTGATATCGTGGCCGCCCAGACGGCCGGCGGCAAGGCCGCACAGTTCCTGTCTGTCCCGCTGGAGAGCATCGGCACGGCCATGACCACCTATGCCAGCCAGAACCTGGGTGCCCACGACCTCAAGCGAGTGAACCGCGGCGTCAACACGGCGCTGGGCATCGGCTGTGTGTACAGCATTGCTTCCTTTATCATCCTCCGCTTTGCGGATAAGCTGCTCATTGGCCTCTTCCTGGACGCCGGCGAGGTGGAGATCATGGCAAACGCCCAGAGCTTCATCTTCTGGAACAGTGTGTTCTACATCCCGCTGGCGGTGCTCATCATCTACCGCTACACCATCCAGGGCCTGGGTTATTCGGGTCTTGCCATGTTTGCGGGCGTTGCTGAGATGGTGGCCCGTGCCATGGTGGGCTTCCTCTTTGTGCCGCTGTGGGGCTACTTTGCTGCCTGCATCGCCAACCCGGTGGCCTGGTTCTTTGCCTGCTTTTTCCTCATCCCGGCGTACTTTGTGGTGCGCAAAAAGCTGACGAATGAAAAAGAAAATCAGCAGGGACACGCGGTGCGGAACAGTCTGTAAACCATAAAATCAAGCCGTTCATCCTCCGGGGTGAGCGGCTTTTTGCTGTGCCGGATTTACAAATCGCCTCAAAAACGTTATACTATAAATAATTGTGCCAGAAACAGGGAGGTGAGCCAATGGAGCAGGAGCTGGAACAACTGGAAGGCACCGTGGAGGACATCATTTATGAAAACTCGGACAACGGCTATACGGTGTTCGAGGTATCCGGCGGCGGTGTCATGACCGTGGTCTGCGGCGTGGTAGGTGAGCTGCACGCGGGCGAGACGGTCATCTGCCGGGGCAAATATGAGAACCATGCCACCTATGGCCGCCAGTTCCACGCGCAGGAGTGCGAGACGGACATGCCCAAGGATCTGGAAGCCGTGTACGCGTTCCTGGCCAGCCGCTCACTGCCTTATATCGGTGCCCGGACGGCGGACAAGATCCTTGATAAATTCGGTGCCCAGGCGCTGGAGATCATCGCCAATGACCCGGCCCAGCTCACCACGATCCCAGGCATCTCGGCGGATAAGGCCGACCGCATCCAGCAGGAATTCAAGCGGATGTTCGGGATGCGGGAGCTCATCGCCTATCTGGCTCAGTTTGAGATCAGCCCCCGGCGGGCGATGGAGGTCTTCCGCACCTTTGGCCCCGGTGCCATGAACGCCATTGCTCAGAACCCCTATCTGCTCTGCGGGGAGCCGCTGCAGCTGGATTTCCGCCATGCGGACAGCATTGCTCAGTATTACCACATGGCAGGGGACTGCGCCCAGCGGCTGGAAGCTGCCCTCCTGCGCACCCTGCGCCACAACGCGGGCAACGGCCATACCTGCCTGCCTCGGAGCCAGCTGCTGGACACTGCCTCCAATTTCATCCACCAGCCGCCGGAAAAGCTGGCGTCTGCTCTGGACAGCTGCTTGCAGACCGAAGAGCTGCGGGTGAAACTGTACGAGGGCGTGCCCTATATCTACCTGCCAGACCTGCTGGACGCCGAGCAGGACATTGCCGACCGGCTGGCCATGCTGACCCGGCGGGGGAAGAATACCGCCCGTGATCTGGATAAAAACATCCAGATTTTGGAGCTGACACAGGGCTTTTCCTATGCACCGCTCCAGAAAGAGGCCATCCGCAAGGCCATGACCGAAAACTGTCTGGTGCTGACAGGCGGCCCCGGCACCGGCAAGACCACCACCGTGAACGCTATTTTGCAGCTGCTGGAAAATCAGGCCGAGCGGGTGGCCCTCTGCGCCCCTACCGGCCGTGCCGCCAAGCGGCTGAGTGAGCTGACGGGCCGCAAGGCTTCCACCATCCACCGCCTGCTGGAGGTGGACTACACAGGCGGCGTGGTCAGCTTTATCCACAACGATAAAAACCTCCTCAAGTGTGACGTGGTCATTCTGGATGAGATGAGCATGGTGGATGTCAAGCTGTTCCAAGCTCTCATTGCGGCGCTGCGGTATAGCTGCCGCGTCATCATGGTGGGCGACGCCGACCAGCTGCCCAGCGTGGGCCCGGGCAACATTCTGGGGGAGGTGGTCCGCTCCGGGCTGGTGCCCACCGTCTGCCTGAACGAGATCTTCCGGCAGGCCAGGCGGAGCCTCATTGTGGAGAACGCCCACCACATCATCTCCAACGAGCCGCTCCAAAAGGGCGGCAAGACGGACGATTTCTTCTTTCTGGAGGCGGACGGCGATGCCGCCCAGAAGCTGGTGTGTGATCTGGTCACCACCCGGCTGCCCCGCAGCTACGGGTTTGACCCCATCCGGGATATCCAGGTGCTCTGCCCTACCAAGCTGGGCCCCACCGGCACCCAGGCGCTGAATGTGGAGCTGCAGAACCTGCTCAACCCGGCCCGGAAAGGAAAGCCCCAGCTGCAGAGCGCGGCTCGGGTGTTCCGGGTAGGGGACAAAGTGATGCAGGTGCGCAACAATTATGAGATCGTCTGGCAGAGAGTCGGCGGGGAACAGGGTGTGGGTGCCTACAATGGCGACATCGGCATTGTGGAATCCATCAACACCCGTGACCGCTCGATGGTGGTTCGGATGGATGACCGCCGTCTGGTCTACCCGGCGGAGAACCTCAATGAGCTGGAGATCGCCTACGCGATCACGGTGCACAAGAGCCAGGGCAGTGAGTTCCCGGCTGTCATCCTGCCGGTGGCGCAGGTGCCGCCAAGGCTGTGTTACCGCAACCTGTTCTACACCGGTGTTACCCGCGCCCGCAAATTGTGCATCGTGGCCGGGCGGCGGGATGTCGTCAACCGGATGATGAGCAATGTGCGCCAGAACCTGCGGTACAGCGGCCTTGCCAAACTGTTGGAGGAAGCCCTGCCGCCGGAGCAAGTTACAGTGGAAAAAGCGTAAGCACTATGTTATACTATAAGATGATTTGATTTCCCGGCCCGCGAGGGCGTTTTGATACAGAAAAAGGATTTTTGGGGACGAGAGAAAGGACTTTTGGATTATGGCACAGACAGATATCGGCATTGACCTTGGTACTACCACCATCATCATTGCGCAGGCAGGGCAGGGCGTTGTGCTCAACCAGCCCAGCGTAGTGGCCGTGGACACCCGCAAAAACTCCGTGCTGGAGGTGGGCGACAAGGCACTGGCTATGGTGGGCCGCACGCCCAACTATATTTCCGCGATTTTCCCGCTGAAAGACGGCGTCATCAGTGACCACACCATGACCCGTGAGCTCATCTGCCGCTTCGTCAATCAGGTGTACAGCTCCCACATGGTCAAGCCCCGGGTGGCGGTCTGCGTGCCGGCGGCCATCACCGGCATTGAGAGCGACGCCGTGGTGGAGGCGGTCGTGGCCGCCGGTGCCCGGCAGGTCTACCTCATTGATGAGCCCATTGCCGCGGCCCTCGGCTCCGGCATCGACATTACCGTGCCCGATGGCCGGATGATCATTGATATCGGCGGAGGGACCACGGATATTGCGGTGCTGTCGCTGGGCGGCAAGGTCAAGGCCACCAGTGTCCGGGTGGCGGGCAACCACTACGACGACGAGATCCTGAAGCATGTCCGCAGCAAGTTCAGCATTGCCATTGGCCAGCGCACGGCTGAGGAACTGAAAAAGCATGTGGCCTGCTGCCCCCAGAAAGCGGATTTTAACGAGACGATGGAGGTCAAGGGCCGCAGCCTGCTCACCGGCCTGCCCGTCCGTGTCAACGTTTCCACCAGCGACCTGTACGAGCCGGTCATGATGCTGAGCGAGCAGATCGGCACGGCAGCCCATCAGGTGCTGGAGAAGACCCCGCCCGAGCTGGCCGGTGATATCTACCGCAACGGTGTGGTGCTGACAGGCGGCGGTGCCCAGCTGCACGGCCTGACCGAGTACCTGAGCCAGGAGCTGAAAGTGGAAGTGACCGTCTCGCCCGACCCCGTCAACTGCGTGGCACTGGGCACGGCCATGAGCCTTGGCATCGGCGATAAGCTGGAGACCGGTTTTACCGATGCAACGCCCCGGATCGGCCGCCGCTGAGAGCCGCTGCGATTGGACAAAATCTTAACAAGCCCTTAATATTGAGCATGATTTTTGTTCATAGTTGTTGAATCGGCCCGGAAAATAATGTATAATAAGTTCAAATCGCTTTTGTGATCCGGTTGGCTCCGGAGGGCAAAAATATAAACAAAATAGGAGGAAGACCATGGATTTAGGTTTTGATGTGGTCGTGACTATCACCGGTATCGTTCTGGTGTTCGCGATCCTCGTGCTGCTAATGGCCATCATCACGCTGGAGGGCAAGATCTTTGACGCCATGAATGGCAAAAAGGCTGCAGCCAAGGCCGCTCCCAAGGCAGCTGCAAAGCCTGCAGCGCCTGCCGCAAAGCCCGCTGCCGCACAGGCTCCTGCTGCACCCCAGGTGGAGCAGGGCATCCCCGCCGATGTTGTGGCCGCCATCATGGCTGCCATCTACTCGATGGGCAACGGCAAGTATGTGCTCAAGGCAGTGCGCCGCGGCAAAAACGGCTGGGGCAAGGCTGGTGTCAACGACACCACCGCACCTTTTTAACACGGGAGGAAAAATATGACACAGTTTATCAATACTCTGGTCGGTATTTTCCAGAGCTCCGGTTTCGCGCGGTTCGGCGAGCCGGGCGGCTGGCTGTACGCGGTGATGATCTGCGTGGGCTGCTTTTTGCTCTACCTGGCCATTGTCAAAGAGTTTGAGCCTCTGATCCTGCTGCCCATGGCATTTGGCATGATCCTGGCAAACCTGCCCGGCAGCGGCGTGATCCACATGCAGTATTTCGTCGGTGACGGCCTCGAGCACCCGATGTGGGTCGAGATCCTGAACAACGGCGGTCTGGCCGATATGCTCTACATGGGCGTCAAGCTGGGCATCTACCCGCCGCTGATCTTCCTGGGCATCGGCACCATGACCGACTTCGCCCCCCTGATCTCCAACCCCAAGAGCCTGCTGCTGGGCGCTGCCGCTCAGTTCGGTATCTTTGGTACTTACATGGGCGCCCGCTTGCTGGCTGCTACCGGCCTGGTGGACTTCACCCAGAAGCAGTCCGCTGCCATCGCCATCATCGGCGGTGCAGACGGCCCTACCGCCATCTTCGTCACCTCCCGTCTGGCTCCGGAGCTGCTGGGCTCCATCGCCGTGGCAGCGTACAGTTACATGGCTCTGGTGCCCGTGATCCAGCCGCCCATCATGAAAGCGCTGACCACCAAGAAAGAGCGCACTGTTGTGATGAAGCAGCTGCGCACCGTGACCAAGACCGAGAGGATCATCTTCCCCATCATGGTCGCCATCATCGTTTCCCTCATCGTGCCGGATGCCGCTGTTCTGGTCGGTATGCTGATGCTGGGCAACCTGATGAAAGAGTGCGGCGTTGTCGATCGTATCCAGAAGACCGCTGGTAATGAGCTGATGAACATTATCACCATCTTCCTGGCACTGTCTGTCGGCTGCACCACCTCCGCCAACACGTTCCTCAACTCCCGCACCCTGTTCATCATCGTGCTGGGCCTGATTGCTTTCTCGTTTGGTACCGCTGCAGGTGTCCTGTGCGGCAAGGTGATGTACGCCCTCACCGGCGGCCAGGTCAACCCGCTGATCGGTTCCGCAGGCGTTTCCGCCGTGCCTATGGCTGCCCGCGTTTCTCAGAGAGTGGGCCAGAGCGAAAACCCCTCCAACTTCCTGCTGATGCACGCCATGGGCCCCAACGTGGCCGGCGTGATCGGCTCTGCCGTTGCTGCTGGTATCCTCATCAACATCTTCGGCTAAGAGCTTCCTGAAAAAATATTTTCCGCCTACCCATGGCAGCGCTGTGGGTGGGCGTTTTTTGTGCCCAAAGCACTGTCAAACCAGGCGCTTTTGTGTTATACTATATCTTGTATGATTCTGATGAAATGAACAGGTGAAACCATGGCAACCAATCTTCAACAGGAATTTTGTAAACTGCGCGATACCTACATTGAAAAGCAGTTTGGCCGCCTGAACGAGATGCAGCGCGCGGCGGTGTTTACCACCGGCGGCCCGCTTCTGATCCTGGCAGGCGCAGGCAGCGGCAAGACCACGGTGCTGGTCAACCGCATTGCAAACCTCATCCGGTTTGGCTCGGCCCACGGCTCCAGCTGGACGCCCCGTGAGGTAACGGAGGATGATGTAAAAGCCCTGCGCACCGCCCTTATGACGGGCACGGATGCCCCCGGCTGGCTGGACGGGATGCTCCGCAAGGACGCGGTCCGCAGCTGGAACGTGATGGCCATTACCTTTACCAACAAGGCGGCAGGCGAGCTGAAAGAGCGCCTGCGCAATATGCTGGGCGGGGAAGAGGGCGATGAGGTGTTTGCCTCCACGTTCCACTCCGCCTGTGTCCGCATCCTCCGCCGCTGGGCCGAGGAGATCGGCTATCCCCGCAGTTTTACCATTTACGACACGGACGACTCCCAGCGGGTGATGAAGACCGTGTACAAAGAGCTGAGCGTGGACGATAAGTTCTTCCCGGTCAAGAGCGCCATCAACCAGATGAGCCGCTGGAAAGACCAGCTCGTCAGCCCGGCCGAAGCACTGCAGACCCCGGCAAAGGACACCAAAGGCGCTCTGGCGGCCCGTGTTTATGCCGCCTATGAAAAGAAGCTGAAAGAAGCCGGCGCGTTCGACTTTGACGATCTGATCTATCAGACCGTCCAGCTGCTGGCCGAGCACAAAGAGGTGCGGGACTTCTACCAGAACAAATACCGTTACCTGCTGGTGGACGAGTATCAGGACACCAGTGTGGCACAGTTCCGCCTTGTCAGCCTGCTCACCGGCCCGGAGAAGAACATCTGCGTTGTCGGCGACGATGACCAGAGTATTTACCGTTTCCGGGGGGCTACCATTGAGAACATCCTCAACTTTGAGCGCGTTTACCCGGGCACCAAGACCATCCGGCTGGAGCAAAATTACCGCTCCACTTCCAACATCCTCAACGCCGCCAACTGCGTCATCCAGCACAACACGGAGCGCAAGGGTAAGACCCTTTGGACCCAAAACGGTGAGGGCGACAAAGTGCAGGTCTACACGGCAGAGAACGAGCAGGACGAGGCCAGCCACATCGCGGACATCATCGGCCAGCACCTGCGGGAGGGCGGCCATCTGGCCGACCACGCCGTGCTCTACCGGATGAACGCCCAGTCGGCCCCGCTGGAAAGCTACTTCACCCGCGCGGGTATCCCACACAAGATCGTGGGAGGCCAGCGGTTCAACGACCGCAAAGAGGTCAAGGACATCCACTCCTACATGTCCATTGTGGCCAATCCTCGGGATGATGTGCGTCTCCGCCGCATTATCAACGAGCCTGCCCGTAAAATTGGTGCGACCACCATTGACGTCATCGCTGACCTGGCCGGACAGGAGGGCGTGAGCATGTTGGAGATCATCCGCCATGCGGACCAGTACGCGAAGCTCAGCCGGGCCATTGCACCACTGTATAAGTTCTATCAGATCTATGAGCGGTTACAGGATTCGCTGGAGAATAAGACGCTGGACGAGTTTGCCAGCGACGTGATTGAGATCACCGGCTACAAGGCGATGCTGGAAGCCGATGCCGCCAAGGGCCACGAGGACGCGGCAGACCGTCTGCAGAACCTGGGCCAGCTGGTCAACAACGTGAAAAACTACTGTGACCAGCAGGGCGAGGAGGCCTCGCTGGAGGGCTATCTGGAAGATATCGCCCTCATCAGCGACATTGACAACTACAATGAGAGTGCCGACCAGGTGGTGCTGATGACCATTCACTCGGCCAAGGGCCTGGAGTTTCCGTATGTATTCCTGATCGGCATGGAAGAGGGGGTCTTCCCCAGTGAGATGAGCAAATACTCGGAGGCCGATCTGGAAGAGGAGCGCCGCCTGGCCTACGTGGGCATCACCCGTGCCAAGAAAGAGCTGTACATCTCCAACAGCGTCACCCGGATGTTGTATGGCCGCACCCAGCGCAATGAGCCCAGCCGCTTTTTGCGGGAGATCGAGCCGGAGTATCTGGAAGAGACCCGCAGCCCGGTGCTGGAACAGCGCAGCCGTCTGGGCGGCTGGGGCAGCAGCTACAGCGACACGGTGCCCGGCGGTGCCTCCGGTTATTCCGGGGCTTCGGTCTGGGGCCGCGGTTCGTCTTCTTATGGCGGCAGCACAGGCTACGGGAACCGTTCCGGCTACCTGAACCGGGAGTACAACGCCGGGGAGAGCCGGGGCTTTGGTTCCGGTTACGCCGGGCGGGGGAGTTCTTCAAGCGGTTACGGCAGCAGTTATGGCTCCCATAGCGGCAGCGTGGGCGGTCCGGGCGGCTTTGGCAGTGGCTACAGCCGCCCGGCAGTACCCAAAACGCCTGCAAAGCAAATCAACTTTACAGGCACGCCTACTGCAAAAACAAACGCAAACACGAAAAAACACTACGAGCCCGGCGATGTGGTGGAGCACAAAGTCTTCGGGCGAGGCACGGTGGTGGCGGTCAAGCCTGCTGCCGGGGACCAGATCGTGGAGATTCGTTTTGAAAAGGTCGGCATCAAAAAGACCATGGCAAACTTTGCGCCGCTGACCAAAATTACGGAGGAATGAGAGTATGATGACCGTTCGATTGATCGCCCACACCCCGGAGCCGGAAAAGGTGGTGGCCGCAGCGGCCAAGCTCTGCTACTCCGATGCCCATATCACCGACCTGCTGGACGGGCTGGACGAGGAAAAGACCGCCCGCTTCCTGACCATGCTCAGTGACTTGGGCCACGCAAGCCCCATTGAGCACGCCAGCTTTACCTTTGGCATTGAGGGAGTCAGCCGCACCCTGCTGGCACAGATCACCCGGCACCGCATTGCGTCGTTCAGCGTCCAGAGCCAGCGGTATGTCCGGCTGGACGATTTCCGCTATGTCATCCCGCCCGAGATCGAGGCCATTCCCGAGGCAAAGGCAGCGTTCATCGAGAGTATGAACGAGGACGCCCAGCGGTATCTTGATCTCGTGCAGAAGCTGGAGGACGGCCACACCGCCCGCCTCATGGCCGAGGGAATGCCTGAGAAGCAGGCCCGCGCTAAGGCCTCCAAGCAGGCCAACGAGGACGCGCGCTTTGTGCTGCCCAACGCATGCGAGACGAAAATGGTAGTGACGATGAACGCCCGCAGCTTGCAGAACTTCTTCCACCTGCGGTGTTGCAGCCGTGCCCAGTGGGAGATCCGGGCACTGGCCGAAGAGATGCTCCGGCTGGTCTACCCGGTGGCACCTCACCTCTTTGCCAAGGCGGGCCCGGCCTGCGTTTCCGGCCCCTGCCCGGAGGGAAAAATGTGCTGTGGCCGCACGGCGGAAGTCCGTGCCCGGTATGCCGCGCTGAAAGGGGAACCGCAGAATGGCTGATGCAAAAAAAGGCACCCTCATCGTGCTGGAAGGGCTGGACGGCAGCGGCAAGGCGACTCAGGCGAAACTGCTGGCCCAACACCTGAAAGAAGCAGGCAAAAATGTCCAGGAGATCACATTCCCGGATTATGCCAGCGATTCCAGCGCCCTGGTCAAGATGTATCTATCCGGACAGTTTGGGGATAAGCCCGATGATGTGAACGCCTACGCGGCGTCAAGCTTCTATGCAGTAGACCGCTACGCCAGTTACAAAACCAGCTGGGGCAGCTTTTACGAGGCGGGCGGCGTCATCATTGCGGACCGCTACACCACATCGAATGCAGTACACCAGTGCTCCAAGCTCCCGCCGGAGCAGTGGGAGAGCTTTTTGCAGTGGCTGTTTGATTATGAGTTCCGGTTGCTGGGACTGCCTGCCCCGGATGAAGTCATCTACCTGCAGGTAGACCCCGCCGTGAGCCAGAAGCTGATGACGGGCCGCTACCATGGCGACGAGAGCAAAAAAGACGTCCACGAAAAAGACGTGGAGTACCTGGCCCGGAGCCGGAACGCGGCGGAATTCTGTGCGGCCCATCTGGGCTGGGAGACTGTCCACTGCACCCAGGGCGATGCCATGCGGAGCATCGAGGACATCCAGAGCGAAGTGCGGAAATTGGCCCAGCGGGTTATTTGAGAATAAAGGAGGCATCCTATTCATGTATCGTTTGATGCAGCCGTCGGATCGTGCGGCGGTGGTGGCACTCTGGCAGAAAGAGCGGGGGGATACGGCGGAGTTTATCAACACCGCCATGGACCGTTTTGCCGGGGAACAGAATGTTTACGTGGCCGAAGAAAACGGCCAGATCGAGGCTGCGGCATTGGCGGTGCCGGTCACGCTGCAGGGCCGCCCGGGCAATTACCTGTTTGGCCTGTGCGGGCAGGGCAGCCTGATTTTGGCGGGTTTGGTGGATACTCTCTGCGCCCAGCAGAAGCTGCGGGGCGCGGGCTTTACGGTGGCCGCGCCCACCAGCCCGGAGCGGGCAGCGCTGCTGCAGGATAAGGGGTTCCAGAAAGCTTTTGCCCTCCGCTGCCTGCCCCGGGAAGTGGAGCGCAACCTGTGGAGCCAGGCTGAGTTTGACTCGGTGACCGCCAAAAAGCTCTGCGAGCTGCGGGAGCGCTTCTGGCCGGATACGGTCATGCTGACGCCGGAGAAGATGGCCGTGGTGCTGGGAGACCTGTACTCCCGCGGCGCCACCATCGTGTCCAGTGAGCAGGGCTACGGCATCTATTTCCGCAAGGAGGATACTCTCTATTTTGTGGAGCTGATGGCCGAGGATGACCGTTCTGCCGAGAAACTGATGGAAGCGGCCCGGGAGAAAGAGGTCATCGTGGAAAAAGCTGTTATCACCGTGGGTGCTGCCCAGAACCTGTTCCTGGGCGAGGGCACCCGGCAGGACTACGGCATGATCCGCTTTGAGGGCGAACCCTTTGATGTGAGCGAGAGCTACATGCGGCTGATGCTGGAAAACGGTTAAAGGAGTGGGTATGGCACACAAAAATTCCCACAGTGCTCCCCGCAAAAAGGGCGGGGCACTGAAAATTGTTCTGGTGCTGCTGGTACTGCTGCTCGTGGTCGCGGGCGGCGGTGTCTGGATGGCAAAGCGAGAGATCGACGGCGGCACGCCGGGCGAGGAAGTCACCGTGAGCATCCAGCAGGGCAGCGGCGTGGGCACCATTGCCAACGCGCTGAAAGAGGCGGGGGTGATCAAATTCCCACGCCTGTTCCGCTGGTATGTGGGCAAACAGGGAGCCGCCGCAAAATTGCAGTACGGTGAGTTTACGCTTGCGCCCGGCAGCTCCTATGACGACCTGATCGAGGTGTTGTCGGAGTATGCCAAGGCCGAGAGCGTCCGCCTGACGTTCCCCGAGGGTACCACCGCCATCGCCATGGCCCGGAAGATGGAGGATGCCGGCCTCTGCACGGCTGAGGAATTCCTGAAAGAGGCCAACACCGGCGATTTCAGTGAATATAAGTTCTGGCAGTATATCCCGGACGACAAGGACGCCCCGGACCGCTTTTTGAAGTGCGAGGGCTATCTCTTCCCGGATACCTACGAGTTTCTGAAAGACGATACCGTCCACCATTATGTGGCCACGTTCTACGCCCACTTTGACAAGCAGATCACCGACGCCATGTACAAGCAGCTGGACGAGCAGGGGATGACCCTGCCGGAGCTGATCACGCTGGCATCGTTCGTGCAGGAAGAAGCGGGCAACGACCAGGACGATAATGTGGCCCAGGTGTTCCACAACCGGCTGGCGGAGGGTTCGCCCTACCCCAAGCTGCAGAGCAACGCCTCCAGCCATGTCCAGAGCGATGCCGACAACAACTACCTGTGGAACTGGGTGGCCCCCTATTACGGCGGGTGGGACAGCATCCCGGCCAATATCCGGGACGCCTACGACACCTACAACTGCACCGGCCTCCCGGCGGGCCCCATCTCCAACCCCGGCCTTGCGGCCATCCGGGCGGCGCTGGACCCTCAGTGTGACCCGGAAGTCAAGGATTGCTATTTCTTTGTGACAGACCAGAACGGTCATTATTACTACGCCAAGACCTACGCGGAGCACCAGAAAAACTGCGCCGAGGCCGACAGCGTGAATAAAAGCCTGAAGTAAATGCAATAAGCTCCCCGGCAAGGGGAGCTTATTGTGTGAATCAGAACGATAAAAAGAGAGGATAACGTTATGTTGCAGATCCCGGAACTGCTGGCCCCGGCGGGCGATTTGGAGCGCCTGCGGTACGCCATCAACTACGGCGCGGACGCTGTGTATTGCAGCCTGCCTGAATTTGGAATGCGCTCGGCTCCGGCCAACTTTACGCCGGAGCAGCTGGCGAAGGGCGTCATCTATGCCCACGCCCGCGGCCGCAAGGTCTACCTGACCATGAACACCCTGCCCACCAATGAGGAGGCCGACCGCCTGCCCGAGGCCATCAAGTCCGCCGCGGAGGCGGGCGTGGATGCCTTTATTGTGGCTGACCTGGGTGTGCTGGACGCCTGCAAGCACTTTGCCCCGGACATTGATGTCCACATGTCCACCCAGACGGGCATCACCAACTGGGCTGCTGCCCGCGCTGCCTACAACATGGGTGCCAAGCGGGTGGTGCTGGCCCGGGAGATGACCCTGCAGGACATTGCTACCCTGCGGGACAAGACCCCGCCGGAACTGGAAATTGAGGCCTTTGTCCATGGTGCCATGTGCATGAGCGTCTCGGGCCGGTGCCTGCTCTCTAATTACATGGCAGGCCGTGACGCCAACCGGGGCCAGTGTGCCCAGCCCTGCCGCTGGAAGTACTATCTCAGCGAGGAGACCCGCCCCGGCCAGCTGTATGAGATCGGCGAGAACGAGAACGGCAGCTACATCCTCAACGCCAATGATCTGTGCACCGCCCCGTTCCTGGACCTTATCTGCAAGGCGGGTGTGGACAGCCTGAAGATCGAAGGCCGCGCCAAGACGTTCTACTATGTGGCCAGCGTGACCGCTGCTTACCGCAAGGCGCTGGATCAGTACCTTGCCGACCCGCTCAACGATGATTTCGCTCTGCCGGAGCAGGTGCTGGAGGAGCTGACCCGCACCAGCCACCGTCACTATTCGCCCGGTTTCTATTTTGGCCGGGAGCAGGCCCGTCAGGCCACCGACAGCGCCACCTACATCCGCGAGTGGGAGTTTGTGGGCACGGTGGACGGCTGGGAGAATGGCATTGCCAGCTGCCAACAGCGGGGCAAGTGGAGCCTGGGAGATACGCTGGAAGCCCTCTGCCCGGATGGCCGGAGCATTCCGCTGACCCCGGAGTGGATCAAAAACGAGGCCGGGGAGGCCATGGAGTCCACCCCCCACGCGATGGAAAAATACACCATCCCCACCCCGCAGCTGCCTCCCATGAGCCTGCTTCGCCGGAAAGTCTGAGATTATTATTCTGAGATTATTATACGGATCTACACAAAAAGAAGCTCTCCTGCGCGGAGAGCTTCTTTTCTTATGCAATCGTATCCAAAATCGTTCGTACTTCCCGGATGGTGGCTTCATCGGTCTGCCAGATGTCAAACTCGGAGAAGCCGGGCAGGCCCATGGGCACGCCCTCGCGGCGGAATATCATCCGGCTGTCAAGGACTTTTTTGCCCGAGAGGTGGAACGCCCTGGCACCCGTCTGGGCGGCAAGGTCCGGGAGGTTGGCGGGGCCGACGCCAGCACCCACCAGGATCTCAATGTCATTCCCGGCGGCCTGCACCAGCTGGTGGAGCAGGGACGCTCCCTGCGGGGCACTGGCTGCCTGCCCACTGGTCAGGATGGTGGCAAGTTGCAGCTCTTTGGCGGCTTCCAGCGCCGCAAACGGGTCCCGGCAGACATCAAAGGCGCGGTGCAGCGTGCAAGCTGCCGGGCGTCCGGCCTCCCGCTCGGCACGGCGGGCAGCGGCATAGATGGGCCGCAGCGCCGCTGTATCCAAATCTCCCTCCGGTGTCAGGGCACCGGTCACGATGCCGTCAGCCCCGGCGGCAACCAGCTCTGCGGCCAGCTGCTCCATCTGGGCCAGCTCATAGCGGTCGTAACAGAAATCGCCAAAACGGGGGCGGAGCAGTGCCCGCACGGGGAGGCCGGTTTCGGCCTTGACCTGCCGCACCAGCGCAAGGCTGGGGGTGGTGCCGCCCACAATGAGGTCGGCACAGAGTTCCAGCCGGTCGGCCCCGCCGCGTTTGGCTGCAAGGGCGCTGGCCGTGCTGTCAACACAGACTTCCAGGATCATCTTACACACTCTCCAGGAACCGCACAAAGCCTGCACGGCCTGCCTCGTCCAGCTTGTAGACACCGGCATCCGTCAGCACCTGTGCGAACACATGGCCTACCTCGTCCTGCAAAATCAGGTGCACATTGTCGGCGTTCAACTCCGGGTGCTTTGCAAGGATCTCCTCTGCCCACGCAGCGTGCTTTTGCAGGGCTTCGGGGTACTCTGCGGTGGGCAGGTGTGCCATCAGCACATCAGCAAGGTCGAACAGCTCCTGCTTCAGGCGGCTGGGCAGCACGGCCAGACCCATGACCTCGATCAGGCCGATGTTCTCTTTTTTGATGTGGTGGAGCTTGGCGTGGGGGTGGTAAACGCCCAGCGGATGCTCCGGGGTGGTGATGTTGTTGCGCAGGACGAGATCCAGCTGGAACTTGCCGTCCCGCATCCGGGCAATGGGGGTGATGGTGTTGTGGGGTTCGCCGTCAGTCTCGGCGTAGACGAAGCACTGCTCATCCGTGTAGCCGCGCCATGCTGTCAGAATTTTATCGGCCAGCTCCACCAGCCGGGCATCATCGGCGCAGGTGAGGCGGATGCAGCTCATGGGCCAGTGGACGATGCCCGCTTCCACATCCTCAAAGCCGGGGAAGACCCAGGGTTTCTCGATGGGGGCTTTGGCCATGGCGAATTCATAATGGCCGCCCTGGAAATGGTCGTGGCTCAGGATGCTGCCACCCACAATGGGCAGATCGGCGTTGCTGCCCACGAAATAGTGGGGGAAGAGGGCCACAAAGTCCAGCAGCTTGCGGAACGTGGCCCGCTCGATCTTCATGGGGGTGTGGTTGTTGTTGAAGACGATGCAGTGCTCATTGTAATAGACATAAGGGCTGTATTGCAGATTCCACGCACTGTCGTTGATGGTCAGCGGGATGATGCGGTGATTCTCGCGGGCGGGGTGGTTCATCCGGCCCGCGTAGCCCTCGTTCTCCACGCAGAGCTGGCACTTGGGGTAGGAGCTCTGAGGGGCCAGCTTGGCTGCTGCAATGGCCTTGGGGTCTTTTTCGGGCTTGGAGAGATTGATGGTGATATCCAGATCGCCGTAGGGGGTCTTGGTCACCCACTTGAGGTCCCGCTTGATGCGGTAGCGGCGGATGTAGTCCGTATCCTGGCTGAACTGGTAGAACCAGTCGGTGGCGGCCTGCGGGCCCTCATTTTCGTACCGCTCCTCAAAGTTGGCGCGGACGATGCTGGGCCGGGGGGTGAGCACACCCATGAGTTTGGTGTCAAACAGGTCGCGGGCCGTGGAGTTGTCCGCGCAGACACCGCGGGCGACGGCGTCGTCCAGCAGTGTTTTCAGGATGGATTCCAGGTCGGTGTAGCACACTTCGCCCTCAGGCGCGGTGAAGCTGTCCAGCTGCATGGTCATGAGCAGCTGGTTGCGGATGTAAATTTCATCGTCCGGCAGAATAAGGCCGGTGTCCAGGCCGTAGTTGACGAGCTGCTGGATGGCAGTAGAGATATCGCTCACAGGACTGCGCCTCCCTCCGGGCGGATGGAGAGGACATGGCAGCGGCCCTCACCCAGAATGGCCTCCATGTTGGCTTTGAACCCCGCCAGAAGCTCCACGGGCACAAAGGCCTGTACGGTGCCGGCAAAGCCGCCGCCGTGGACGCGGACAGCGCCCTTGCCGCCCAGGAAATGTTTGGCCGCTGCAATGGTCACGGCCACCTCCTGGTGCTCCTTGTAACCGGCGGGGATAACGTTCTGCAGGTACTCCCAGCTGCTCTGGCCGGATTCGCCCACCAGATTGAGGAATGTGGTAAAATCGCCCTCCCGCAGGGCAGTGACCTGTTTTGCCACCCGGTCATTGTCCGCATAGATATGGAACGCGCGGAGGACAGCCCGGTCGCCGCACTGTTTACGGCACTCCGGCAGCTTTGCGATAAACGTCTCAAAGGGAACATCCCGCAGCACCTCGCCGCCGCAGACAGCGGCCACGGCGCGGCACTCATTGGGGATGGCGGCATATTCGTCGGTCAGGTCGGCGTGGTCGGCACCGGAATCCAGGATGCAGAGGGCGAGGCCCGCCTGAGAGAAGTCCACGGGCACAGGCTCCACGATGGGCTTGGCAGGGTCGGCAAAATCAATGGTGATGATGTTGCCCACGCTGGAAGCCATCTGGTCCATCAGGCCGCAGGGCTTGCCAAAGTAGACATTCTCTGCCCACTGGCCGATCTGTGCAATGGCGATGGGGGAGACTTTCTCGGCCAGGAACAGATCGTTGAGGATGACACCGATCAGCACCTCAAAGGCGGCAGAGGACGAAACGCCGCTGCCCTTGGGCACGTTGGAAGAGATGTAGACGTCCAGGCCGGAGAGCTTGGCCCCCCGCTGGCGGAACGCCTCGCACTCGCCGCGCAGGATGGCGGCACTGGTGTTCTCCTCTTCCTTGCGGGCGGCCAGATCATTCAGGTCGATGACGCACAGGTCATAGCCCTCGCTCTGGACACGGAGCTGGCCCAGCGTGTTGGGGCCTGCGGCGGCGATCATATCAATGTTGACGCTGCCCGCCAGCACCCGGCCATGCTGGTGGTCGGTGTGGTTGCCGCCGATCTCGGTACGGCCGGGGGCGCTGTACAGCCCTGCCTCAGCATGGGGGCCAAACGTTGCTTCCAGCCCCTCCAGAACGGCCTCGTACCGGGCGGCCTGTGCGGGGGTCTGCTCGGGAGCGCAGCAGTAGAGCGCTGCCAGCCGGGCAGCGTGAGCTCCACCGGACAGCTCCTGATTCCAAACGGAAATAGGCTTCATCATTGCGTGTTCCTCCTCTGAACAAATGGTGCAAATTGCAGCCGCAGCCCACAGGGCAGGCCGCGTGGAAATCTTTCTGACTCTATAATAAAGAATCCGCGCCCAAAAGACCATGCGTTATTGTTGCATCTGAATGCAAAGTTGCCAAAATTTTGCGGCGGATTTTTGTGCATAAATTCCTGCAAGTGGGCCAAAAAAATCCTCCAAACCGGAAAAGCACTGGGCACAAACCACAAAGAACCGTTCTTTGCGGTGACGCGGCGCAGGGCCTGCCGATATGGAGGATTGGATTTTATACGGTCGTGTGGAGGACACGGGGACAAAAAAAGCCGCGTTCCGCTTTCTGAGAGCGGAACACGGCCTTTTTGGAAAAGGAAATCGTTCTTTTGTTGGGAGTACCAGTATGAGTATGAGGGGGAACGGGGAAGAGCGCAAGGGAGCAACACTCTTCCCCGGAAATTCAGGGGAATTACTTCATCAGGCTGCAAACGGCCTCAGCGTAAGCGGCGGGG
>OLOR01001845.1_pt1 | contig 18109 bp, 18 predicted proteins | sample 1672521 | NCBI WGS metagenome assembly OLOR01 (sample SAMEA3136695, study PRJEB25190) | human gut metagenome | biome: human gut; feature: human-associated habitat; material: faeces | place: Austria | collected 2013
CGGAAAGGACGCGGTATGAGTCGAAACCGATATGCGGTGATCCTGTTGGTAGTGCTGGCGCTGACTTTATGGCTGGCGGGGCGGTACGTGAACCGCACCACGGCCACCCTTTGCAATGAGCTGCAAACCGCCTGCACCCTGGCCGAGACCGGCCAAATGCCGCAGGCACAGCAAGCTTACCGAGCGGCTGCGGATAACGCTGCCCAGGCCAGCAAGGTGCTGGGGATGCTGGTGCGGCGCAATCTCATCGACCAGATGAACCAAACCTTAAGCCTGCTGCCCGGCTGTGCCAAAGAAGAGAACCTTACGGACCTCACCCTAGAGACGGACCGGGCCTGTTGCCAGCTGCAACAGATACAGCAATCATTTTTCGGCAGTTTTTGATCGGCTGTCCAGCATGTCCTTCAATTCTTCCATAAAGGTGTTGACGTCGCTGAACTGGCGGTAGACGGAGGCGAAGCGCACATAGGCGACATCATCCATCTGCTTGAGCTCCTGCATAGCCAGATCGCCGATATGGATGGAAGAGACTTCGCGGTCATAGGAGTTGAGCAACAGCTGCTCGATCCGGCTGACAGCGTCGTCCAACTGCTGGTAGCTGACGGGGCGCTTTTCGCAGGCGCGCAGCATACCGTTCAGCAGCTTCTGGCGGTCAAATACCTCACGGGAGTGGTCCTTCTTGACGACCATCAGGGGCACCGTCTCGACGATCTCGTAGGTCGTAAAACGCTTTTTGCAGTTCAGACATTCGCGGCGGCGGCGGATCTTTTCACCGTCCTCAGTCGGGCGGGAGTCAATAACTTTGGAATCCACTTCCCCACAATACGGGCATTTCATAGCTGTCTCCTTACTTGTACAGGGTCATCAGGCTTCCTTTTTGGCGGCCTTTTTCTTGGACTTCCAGTCGACCCACAGCGGCGTAGCGATGCAGATCGTGCTGTACACACCACTGACCATGCCGAACAGCAGCGGGAACGCGAAGGTGTAGATGCTGTCCAGACGGTAGATGACGGACACAACGCAGACGACACCCAGCGCCAGGCAGGTGGTGATGGAGGTCATCAGCGAACGGGAGAAGCTTTGGTTGACGGACAGGTTGACCAGCTCGGCCAGGCTCATCTGCTTTTTGCTGTACAGGGCACTGTTCTCGCGGATACGGTCGTAGATAACGACGGTATCGTTGATGGAGTAGCCCAGGATGGTCAGCACGGCAGCGATGAAGTTGCCGTTCAGAGGAATACGCAGGATGACAAAGACGCCGAAGACGACGAACATATCATGCAGCAGGGCCACGATGGCGGTGGAACCAGCCTTGAGACCGCCAATCTTGCGGAAGCGGAAGGCCACGTAAGCCAGGATCAGCACGCAGGCAGCGACCAGGGCGACCAGGCTCTTGAACAGGAACTCCTTACCGATGGTGGCGTTGACATTGCTGACCTCGTTCTGCTCGAAGTTGTTTTCGGGGTGAGCTTCGTTGATGGCGGTCAGCATATCGTCCAGCTGCTCGGTGGTCAGGGTCTGGCTGCCCGGCAGGGTCACGGTCAAGGTCTGGTTGCCGGAAATGTCGGAGCCGGTCTGGAGGGTCAGGTCATTCTGGCCCAACTGGCTGCCGATCTCGCTCTTCAGGCCGGGCAGATCAACGTCGCCCTCATAGCTCAGGGTGACCATGGAGCCGCCCTTGAACTCGACGTCCATCTTGACGCCGAACACGGCGCAGAAGACGAGGACGATGGCGATCAGTGCGCAGGAGAAGGTGTAGAACTTCTTGCGGTTGCCGATGAAGTTGATGTGCGGGGTCTTGTACTCAGCAGTGCCATCCTTCTTGCCGCCGTACAGCCAGGGGTTGCGCAGGGCCTTGCAGTGGACGGCGCCGCGGATCATAACGCGGGTAGCCCAGACACCGAAGACGAAGTTGAGCAGCACGCTGGTGAGCAGTGTAAAGCCGAAGGAGTAGACAGTACCGGCGGTGGAGGGTCCGAACCAGAAGAAGATCGGGTTGAACACCTTAGCCCAGAAGCCGTCGGTGGGGCCGAAAGCGCCCATCAGGATAGCGGCGACGATGACGATGGTGACGTTGCCGTCGATGATGGGGGTCAGGCCCATCTTGAAGCCGCTCTTGACGGCGGCAGGCAGGGTCTTGTTCTTAGCGAGCTCTTCCTTGATACGCTCGGCGGTGATGACGTTGGCGTCAACGCCCATACCGATGCCCAGGATGATACCAGCGATGCCGGGCAGGGTCAGGGTAGAACCCGGGAACACAGTAAAGTAGCCGGAAACGACAGCCAGGGTAGCGACCACCTGGCCGAACAAAGAGATGGTAGCGATGGTACCGGGCAGACGGTAACGCACAATCATCATCACAGCGACGAGCGCAAAAGCGATGATGCCGGCCAGAACCATGACCTCCAGGCTCTTAGCGCCCAAGGACGGGCTGATAGTGGAGTAGCTCTCGGCAGACAGGGCGAAAGGCAGTGCGCCGGAATTGATCTGGTTGGCCAGCGTGGAAGCGCTGTCCTGATCAAAGTTGCCCTTGATGATGGCCTCGCCGCCGGTAATGGCCTCATCGACTTTGGCGGTGGAGATGTTTTCATCATCCAACCAGATGGAGATCGTACCGTTGTTGGCGGCTTGCTCGGTGGTAGCATCGGCAAAAGCAGCAGCACCAGCGGAATTGAACTTCAGCTGGACGACCCAGCCCTCCGTCTCGTTATACGCGGCATTGGCGGAAGTCACGTCGTCACCGCTGAGGATTTCTTCCCCATCTGCGGTGGAACCCTTGCGGAACACCATCTTAGCGGTGGTGCCGATCTCATCGATAGCCGTCTGCGGGTTGAAATCAGCCTCGCCGGTCTTCCATGGGAAACGGACGATGATACGATCCTTGTTACTGTCAACATAGCTCTCGTAGTCCGTAATGCCCAGGCCGACCAGACGGTCCTCGATAACGGTTTTTGCCGCCGTCATCTGTTCGGGGGTGGCATCCACATCACCGGCGGGCATAAAGGTAACATCGACACCGCCGCGGATATCGATACCGAAGCGGATATCCGAAGCACCCTTGATGTAGATGTTCTTAGTGTCGCCGTACTGATAGCTTACGCCGAAGATCGCAGTCAGGGAAAACACCACGATCAGAATTGCCACGACAAATAGCGGCCATGACTTCCCTTTCTTGTTCATAGAAACCTCCAAAAATATGCCCGCGCCTGCGGGCGGGATAGATTTATGCGCCGGAATTACTGCTGATCCGCCAGCAGCTTTTCGACGACCGCCAGACGTACACAGACGCACAGCAGAGCCGATGCAGTCTCGACTTCGTCAAGGCTGGGATAGGTCGGCGCAATGCGCAGGTGAGAGTCCTCGGGGTCCTTGTGGTAGGGGTAAGCGGAGCCTGCCCCGGTCAGCGTGAGGCCGCAGTCTTTGCACAGCTGGGCAACGCGCTTGGCACAGCCCGGCATAACGTACAGGCTGATGAAGTAACCGCCCTTGGGGTTGGTCCAGTGGGCAATGTTGCCGCAGGGGGTCAGCTCGGTGGCAAAAGCGGTCTTGACGGCGTCAAAGCAAGGCACCAGGCGGCGGCGATGCTTGGCCATGTGGGCGAGTACGCCCGCTTTGTTCTTGAGGAAGCGGACATGGCGCAGCTGGTTCATCTTATCATAGCTGATGATCATGGTAGAGAAGCGCTTGCACATGTACTTCATCGAGTTCTCACTGCAGGCGATGGCAGAGACACCGGCGCCGGGGAAAGTGATCTTGCTGGTGGAAGTGAACATGAAGACGCGATCCTCATTGCCGTACTTCTTGGCCTCGTTCAGCAGCACGGGGGTCTCGATGATTTCATCGGTCAGGTGGTGCACGATGTAGGCCTCGTCCCAGAAGATCTTGAAATCCGGGGCAGCGGTCTTGAGTGCGGCAAAGCGGCGAATGGTCTCATCGCTGTAAGTGTAGCCATCTGGGTTGGAGTACTGCGGCACGCACCAGATGCCTTTGATGGTGTCATCCTCGGCCACGAGCTTCTCGATCATGTCCATATCGGGGCCGTCTGGGCTCATAGGGACGCTAATGAGGTCAAAGCCCATTTCCTCGGTGATGGCGAAGTGGCGGTCATAGCCGGGCACCGGGCAGAGGAACTTGCGCTTCTCTACCTCGGACCAGGGGCACGGAGAATCCTGGAAGCCAAACATATAACCGATGGCTACCAGGTTGTACATCAGCTGCAGGCTGGAGTTGCCGCCTACAAAAACCTCCGCGGGCTTTACGCCAAACACATCGGCAAACAGTTCGCGAGCCTCCTGCAGGCCTTCCAGTTCGCCATAGTTGCGGGCGTCGAAGCCGTCATCGGTGGTGTAGTCGTCCATCTTCAGCAGATCCATCGCCAGATCCATCTGGTGAGGGCCGGGCTTGCCGCGGGCCATGTTGAGTTTCAGGCCCATATCCTGAAACTTCTTGTACTGTGCTTCCAGCGCAGCTTTCTCTGCGGTCAGCTCGTCACGATTCATTGACAGGTAATCAGCCATAATCAAAGTCCCCCTATATCATTTTCCCACACGCTGTATCCCCTCTATTTTGATACAGCACATGCGTACATTACATTATATACGGTTTTGAGCAAAAGAACAAGCGTTTTTGCCGCATTTTTGCCCGCAAAACGCAAATAGTGTACCAAAAAGCGGGATATTTTTGCATTTTTAAAAAGTCAGAAGCCGTTTTTACTGAATTGACGAGAGATTTTCTGCGGATTTTTGACGAGAGATTGCAGGGACAGACTTGCTGCAGGGCGGCTTTTTGATACGCCGGATGCCAAAAGGAAAGAGCCTATATTCAACTGCAAAACGTTGAATATAGGCTCTCATGCCGCCGACCGGGATCGAACCGGTACGGTATCGCTACCGAGGGATTTTAAGTCCCTTGCGTCTGCCAGTTCCGCCACGGCGGCACAATGTACAGCTAACTTTAGCATACATACGCGCAATTGTCAAGCTGTACGGTGGGCGAGGTGTCCCCTGCTTATCGCAAATTATCACCTTGGAACGTTAAATTTTATCGCATATTCCCTGTCCGTGGATTTTTATTTAGGCCCTGCTTATTTTGATTTTTCAATCAGCTCCCGGGCGTTGGCCAGGCTCAACTCGGTGACTTTATCGCCGGAGATCATGCGGGCCAGCACTTCCACGCGGCCATTCATATCAAGGGTATGGATCTCAGTAAAGGTGCGGTCATCGCGTACGTTTTTCTGGATGAGCAGCTGGTTATCGGCAAAAGCGGCCACCTGCGGCGTATGGGTGATGCAAAGCACCTGATGGCCTGCCGCTGTCTGGTGCAGCAGCTGGCCGATGCGCCCCGCCGCCAGGCCGGAAACACCGGTGTCGATCTCATCGTAGATGACGGTGGGCAGGGCGTCGCGGTCGGCCAGGGCACTCTTGAACGCCAGCATAATACGAGAAAGCTCACCGCCCGAGGCGATTTTGGCCAGGGGCTTGGGGTCCTCGCCAGGGTTGGTGGAGATGAGGAATTCCACCGTATCCTGCCCGTGGGAGGACAGCGGCCCCCGTGCATGCTTGAGGGCAAAGCGGATGCCCGGCATGTTCAGAAATTCCAGCGCCGCCCGCATCTCTTTATTCATTGCCGTAAAGCCCTTTAAGCGGCTCTGGGTCAGGGCTTCCGCGGCCTTTTTGGCGTCGGCATATAAGGCCTGCACCTGAGTCTTCAGTTCGGCAATCTTCTGACCGGAGGACTGGAAGTTTTCCAACTCCGCCGCGGCGGCTTCCCGCCGGGCCAGCAGTTCTTCCACTTCCATGCCAAACTTTTGCTTAATGCGGTAAATCGTGTCGAGGCGGCTCTCGATCATGTCCAGTTCGCCGGGGTCAAAGCCGTAGGCGTCCAGGCGGTCGGCCAGCTCGGTGGCCAGGTCGCGGGCGCTATAATACAAGTCGTTGAGGCGTTCGGACAGCGGGGCCAGCGTTTCGTCCAACCGGGCGCTGTTCTGCAAGCCCTCGACCGCGCCGCCCAACAAGTCGGCGGCACCGGGCTGTTCACCGTCCTCGTCCCCTGCCAGCGCCAGGTGGGCGGCGGTGATGCCGTCCAAAATGCCTTGGGCGTGGGTGATGACGGTCTTGCGCTCCTGCAGGTTTTTCTCCTCACCGGGCTGCAATGCAGCGGCATCGATGGCGTCGATTTCAGCGGTCAGTGCTTCGATCTTGCGCTGCTTGTCGGCCTCACTGGCATTGAGGGCGTCCAGCTGGCGCTTGACGGTGACCAGCTCACGGTAGCGGCGGTAGTAATCTGCAAACAAATCACGGTTCTGGGCATACTGGTCCAGCAGACCCAGGTGCAGGGCAGGATTCGTCAGGCTTTGGCTGTCGTGCTGGCCGTGGATGGACAGCAGCCCTGCGGAAATATCCCGCACGACGGCGGCGGTAGCAGGCATGCCGTTGACGCGGCAGCTGCCCTTGCCCTCGGCGTTGATCTCGCGGTAGAGCAAAAGGTCGTCGTTGGCCTCATAGCCGCACTTTTCCAGCTGCTTTTTCACCGACTGGGGGATATTTTCAAAGGTTGCCCAGATGCAGGCTTTCTGTGCGCCGCTGCGCACCAGTTCCCGCGAGGTGCGGTTGCCCAGGATGGCGTTGATGGAATCGATCAGGATTGATTTGCCTGCGCCGGTCTCGCCGGTAAGCACGTTAAAGCCGGGGGTGAAATTCACCTCGGCTTTTTCGATCACGGCTACATTTTCAATTTTCAGGTTTGCCAGCATGGGCCAGCCCTCCCCCGTCCGTTGTTATGCTTTGCTTAGCCGCGGCGGACATACTGCTGCAAAGACTTGCAGATCTCGGCCGCGCCATCCTCGGTACGCATGAGGATAAAGAACGTATCGTCGCCGGAAAGCGTGCCGACAACCCCATTCCACTGTTTGGCGTCAAACACTTCACAGGCGGCGTTGGCCATGCCGGAGAAGCACTTGACCAGCACCAGATGCCCGGCGTAGTCGACCTTGAGGACTGACTCGCGGAAGATCATCTCGAACCGGCTGGGCGAATGGGTCACCTTGCCGGAGGCTGCGGCGGGCATGTAGCGGTAATGGCCGTCGGCATCGGCCACCTTGACCAACTGCAGGTCACGGATGTCGCGGGAAACGGTGGCCTGGGTCACATCGAACCCCTCCTCCCGCAGGTGGGCCAGCAGGTCCTCCTGGCGGTCGATGGGATGTTTTTCGATCAGATCGAGAATTGCCTGATGACGCGCGCTTTTCAAGTGAGATCAACTCCTCATCAATTTATTTTCAATGGCGTGGAACTGCTCGGAATCATAAAATGTAATCAGCTGCAATTTTTGGGGCGCAGCTGTTACGGTAAGTACATCGCCGGGCTGCAGATCGCACTGGGCGGTGCTGTCAGCGCAGGCATAGCAGGTATCGCGGTTTTCGGCATCAGCCACCAGCTCCAGCCTGCGGCCTGCGGCAAACACCAGCGGGGCCACCTGGGCGTTATGGGCGCAGACAGGCGTCAACACCACCACATCAGCGGCGGCATCCAGCACCGGGCCGCCCGCTGAGAAGGAGTAGGCCGTGGAGCCGGTGGGCGTTGCCAGGATCAAGCCATCGCTGCGGTAGCTGCTGACAAAGCAGCCGTCGCAGTAGACTTTATAGTCCATCGGGTGCATGCGGGTGCGGCCGAAAAGCACCACATCGTTGATGGCTTCGGCCTGCCAGCCGTTGGCAGACCTGGCCAGCAGCAGGCCGCGCGGGTCGAGGGTATAGCGGCCCTCGGCCAGCAGACGCAGCTTTTCGGGCATCTCCTCCACCTCGCAGGTGGCCAAAAAGCCCGTGCGGCCCAGGTTGACGCCCAGCACCGGCTTGCCATAATGCACACAGTCCAGCCCAGCTTTCAGCAGCGTACCGTCACCGCCGATGGTGATGACGAAATCGGCTTCGCGGTAGGCTTCTTCCTCAGGCAGAAAGCGGATGGGCACCTTGGATTCAAAGACCGGCTGGGCCATGACCACGGCCACACCCAACTCATGCAGCAGCGCGGCCGCCTGGCCGGTGACTGCATAGCCGCTGTCCTTGGTAGGGTTTGTTACCAGTAAAACCGTCATTGCGGGTACACCCTCTTACTCAGTGCAGATTCGGGGCCTTATCCAGCGTTTCGTGGGCTTTGGCCACGGTTTGCTCGATCAGGCTCTCAGGCAGCGGCTGCGGATTTTCGCAGTGCTGCACGTACATCAAAAACTCGATGTTGCCCTCGGGTCCCTTGATAGGCGAAAAATCCAGGCCCGCCGGGGTAAAATGGTTGGCCATGGCATAGCCCTGGGCCATCTCCAGCACCTCACGGTGGGTGGCAGGCTCACGCACGACGCCTTTTTTTCCTACTTTCTCGCGCCCGGCCTCAAACTGGGGCTTGACCAGGCAGACGCCTACGGCGTCCGGCGTGGTAATGGCATCAGCCACCGGGAAGATATGTTTGAGCGAAATAAACGATACATCAACGCTGAAGAACGCCACCGGCTCTGACAAGTCCTCGGGCTTTACATTGCGGATGTTGGTGCGTTCCATGTTGACGACGCGCTCATCGGTGCGCAGGCTCCAGGCCAGCTGGCCGTAGCCCACGTCCACCGCGTAAACTTTTACCGCGCCGTTTTGCAGCATGCAGTCGGTAAAGCCGCCGGTGGAGGCACCTATGTCCATGCAGACTTTGCCATCCGGCCGCATGGGAAAGACCTGCATCGCCTTTTCCAGTTTAAGACCACCGCGGCTGACATAGCCGATGTCGTGCCCGCGCACTTCGACTTTAGCGTCGGGGCTGATTATCTCACCGGCCTTATCCACCTTCTGCTCGTCCACAAATACAATGCCGGACATGATGAGGGCTTTGGCGCGCTCTCGGCTTTGGACAAGGCCGTTCTGGCAAAGGTACTGGTCAAGACGGATCTTACTCATGCTTGGGTTCTCCTTACTTTATACAGGCAAGGACGTCCGCAGCCAAGGCGGCGGCATCCAGGTTTTGGTCTTTGCGCAGCTCTGCCACACTGGCGTGGAGCAGATGGGAATTATCAACAGCGTGCAGCAGGTATTTTCCCTGCCAGCCGGCCTGCTGCAGGGCAAAGCCCAGCTGCTGGCCGATGCCGCCGGTGCGGATGGCATCCTCGGCAAACAAAATCGTATCGTAATCGGCCAAGGCTTCGCACAGACCTTCCGGCAGCGGGAAGATGCGGGTCAGCTTGTAGGCGTCAGCGGCCACTTTCTTTTGCAGCAGCAAATCGGTGGCAGCGATGATTTCTTCACTTTCGGCGCCATAGCTGACGAGGGCGACTTTCGCGCCCGGCCGGGTGTCGATCTTATCAAACAGGTTGCCCGTGCAGCCAAGAGCCGCCAGGGCTTCTTTCTCATTGCCGCGGGCGTAGCGGATGGCGCGGGGACCGGTCATATCCTTGACAAGGTGCGGCAGCCAGTATTTCAGCTCCGCATAGTTGGCGGGGGCGAATACGGGGATGCCGATCTGGCTGAAGAAAGCCGGGTCGTAGATACCCTGGTGGGTCTCGCCGTCGCCAGGGACAAGGCCCGCACGGTCAACGCCAAACAGCACGTTCAGGTGCATCAGGCTGACATCGTGGATAATCTGGTCGTAGGCACGCTGGAAAAAGGTGGAGTAGATGGCCACCGTGGGCAGCAGCCCTTGGCTGGCCAAGCCCGCTGCAAAGCTGACGGCGTGCTCCTCGGCCATGCCGACATCATAGAACCGCTCTTTGTGGCGATGTTTGAAGAAGTTGAGGCCGGTGCCGTACTTCATAGCCGCCGTGATGGCGCAGAGTTCCGGCACATCGTCGCCGATCTCGGCCAATGTGGAGCCGAACACCGTCGAGAAGGAATCCTTGGGCGACAGCTCCGGGTCGGTCAGGTGGCTTAAATCGATGGAAGAAACAGCGTGGAACTCGCCGGGGTTTTCCTCGGCGGGCTTTAAGCCCTTACCTTTTTGGGTGACCACGTGCAGGAAGATGGGGGCGAACTGCTCCTGCAGGTTCGTGAACATCTGTTCCATCAGCAGCACATCGTGGCCGTCCACAGGGCCGATATACTGGAAGCCCATCTCCTCGAACATCGTGGAGTGGTAGATGCCCCGGCGCACCAGCTGTTTGCCGCCCTGCAGCGCCTTGACCATGGCATTGCCCGCCACAGGAATACGCTCCAGCGCGGTTTCCATCTGGGCCTTAACGTGGAAATATTTTGGGTCGGTGCGCAGTTTGGTCAGATAATTGGCCATCTGGCCGACGTTTTTCGAGATCGACATCTTGTTGTCGTTCAGGATGCAGATCAGGTTGTTCAGCTGGCTGACGTTGTTCATGCCCTCGTAGACCATGCCGCCCGTAAAGGCGCCGTCGCCCACGATGACGACCACTTTGCCCGGCTCGCCTTTGAGCTTCTTGGCACGGGCAATGCCGATGGCGGTGGACAGCGCCGCGCTGCCATGACCTGCAATGAAGGTATCGCAGGGGCTTTCCTTCGGGTTGGGGAAACCGGACAGGCCGTTTTTCTGGCGCAGCTCGGCAAAGCCAGCCATGCGGCCGGTGAGCAGTTTATGAGTATAGCACTGGTGGCCAACGTCAAACAAAATTTTATCCTGCGGCAGGTCCAGGGCGCGGTGCAGAGCCACCGTAAGCTCTACCACACCAAGGTTGGAGGACAAGTGCCCCCCTGTTGCGGAAACGCTCTCGATCAAAAATTGACGAATTTCCTCGCACAGGGCAGGCAGTTCACTCTCCTGCAGCCGCTTCACATCGCCGGGCGCCTGGATGCGCCCTAAAAGCGGATAGGTCATTGATAAGCACCTCGCTGTAAATTTACGCGCTCATACCATGGGCATTGCAAACCCAAGTGCGATGCCGAGTACAGCACCCGTCAGCACTTCGATCGGGGTATGGCCGACCATTTCCTTTAATTTTTTACCACCCAGGAACGGCAGGGCGTTCACGCCCTGGTCCATCCACTCGTTAAACATCCGGTTCAGCAGTTTGGCCTGCTCGCCCGTTTCGTAGCGCACACCCATGGCATCGTACATAACGATGATGGACACGACCGCCGCAAGGGCGAACTCTGTCGAAGTGACGCCGCAGTAGCGCCCGGTAGCCACTACCATGGCGCATACGGTGGCCGAGTGGGAGCTGGGCATGCCGCCCGCACCCCACATACGCTCCGGGATAAAACGATGGAAGATGAAAAGGTTCAGGATCACCTTGATGAATTGCGCCAGAAAAGAACCGCACAGCGCTGTTACCAGCACGTAGTTCCACCCCAGCGCGGCGTGCAGCAGTGGCATGGTATCCTCACTTCCTATTGGCAAAACCGCAGGGCCGTTTTGGCGGCGCGTGCGGGATTCGTCTGTTTTTACTTTTTGCGCTGCAGCAGTTCCCCTGCCAGCAGGCGCAGGAAATCCTCCTGCGCACCAAACCCATCCAGGGCCGCCATGGCGGTATCGTTATGCTGCTTTGCCAGCGCACGTGCCCCGTCCAGGCCGTAGAGGGTGATAAAGGTCGTTTTGTCGTTATCGGCATCGCTGCCGACGGGCTTGCCCAGCTCTTCGGTGGTAGAGGTCACATCGAGGATGTCGTCCACGATCTGGAACACAAGGCCCACTTCGGCCGCATACTGCACAAGAGCCTTGCGCAGGGCGGGCGCGGCATTGGCAGCCGTACAGCCCAGTTCCACCGCTACGATGATGAGTGCACCGGTCTTGTTGCGGTGCAGTTCTAACAGCTGGTCCTCAGTGGCACGAATGGTCTCGTAATGTTTGTCAAGTTCCTGCCCGTAGAGCATACCACGGGCACCGCCCCCTTTGGCCAGAATGGCGGCGGCTTCTACCCGGCTCTCGGCGGGCAGGTCGGCGTGGGCGATGACCTCAAATGCGGCGGTGACCAAAGCATCCGCCGCCAGCAGGGCCGTGGATTCGCCAAACTGCTTGTGGCAGCTAGGGCGGCCGCGGCGGAAATCATCGTTGTCCATGCAGGGCATGTCGTCGTGGATGAGCGAATAGCAGTGCAACATTTCCAGCGCACAGGCGTAGTCCAACGCCTTTTCCGGCGCGGTGCCGCTCAGTTCACAGGCGGCCAGCGCCAGCACGGCGCGGATGCGTTTGCCGCCGCCCAGCAGGCTGTAGCGGGCGGCTTTTGCAATTTCCTCGTGTGGGGGGAGAAATTCATCGCACAGTTCGCCCAGGCGCTGCTCGGTCAGGGCAGCCCAGGCGGTAAACTTAGCCTTATAGTCCTCGTAATTCATTGCACGTCCTCCGCCTTTGCCAGCAGGCTGGCATCGATCTCATTGATCTGCAGCTTGGCCGCGTCCAGCGTCTGCTTGCAATAGCTGATAAGTCCCGCCGCCTCGGCATACAGTTTGACGGACTGCGCCAGCGGCGTGGATTCATCCTGCAGTGCCGTCAGCAATTCCTGCAGACGGGCCAGGCCTTCTTCAAAGGATTTTGGCTGTTTCATAGGGTCATACCTCCCTGCGCATTTTTGTGCACGCTCTGCACCACGCAATCGGCCCGGACGGCCGCACCGCGCAGGGTGATGGCGTCGCCCGGCTGCAGTGCGGCGACCTCTCTGACCGCGCCGTCCTTCTCGACCATGGCATAGCCGCGGGCCAGCACACCGTAGGGGTTCAGCGATTCGGCCATCGCGGCGGCGTGGCGCAGGCTCGTCTCGGCGTCCGTAAAGCGGCGGACGGCGGCGCCCTGCACAGCCTCGCTCAGGCGGGCAAGGTCAGTTTCCCTGCGCTGCATGGCCTGTTTCTGGCGCTGCATGGTCTGGGATGCTGCCAGGGCGTTTACCTTATTATAGCATACTTCGCAGCGATTCTGTATATTTTTTTGAATATTTTGCTGTAAAATGAATATTTTCTGCCGCCATTCTTCCCGGTCCGGCACACAGAGTTCGGCGGCCGCCGAGGGGGTCGGTGCGCGCAGGTCGGCCACATAGTCCAAAATGGTGGTGTCGATCTCGTGCCCGACAGCGGAAACTACGGGTTTGCGGCAGGCCGCGGCAGCGCGGGCGATGCGCTCGCTGTTGAAGACCCAGAGATTCTCCTTACTGCCGCCGCCTCGGGTGACCAAAATCAAGTCCGGGCGCTTATCCGCATCCAGTGCGCGGATGCCCGCCACGATGCTGCGCTCGGCTTCGATGCCCTGCACGTTGACAGGGGCCAGCAGCAGCTTGACCATCGGCCAGCGGCGGCCGATGACGTTCTGCACATCCTGCCAGGCTGCGCCGGTCTTGCTGGTGACCACACCGATGCACTGGGGCACCGGCGGCAGCGGACGTTTGCGCTCGGGGGCGAAAAGGCCCTCGGCGTCCAGCTTTTTGTACAGAGCGTCAAAGGCCATCTGGGCCGCACCGGCGCCAAAGGGCTTCATATAATCCACGTACAGCTGGAACGCACCGTCCCGCTCGTAAATGGTGGCGTGGCCGTAGGCCAGCACCAGCATGCCGTTCTGCGGCTGGAAGTTAAGCAGCTGGGCAGAATTACGGAACATCACGCTTTTTACGCTGGCGGTCTCGTCCTTTAAGGTAAAGTACATATGACCGCTTTTGTAGTGGCGCACAAAACCAGAGATCTCGCCGCAGACGATTAAATCGTTCAGCGGCTCGCACTGGGCAAGCACCTGCCTGGCCAGGCGGTTCAGGCTGGTTACATTGATGTAGTCTGCCATGCTCCCTGCTCCCTTGCGGCCAAGATCGACACGCCGATGGCGTTATCGCTGGCGAATTTACCGGGCACGAACCGTGCGCCGGGCACTCGGGCCGATACGTAGGTGCGGATGAGGTCGCTGCTCATCACGCCGCCGGCAAACACCACAGGCAGGCCGGGATGGCCTTCCAGCGCGGCGCGGGCCATACGGGTCAGCGTTTCGGCCACGCAGATCAGACAGTATTTGCAGACGTAGGCGGGATCCTTGCCTTCGGCCAGCAATTTGGTATACTGGTTTTCCAGCCCGGAAAGGCTGCAGTTGACACCCTTTACGCTGACTTTGGGGTGCACTTTCTCAGTGCACTGGGCCGCCTGCTCACTGACATAGACGCCCGCCGGGAATGGATAGCCCAGCTTAACGCCCAAGCGGTCCACCGCCTGCCCGGCGTAGAGATCCTGGCTGGTACCCAGCGGCGTGATGCGCTCGGCCCCTTGGCAGAGCAAAAGGTCCGTGGTGCCGCCGGAGACGTGGAAAACAAGGTTTTCCTGCTCGAACAGCTCACGTTCCCCTGTGGCAAACAAGGCAGCGGCGATATGTCCCTGCTGGTGGGTGGTGTGTATCAGCGGGATGCCCTTGCCCAGCGCAAAGGCCGCAGCGGCGTTGACGCCCGCCAAAAAGCAGGGCATGTAGGAACCCTCCACCGGGCGGGGCTTGGCGGAAACGCCCACCGCACCGATTTGGGTCAGATCTGCTTTGGTGCCAAGTTCAGCCAGCAGGTCCGGCAGGGCGGCGGTGTGGTGGAACAGTGCGTCACTTTGGCGCAGGCCCAACTGGCCCGCCTTGACCGGCAAAAACTTTTTGCAATCGCAAACAACCTCTCCGGCGTTTGTGTCAAACACAGCCAGAGAGGTTGCATAATTGCTGGTATCGATGCCCAGCGTCAGCATTGCGGCTGGGCGGCTTCGGCAACAGGCTGCTCGCCGCGCTCCCGTGCAACGGCCCCCAACAGGCCGTTGACGAACTGGTAGTCGTTGTCAGCTCCGTACTTTTTGACAAGCTCAACAGCTTCGTTGATGGCGACACCGGTCTTCTGCTCCTCGCCATACAGCATCTCAGCCAAGCCGAGGCGCAGGGCCACCAGGCTGACGCGGGGCACGCGGGCCAGCGTCCAGCCCTTGAGATGGGCAGTGATGATCTCGTCGAGTTCGGCGGCGTGGTCGTTCATTGCGGCCAGCAGCTGGGTGGCGAAGGCATCCGGTGCGGCCGATTCGGTTTCGGCGGGCACCAGCGGGGTCTCCGGCTCAAAGGTGGCGGCAAATGCCGTCAGAAACGCCGTCTCGCGGGATTCGCGGCGGGTCTGCTTTTTTTCCATACTTGGTTCCTGTCTTTCCTTTTCTCTACGAATTCTCTACTAAACGCTCAGGCCTGGGCGGCAGGCTCGGCCAGGCCGACGACCAGCACATCCACGCGGGCCACCGTGATGCCGGTCATGTTCTGGATGGTCTGCTTGACATTTTCCTGCACTTTCTCGCAAAGGGGCATGATCTTGCTGCCGTATACAGCGGTCAGGTGTACGGTAACGGTGGCAATGCCATCCTCCAGCACCACGTTGACCGGCTTCTGCAAGCCGGTACGGCCCAGCAGGCCGCGGACATTCTGGCTGCCGCCGGTCGTCACTTCGGCCACACCGTCAATTTCCAGGGCCGCCAGCCTGGCGATCTTAGCAAGAACTTCGGTAGATATTTGCAAGCTGCCGCCGATGGTCTTCTGTACATCCATGTTGTGTACCCTCCCGTTGCATGCGGTTTGCAAAACTGCTGTTGCAGCTTACAATTGCCGCCATTTTAGATAGTATAGTTTAGTTTACCACAAAACCATGCCATTTGCAACCGATACACAAGTTTTCACGGTTATTTTACTTCTACGATCGTGATGTCCTGGGCCGCCAGCCCTTCGCACTGGCTGAGCAGGGCATCCCGGATGCGGGTGACCTCGGCGGCAGTGAGGGCGTCGTTTTCTGTCATGACGGTAACGTTGGCTTTTTTGCCCTCTAAATCCACCACGCAATCGGCAAAGCCTTTGGATTTTATTAAAGTTTCCAGCTTGGTTTCAAGAGTGATGCTGCTTACTTGCGCGGCCAGGTCCTCTGTCAGCTTTTTCTTCTCAGCATCGCTGAGTTTGGCGTCTTTCAGGGATTTTTTCAGAGTGTCCAGTGCTTCATCCCGGGCTTTTGTGCGGGCCAGGCGGGCAGACTCGAAAAACTCTGCGCCCGAATCTTTGCTTACGCTGACCATCTGGGCCTCCCCGTAGTTTTTGCCGGTGGGGGCCTGGGTATCGGTGGTGTCCACAGCCGCGGCGGTTTCTACGGCGGTGTCATCGGTCAGCGGGTCAATGACGGCGGAGACCTCCTGCGCGGTACCGTCGGCAATTGCACCCACCGTTAGATCCTGGGGTGCGGCTCGGGCAAAGGACCAGTTCAGGTAGACAGCCGCCCCCAGCGCCAGGGCCAGAACAGCCGCCGTAGCCTGCCGGGTACGGTTCTTTTTTGCGGGATTCGGTTTCATAGCAGTCCCTCCCTTGGGTCAGTTGTGGGGTATTGCGTCGGCCAGCGCCGCCACAGTAACATGGTTGGCCCCCACCCCGGTCAACGCCTGTACCAGGGCCGTGATGCGCGTCTGGACGGCGGGGTCTTCGCCGCCCTGGCATAGCACGGCCACGCCCTGCACTTGGGGCGTCTGGATAGTTTCAACAAGGCCGGTGCCGCCCGTGATGACATGCTTGCTGGCAGCGGTGCCGTCGGCGGAAGTTTCGGTGTCAGCGGCGTAGATGCTCTCCTCGCCGCATTGCAGAGTGACCATCACACGGGTCTCGCCCGCCCCGGCAAGATTGGAGATAAGCGTTTGCAGGCGGGCTTCGAGGTGGGCTTCGTAGTCCGAGGTGATCGTGTTTTGCGGCATTGGGGCGGTGGTTTCGGGCTTGGATTTAGCGGGCAGCCAGCTGGAAACCCCCAGCAGGACAAGGCCCAGCAGTCCCACCGCCACCAACAGGCCGGTACGCTTTTGCTCGTCAGCCAGCAGGGCGGCGGTACGTTTGGTAAGGGTTTGCCACAGGGCGGAAAGGTCCACTTTCATGGTGCCGTCCCCCCTGCCGTGATTTCATAGGGGATCGTGCCGCAGTTGGCCGCAAGCAGGGCTTCGGCCTTTTGGCCGTCCGCTGCATGCACCAGCGTGACCTGCCAGCCGGTATCCGTGCGGGCAATGGCCGCTTCGATGCCGCTGGCGGCAAGGACATCCCGCAACGCCTGGGCGGCGGCTTCGTCGGTCAGAGTGCGGCGGTAAGCGCCGACCTCGCTGTCGGATACGGACGAACTGTCGGATGCCGGGGCCAGCTCGGCAGCAATGCCCGCCCAATCCGCCACACGGATGATCTGCACCGCCGCCGTTATAATATACAAAGCCAGCACCGCATTTATGACAGGTTTGAAGCCGTTTTCCGGCCAAAAGATCCGCACCAGCCCTGCCACAGTGGAAAGCACACAGCAGCCAAAGGCAGCCGAACGCACAGCAGCCATTTTTACACCCCATTTCCCGTAAGCAGTAAAAGCGCCGTGGATAAAAACACGAGGAAAAAGTAAAGCACCAGCACCGAGCCGCACAGCCCCGCGCCCTCGGCATACAAACGGCACAGCCGTCCGCACTGCTTTTGCCCGCCTGCCAGTGCGGCAATGCCTGCACCGGAAAAGGCCAGGCTGTACAAAAGGCAGTGTAATAGTATCGGCGTAAAGGATGCCCCCAGCGCCAGCAGTGCCGCTAAGGCCAGCGAGCCTTTGAGCAGCTGCACGGCGGCGGCCGCGCCGGTCAGGGCCGCAGCGGCGGCATCCCCCACCACCGGCACTGCACCCTGCAAGACACTTTTGCCGGTGCGCAGGGCGGCGGAATCCGCCGTGCCAGCCAGCACGCTTTGCAGCCCCAGCGCAAAGCTGAACACCGCGCCGCAGACCTTTAACAGCCAATGCAGGCACTTGGAGAAAAGGGCGGCGGCTTCCTCCACCGCGCGGCTGCCCCAGACGCAGGCACAGGCCGCAAAGCAGAAGTAAATTTCCAGCACCGGCAAAAGCAGTTTGCCGATGACCGCTGCCAAAAACTGCGCCATGGCGAAGAACATACCACTGTAGACCAGTGCCCCGGCGGTCTGCCCGCCTGCCGCCGCAATACCGCTGTAGACCGGCACGAAGGCGATAAGGTAGTTCTGGCAATCTTGCGCCGTGTCCCCCGCGGTGCGCACCAGGTCGATGCCCGCCGCCAAGCTCATGGCGGCGAAGCCCAGCACGGCGACGGCGTCAATGCAGCGCCTCCAGTTGTTGGCCCCGGCCAGCAGGCCCAGCACGCCCGCCACCAGCAAGTACCCTGCCGCCCGCAAGCCAAAGGCCAGTGGCTCGC